>JAEEGL013516454.1_pt1 | contig 21719 bp, 20 predicted proteins | sample 9134231 | NCBI WGS metagenome assembly JAEEGL01 (sample SAMN16246548, study PRJNA631951) | gut metagenome | biome: gut microbiome; feature: rumen; material: fiber-attached | host: Bos | place: Iran: Karaj | collected 2018-10
CCGGCTCAGTGACCGCCCATAGCGATCCCGCTGCCGTCGCTGTTGAGTCCGTCCTGCTTCAGCATGGTCTCCAGCACGTCTATATCCGATGAGATATCCATGGCGTCGCTGTCGAACATCTGGTCCAGCTGCTGTTCGTAGCCGGTGATCAGATTGTCCAGTATGTTCCCGATCCGCTCCTTCGTGGATCTGATGTTCGCGGTGGAGATCCCCTGCCGCTCCAGCACGGCATAGGACCGCATAAGCTTCTGCGTCTGAGGCAGGTAATAGGACATGAAGCGGCGGATGTTCTTCTCCTTCTCCGGATTGGCTTCGGCCGCCTGGAGGATCTTTCCCGTCAGTTCCGTCAGGCGCATCATCTTGGCGGAGATCTCGGGGTCCTTGATGTTGCCGGCGGCTTCCCGCATCTGCTCGTAGATACGCATGTACTCACTGGTATTGGCTTCCCGCTCGTCGCTGGCCTTTTTCTCGGTCCGGCTCTGCTGGCGGATCTCCCGTTCCTTTTCCGCTGCAGCCTCAGATATCACGAGGCTGTCCAGTCCGTTGTCCAGATATGCGGTCTCCCCGAAATAGCCTTTCTGGGCCATGTATTCCAGATCCTTGCGCACCCGCTCTCTGGCAAGCCCGGTGGCCTTTGAGATCTCAGCCACCGATTTGCAGTCGTCCATCCCCATGACGGCAATGTACTTGCTCAGCCGTTTCGCTTTCCTCTTGGCTCGCCAGCTGAAGAACATGGACGCTCCGCCGCCGATCAGATAGAACAGCGCCTCGCGCAGATCGCTGAGAATGTCGTAATTCACGAATTCGAGCAGGCTGGCCAGTCCGATGAACAGGAAGACACATCCGAGGATGAGCAGGACAAGAGCCGCTATGTCCTGCGGCATCTTTTCCTTCTTTTCCTTTTTCTTCTTCTCCGCTGCCGGCCTTACGGGAGCGGCATAGGTCTGTTTCGGCGCACTGCTCTGGTAGGCGCTGAAGTCCGGGGCGCTCTGCCGGTTCTGATTGAAGCTGTTGGCGTTCCGCCGGGACGGTCTGGCCAGCTTCAGTATCAGCCAGATGAGGCCCACAGGCCACCAGACGATAAAGGCCAGCACGATTCCCACCCATTCCAGGGTGTTTCTCGCATCTTTATTGTTATTGTTCCCGTTGTTGAAATCGTTCATCAGTCGACCTCCATATCGGCCGAAAACCGTTTTTCCCATTTCCCTCATAATACAACAGTTCCGGTATGAAAAACAATCCTTTTGCGGGTTTTATGCCTGTCTATTCCGCTTTTTCAGCGTCTGTCAAAGTTGCCGGTACATGGCGGCTGCATCCGCCTTCGTCGTGAATTCGGAAACGCTCTCCACCTGGACCTTCAGCGTTCTGGCTCCGAACTGCAGTTCGATGACGTCCCCCGGCTTTACCTCCTGGGACGCTTTCGCCGTTTTCCCATTGACGGAGACGTGTCCTCCGTCGCAGGCCTCGTTGGCGACAGTGCGCCGCTTGATCAGCCGCGACACCTTCAGATATTTGTCCAACCTCATGTTTCGTACCTCTTTTGAACAGAACGGCGCGGCTGTCCGCCGCGCCGCCATTCTTCTGTATTAGTAAAAACGCCGGGGTCTCCGATTACTCGGCCACTGCGTCCTTCAGAGCCTTGCCGGCCTTGAACTGGGGCAGCTTGGATGCGGGGATCTCAATGTTCTCATTGGTCCTGGGGTTACGGCCGGTGCGGGCGGGACGCTTCTTTACGTCAAACACGCCAAAGCCCACCAGCTGTACACGGTCGCCGGCCTTCAGCGCGTCGGTGATCGCGTTGAGCGCAGCGGTCAGGGCAGCTTCGCTCTGCTTCTTGTTCAGTCCGCTCTCTGCGGAGATCTTGGAAATGAGTTCAGTCTTATTCATGTTGTTCCTCCTCGCGGTCAAGCCGCTTTATTTAATTTCCGTCCGGCTCCCCGGTCGGAAGATACGACGTTTTAAAATCTGAGTCACGCTTCCCCGCAGACGGCGCCGTACAGGCTCTGTTCCGTCTCCGGACTGAGTGATCCTCCTCCGGCCGCCCGCTCTGCATCTGCGAAACGCTCCGTAAATCGGTCGGACGCCTTTGTCAGTGCCATCTCCGGATCCGTTCCGGTCAGCCTGGCGGCAAGAACCGCCGCAAACAGCAGTTCTCCCAGTGCTTCCCCGGGGTCGCCGGCTTCTTCGTCGCTGAGCGCGGCGCTCAGATCATACAGCCTTTCCGCCATGACGTCCATAGCGTCCCAGACGTCCAGCCTGCTTCCGGAAACGGCCTTTCCCGCTTTCTTCTGCAGCTTTTCCGCGCGCCACAGCGCCGGAAGGCTTCCAGCGACCGAGTGAAGCGCATCCGTCACAGTTTCCTGGTGCTTTTCCTGCCGCTTGACATCGTCCCAGAGATCCAGAACGTCGTCGGCAGTTCCTGCCTTTCTGTCTCCGAACACATGAGGATGACGGAAGATCAGCTTCCTGCACACGGCATCAGCAACGTCGTCCAGTCCAAACCGGCCGGCTTCTCTTTCAATGTCGGCGTGGAAAACGACCTGGGTCAGCACATCCCCCAGTTCTTCCTTCAGATGGTCACAGTCCCCTTCGTCGATGGCCTCCGCAGCTTCGTACGCTTCTTCGAGCATATTGCGCCTCAGGCTCTCATGCGTCTGCTCCGCGTCCCAGGGACAGCCTCCGGGAGCGCGCAGAAGCGCGATCAGCCTTTCAAGATCATGAACGTCATAGTGGGATTTGCTCTCAAAATCTATCATATTTTCCCCGTTTCTGCAAGTAAAAATACATGTAAAAAATCAGCAAATCGCAAGAAGCCCCGTTGTTTCCTCTGAGTTTTTGCCTGCGGACAGGAATCCCGGTACATCATTCCCCATTTTACTTCAGATGGAGTTTCTCCGCGATCTTCTCTCCCTTGGGAAGCATCTCCATATCCTCCCGTGTGACAGCTCCGAGAAGAATGACAGCCAGAAAATATACAACGACCGCAATTCCGATGGAGATGATCAGTCCGACCGTTACTTTCAGGCGTCCGCCGCCGATATCGCCCAGTCCGATCAGCTTCATGACTGCGAAACTGCCGGCGGCCGCTGCTGCCATCAGAGCCGTGCACAGAACCGGTTTCAGGAAAGCCGTTCCCAGCGGGATCTTTTCCGGGAAGCGGATCTTCAGCCCGATCATGTTGACCAGAGAGATCGTCAGGTAACACACGAGCGTACTGATTGGCGCGCCGACGATACCGAACGCGGGATGCCCCGTCAGCGTGTAATTGATGATGACCTTCAGGATACTGCCCGCCGCCATGGCGATGAGCGGGATCCTTTCGTGACCGCTGGCCTGGACCAGGGCGGTAGATACCAGCTGGAAGCAGACGAAGTAGGATGCGATGCCGAGGATTGCCATGACGACCGTCGCCTTCACGCTGCCCATTCCGTAGAGCGAATAGTACAGGGGCGCCGCAAGGACGCACATTCCCACGCCGGCAGGCATGGCGAACAGGTTCATCAGCTTCAGGGAGCGGCCCATCACCATTCCTGCTTCCCGGTACTTCCTGACCGCTATGGCCGCCGCTACGGCCGGGACCACGCTGATGGACACCGCTACGATCAGAGATGAGGGAAGGGTGAAAAGGGTGTGCGCTTTCGTGAACGTGGCGTACTCCACATCTGCCTGAAGTTCCGTCAGCATCAGGCCCTGTTTCAGGCGGTTCATGACGACTTTCACGTCGATCAGCGTCAGAAGATTCAGGAGCGACGAGGACAGCGTCATCGGGATGGTGATCTTCAGCATCTCCTTGAGCGTATCCCTGCGGCTCTCCGTCGATTCATCCGTGCATTCCAGACGATAGCTCCCTCTCTGGAGCGCGCGCCGGCGGTACCAGGCCATGATGGGGATGCTCACGCCGAGCCCCACGACAACGCCGAAGATGGCACCGGACACGACGATGCCGGAACTGTAGCCGGCTTTCAGAAGGATAAAGGCCACCGCCAGTCCCAGGACGAATTTGAACACGACCTCGGATATCTGCGTGATGGACGTCGGGATCATGTCCTCGTGGCCCTGGGTATATCCGCGGTATACGGCAATGACACAGCAGAAGAAAACGGCGGGTCCCAGGGTGAAAATCGCCTGATAGGAGCCCGGCTCCTCCATAAAGTTCGCGATCTGCCGGCAGAAAAGCATCATAAAATCGCCGAAGACGGCGCCTATGATGATCATCGCCGGCATTGCGACGGAGAATATGCGTTCGCTCTGGCGGATCCGTCCCCTTGCGTTCTCAGAAGCGATCATACGGGAGATGGCCACGGGGACTCCAGCCGTGGACACCGTCAGCAGCAGAGAGTATACGTTGTAGGCGACGCCGAAATAAGCCGTGCCGCTGTCATCCAGGATGTTGTACAGCGGAAGCTTATACAGCGCTCCGATCACCTTCACTATGGCGATGGTCGCCGCCAGTACGGCGGCCCCCTCCACAAAACTTTTCTTTCTCGCAGCCAACGCGCAGTTCCTTCCTTTCCCCGGCAGATCCAAATTATCCGTGTTTCGGTTCCTTCTGTTGACATAATTTGTGAAGAAACCTGTGGATAATGTGGAAAACTGCCGCTTTTTCCTGCTGTTTCCGGCTCCTGCTGGGTTGTCAATAACCCCCGGTAACGGCCGTTATAAGAGCGTTCCTGTCCGGCGCGCCTTTCTGTCAGCGTTCTTTCTTTTTGAGGATCCGGATGTCCTCTCCGGTAAACCGCAGGATCTCATACTCCCCGAGAAGGCGGGAGGAGATCTGCGGAGAATACCGCCCGGCCAGTTCCGTGGGAGCCAGATTCGTACTGATGATCGTCTTTTTCCCGCCCGAGAGCCGGGTATTGACCAGCTCGTACAGCCCGGCGACCGTAAGAGAGTTGGTCATTTCCGTTCCCAGATCGTCCAGAATGAGCAGATCACAGTTCATCAGCCGGTTCAGCGCGGCTTCCGCCTCCTCTTCCCGTTCGCCTTTCCCGAAACGCGCTTCTTCAAAGGCGGAGAACACCTCCCCCGCCGTCTGATATACGACGGAATGACCGCTTTCGGATACCGTGCCCGCGATACAGGCAGACAGGAACGTCTTCCCCAGCCCCGGTCCTCCGGTGAAAAGCAGATTGTCCGAGCGGCTTCCGAAACTGCGGGCGTAACTCCTGCAGTACTCCAGCACCGCTCTCATATGCGCCCGGGGACTGACGCCGGATTCATTGGGGGCGTCGCTGTACCAGAACAGCTGAAAGCTGTCGAAGTTCTCTCCCTGCAGATGGGTGAGGCTGCTGAGTTCCCTTGCCTGTTCTTTCCGGTAGATTTCCATCAGGCAGTCACAGGGCTCTGTACCCTCAAAACCGGTATCCCGACACCGGGAGCACTCCGGTTCTTCGTCCAGATAGTCCCCGGGGAATCCGGCCTGTTCAAGAAGCTTGCGGCGTTTTTCCTGAAGCCGAAGGCTCTCCTCTCCCGCCGCGCGGATCTTCTCTTCCGCGTCGCCGCCTTCCAGCGCGGCGCGGAACACTTCGCTCATGACGTTTCTGAGTTCGGCGTCGATCTCGGCAAGTCCGGGCACTCTGGCGGCCGTCTCCTCTTGGCGCCGCGCCATCATTTCCTCCCGCGTTTTCCTCCGCTCTTCCAGCACCGCCCTGGCACGGGCGAAAACCGTCCTGTCAAGCGTCATGTGTCTTCCTCCCTCATGGATTCAGTCAGCCGGATGAGCCGGTCGGTCTCATCCGCTGCCGGCATCCTGTTGCGGTCTCCCGCCGCCTCCGTACGCGCAGGAGCATGGCCTCTTTTGACCGCATCTCCCTTTTCGATCTGTTCGGTGGTATGCAGGCCTTTGCCGTGCCAGCTCAGAAAGATCCTGTCCATGTATTTGAAGTTCAGCGTATGGATCTGATCCAGTGTGCGTTCATAGCACAGATGCGCTGCCGCTCCGTCGAAGCCCATTCCGATCCAGCTCTCGATGTATCCACGCTCGCTTTCCGTCAGTTTGCGATCATAAATACCCAAGGCGCGCCGGAATTCTCCTTCCCGGTCGGCAAGCTCTTCCTTCCTGCGGATGTAGGCCTCCGCCTTCTCCAGCGTATCGATCCCCTTCCGCTTCCATTCCGAAGCCATTTTCTCCAGTTTCGCGGAAGAAAGCCTTCTGCCCGGCCCGTAGCGGCGGCGCACGTCGTTCTTGAAATACTGCATCATCTGCAGAATCACTTCGGCCGGCAACCCCAACCCTTCATGGATATACAGGAGCCTCTGAAGATCCTGCACCGCCAGTTTCTCGCCGAACAGGTGCTCTGCCTGTCCCGTCAGGAAAGAAAACTCTTTCTTGCCCATGGCGGCCGTCACATCCTCCGGAGAGAACGTCTTCTCCGTATCCAGGACAGTGAGGAGGCCCGCCCCGGCGAGCTTCTGCAGCAGTCTGTCCGCTTCCTGTCCGGAAACACCCAGTTCGGAAGCGAGGAGGTCTTCTCCGCACCCGTCCGGGTGCCTCAGCACACAGAGATACGCGAGAGCCAGCGCGCCGTCCCGGCCGGCGATCAGCCGGTCCGCGGCGGCCCTTGACAGGATCAGACTGTCGCCTTCCGGTATTTTGTATCCCGCCATGGTCTCCGATCTCTCCTCTCAGAATATGGTCTGCAGTTGAATAATGATTATAACAGAATCCGCCTGTGCACACAATCTTTTTGCCGTAAAATTATCGTGTGACACTGCCGGAGCCGCTGCCGTAGGACACAAAAAATTTACTTTTCACCGCTGTTTTCCCTTTTTTCCGCAGGCCCGTTGTGATATGATGATATGACATTAATATGGGTAGGTATGTCCTTTCCTGCAGACAGATTCGGAGAAACATCGATATGCTTGAAATCCTGTCCCCCGCCGGCAGTCCGGAAGCCGTTGTCGCGGCTGTTCAGAATGGAGCCGACGCGGTTTATCTGGGCTTCGGCGACTTCAACGCCCGCCGCAACGCCAAAAACTTCACAGAGGAAGAGTTCCGCAACGCCGCCGAATACTGTCGGATCCGCGGCGTGAAGGTCTATGTGACCCTGAACACGCTGCTTTCCGACAGAGAGATCCCCGCCGCGCTGGAGACGGCGCGCACCGCCGTACGCTGCGGGGCGGATGCCCTCATCGTTCAGGATATCGGCCTGATCCAGGCGCTGCGCCATGCGCTTCCCGGTACGGAACTCCACGGCAGCACGCAGATGAGCGTCCACAGTCTGGAAGGCGTGAAGATGTGCGCCGCCATGGGCCTCAGCCGCGTCTGCCTTGCCCGTGAACTGGACGGAGACGAGATCGCGGAGATCTGCCGCCTGTCCCCCATCGAACTTGAAGTGTTCGGACATGGCGCTCTCTGCATGTGCTATTCCGGCCAGTGCTATATGAGTTCCGTTATCGGACGGCGCAGCGGCAACCGCGGCCTGTGCGCCCAGCCCTGCCGCCAGCCTTACGATACCGGGGCCCATTCCAGCCAGTATCCCCTCAGCCTGAAAGACAACTGCCTGATCCACTGGCTCGACGAGCTGGAAAGCGTGGGCGTCACCTGTCTGAAGCTGGAGGGGCGCATGCGCCGGCCGGAGTATTCCGCTATCGTCACCGGCATCTATTCCCGCGCAGTACGGGAGCACGCGCTCCCCAGTGAGGAGACCCTGCGGCTTCTCCGCTCCGCTTTCTCCCGTCAGGGGTTTACGGACGGCTACTATACCGGAAGGAAAGGTCCGGATATGTTCGGCGTCCGTACCGAGGAGGACAAGAGCGAGACGGTCGTTTATTCCACTGCCAGAAAGAATTACCTCAACGGTGAGTACCAGCGGGTGCCCGTGAGGTTCGTCGCGCGCATCAGGGAGGGCCGCCCCGCGGAGCTCGCAGCCGCTGACGACCGCGGACATACCGCCGTCACCATCGGCCAGAAACCGGAAAAGGCCTTTCACAGGGAACTGACGGATGTGCAGCTGCAGACCCAGCTGCACAAGACAGGAGGGACCCCCTTCGTATGCATGGGCGTAAAGAGCCAGATCGACAGCGGTCTGAGCATGGCGGTCGCGTCCATCAATGAGATGCGTCGGGCCGTGCTGGTAGATCTGCTGCAGCAGCGCAGGGAACTCCCCGTTGTCGAAGAGGGTACTTTTACTCCGGCACCCTCTGTACCCAACCGCCGGGATCACGCTGTCATCACGCTGTCGTTTCTGAAGGCCTCCCAGATCTCTCCCGAGATCGCCGACCTGAAGCCGGCCGCCGTCTATCTCCCCGCCGAGGAATACTCGGAATCCTCCGGTATCCTGTCACGGCTGGCCGAGGACCCGGACATCCGGCTCGGCGTCATTCTCCCCCGCATCATGCACGACAGGGAGCGGGAGGAGTGCTCCCGCCTTCTCGAGCATGCGCACGCCATCGGCGCCAGTGAAGCCCTTGTGGGCAATATAGGGCATCTCCTTTTCGCCAGAGAACACGGACTGGCTCTCAGAGGCGATTACGGCCTGAATATTTTCAACAGTGAAAGCCTGATGGTCCTGAAAGAGCTGGGACTGAGTTCGGCGACGCTGTCGTTCGAACTGCGTCTTCAGCAGATCCGGGACATCTCGAAATGCATCGATACAGAGATCATCGCTTACGGCCGTCTCCCCCTGATGATCACGGAAAACTGCATCGTCAAGAACGCCTACGGCGTGTGCCGCTGCGACAGTTTCTCCGGCATCAGAGACAAGACGGGCGTCTCCTTCCCCGTCGTCAGGGCGTTTGGCTGCCGCAATGAGATCCTCAATTCCCAGAAGCTGTTTCTGGCGGACCGTCTTGCCGACGTGGATGCCGCGGGCATCGCGGCGGCCAGGCTGTGCTTCACGACGGAGAATCCCGCCGAATGCGTCGGCGTAGTCCGCCGGTATATGGGGCTTGAGGCCTCCGATCCCGCGGGATTCACCCGCGGTCTGTATTACCGAGGTGTGGAATGAACATCGTTCTCGCGTCTGCCTCCCCCCGCCGTCGGGAACTGCTGGAGCAGCTCGGCCTTTCCTTTTCCGTCCGCCCTTCTTCCGGGGAACCGGAAGTCAGCGGCGAGACGCCGGAGGCAGCGGTCTGTGCCGTTGCGCTGGCAAAGGCGGAAGATGTGGCCGCGTCCGCTTCGCCGGAGGAACTGGTCCTCGCCGCCGATACGCTGGTCTATCTGGACGGGAAGCCTCTGGGAAAGCCGTCCGGCAGAGAAGGAGCGGCGGCCATGCTGCGGTCTCTCTCCGGCCGGGAACATGAAGTATACACCGGCGTAGCCCTTGTGGGCGGAGGCCGAAAACTGGTCCGCTGTGAAAGGACCGTCGTCCGCTTTCGTCCCCTGACTGAGGAAACGATCCGCCGGTATGTGGATACCGGCGAACCCATGGACAAAGCGGGGGCCTACGGGATCCAGGGGCTGGGCTGCCTACTTGTGGAGAGCATCCGGGGCGATTACAGCAATGTGGTCGGTCTTCCCCTCGGGCTTCTGAACAGCATGCTGGAATCTTTCGGCATACACGTCCTATAATAACGTCCTTTCAGAAGGACGGGAATGGGAGTACCTATGAAAAAGATCTTTTCCAGAAAAACGCTGATCGTCGTCGTGATCGCTCTGATCGTGGCGCTGGCAGCCGTCATATCCATGGTCGGTACCGGTAAGCCCGGATTCGTCACCTCGGCGGTGGAGACTCTGCTGAAACCGGTAAAGTCTGCCTCGGCTGCTGTCGCCGGCACCTGTGAGAAGCTGTACGGCTATATGCACGACTACGACCGGCTCATAGAGGAGAACGCGGCGCTCCGCGCGCGCCTTGCCGGCGCGGACCGGGAGGCCCGGGATTATGACGCTCTGGAAGAGGAGAACGTACGGCTGCGGGAACTCCTCGGGCTCTCCAGGAAAAGCGAGGACTATGAATACGAATCCGCCAGCATCATCGCCTGGAGCGCTTCCAGCTGGGATTCCACCTTTACCATCAACAAGGGATCCGCAAACTCCGACGTCTCCCCGGGCGATCCGGTCATCACCTCCTCCGGCTGCGTCGTCGGCCTTGTTCGTACGGTGTCCGCCTCCAGCAGTGTCTGTGCCTCTCTGATCGACACCACCTTTGCTGTCAGCGTTGATCTGGACAACGTGTCCGGTTCCTGCTCGGCCGTCGGAGACTATGCTCTGATGCGGCAGGGAAAACTGATGGTGGAATACATCAGCGACAGCAACCGCGTTTTCGCCGGGGACAGCGTGATCACTTCCGGAAAGGGAGGCCTTTTCCCCGCCGATCTTCTGGTGGGCTATGTGGACATGGTCACCGCTACCTCGGACGGCCAGAACGACGTTGCCGTCGTTTCCCCCGCTGTCTCCCTCGACGATCTTCTCTACGTTTACGTGATCACCGACTTCAGTATGACGGAATAAGGAGGCGCTGCCTGTGTTGGAGAAAAAAATCACTGCCTCCGCGCTCCTTGTTCTGAAGCACGCGCTGCTGCTTCTGGTCCTGTACGTCCTGCAGGCGCTGGTCTTTCCCTGGTTCGGCACAGCGGTGCAGCCGATGCTCCTGTGCGCCGCGGCGGCAGGCGTCGCTCACAGTGAAGGAAGCTTCCGTGGCTCCCTTTTCGGCTTATTTGCGGGTGTTCTGACCGATTCCGCACTCGGCCGTCCCGTCATGACATTCACCCTGCTTCTCACCGTACTGGGCGTTCTGATCGGATATCTGTCCGAGAACTGGCTCTCCGCCAATCTGCCTGGATATATCGCCAGCTGCGCCCTGTCCTGCGTGATCTGCATCGCCGTACAGGCGCTTCCCGTCCTGCTGCGCAGCAGATCCCCTCTCTTTCTTGGTCTGATGGCGCTCGTCCAGCTCGTGATCAGCGTCATTCTTTCCCTGGTACTTTATCCGGTGATCCGGCGTCTTTCTCAGACGTCACGCCGGGAAGGATAGGCCACCTTCTTCTTCATTGACCGAAAGGATCCATAAGGATGAAAAAAATGTTTCGGCCGGGCAGACTGCTCGTCCTGTTCCTGCTTCTATTCGCCATAGTGATGGTGTTTTTCATAAAAATGTACCGTCTGCAGCTGGTCGAGCACGGAGAGTCCGATGAGCTGATCAGCACCTATTCCATGACGGAGACCATCTCCTCCTCAAGGGGAGATATTCTCGACCGCAACGGCACCCTGCTGGTCACCAGCCGGATGACCTACAATATAGGGCTGTCCCGGTCCGCTCTTCTGGAACACGACAACATCAACGACATCCTTCTCGACCTTGCCCGGACCGCCCAGGCCAACGACGTTTCCTACACGGACACTTTCCCGGTCACGACAGCCTCCCCCTTTTCCTGGATCACAGAGACGTCCTCCACCCAGAGGAACGTCCTGAACGCCTATTTTTCCTACTTTGATCTTCCCGAGGACATCTCCGCCACAGACTTCATCGTGTGGCTCAGGGAGCATTACGGCATCGACTACACCTTCTCCACCACGGATGCGCGCACCGTCATCGGCCTGAGATACGAGATGGAGACCCGGGTCATCTACGCGATGGAAGACTATGTGTTCGCCCGGGATGTTACCACAGATTTCATCTCCATCCTCAGGGAACGCAACTATCCCGGTGTCTCGGTGGAGACCTCCACCGAACGGGTATACGCCACGGACTGCGCCGCCCACATTCTGGGCTATATCGGCAAGATGAACGCAGAGGAATATGCCGTATACAAGGAAAAAGACTATCCCATGGACGCCTACGTGGGAAAAGCCGGTGTAGAAAAAGCCTTTGAGGAATACCTGCACGGTGCTGACGGTTCCATGCGCGTCTTCTTCTCCGAGGAGACAGATGCCGTCGTTCGGACGGAAGTGACCCGTTCTGCCGTCAACGGCAGCAATGTGTACCTGTCTCTGGATATCGGCCTGCAGAAAGCCGCGGAGGAAGCCCTTGCCTCCAAGATCCAGGAGATCAATGAAGGGCGCACCACCGGGAACATGGCCACCGGCGGTGCTGTCGTAGTCGTCAACGTCAAGGACGGAAGTCTTCTGGCCACGGCGTCCTATCCGACCTTCGACATTTCCACTTTCTTTGAAAACTATTCTGATCTTCTCAACGATTCCTCCGCTCCGCTGTTCAACCGGGCGGTGAACGGAACGTACAACCCCGGTTCCACCTTCAAGATGGTCACCGGATTCGCGGGACTCAAGAGCGGCTTTATCGGCCGCTATACGCCCATCGAGGATACCGGTATCTTCACGAAATATCCTGACTACCAGCCGCGGTGCTGGATCTATTCCTCTACCGGCGGAGGCCACGGAATGCTGGATATCGTCGGAGCTCTCCGGGATTCCTGCAACGTCTTCTTCTTTACGGTCGGCGACGCCGTCGGAGAAAACCGGCTCGCCGCTGCCGCGGCGGAATTCGGATTCGGATCTCCGACCGGTCTGGAGATCGGTGAGGCGGACGGCGTGATTGCCACTCCGGAGTATAAGAAGACGGTCCTGGGCGACAACTGGTACGCCGGTGATACGCTGCTGGCCAGTATCGGACAGGGGCAGAACATGTTCACGCCGGTGCAGATGGCCAACTATGTCGCCACCATTGCCAACGGCGGATACCGCAACCGTCTGACGCTTCTGGATTCCGTAAAGAGCGCGGATTACACGGAAGTCGTCGTGGAGAACGAACGGGAAGTCGCCTATGAGTTCTCGGAGACGGACAAAGCCTATCTCTCCATTCTCCGGGAAGGGATGAGGGCCGTCGCCAACCAGCCGGGAGGCTCCGCCTACGATCTGTTCAGCAAGTATCAGGTCCCCGTTGCCGCCAAGACCGGTACCGTTCAGAACGATACCGGAAACAGCAATACCGGTGTTTTTGTGTGCTACGCTCCGGCCGACGATCCCGAGATTGCCGTGTCCGTCGTCGTGGAACGAGGCAACGCCGGGCGAACCATCATGGACATCGCGAAGAACGTTCTGGACTACTATTTCGACAAGCCTGTGGAGGTCGTCGTGATCCCGGTAGACGGTTCGCTCGTCCCCTGACGGAGACGCTGCTTCCACGCGGCCTGCCACCACACATTTTTTTCCTGCCGGTCTTGCCAAAAAGGCCGTTGCGGGGATATACTGGTAGATAGTTTATAAGAAACCCCGCGGTTTTTTTCGGAGGATCTTATGGGTAGAATCATTGCCGTTATTTCCGGAAAGGGCGGCACAGGGAAGACCACCGCCGTCGGCGCCATCGGCTCGTGTCTCGGCGCCTTGGGCAAACGCACCCTCTGTGTGGACTGTGACGCCGATCTGCAGAATCTGGATATCGTCATGGGCGCGGTCAACTATGTTCTGCCCGCGGTCCCCGATGCGTCGGCTCTCCCCGACGACATCACAGACCTCTGCCTGGAGCATCCGAATCTGGAGAACGTATGGCTCCTGCCCCCTCTCAGTTTTTCCGACGACGTACGCGCCGCATCCTACGCGCCCCTGTTCTCCGCTGTCCGGGATCAGTTCGATTTCTGCCTGCTGGACGCTCCCGCCGGCATCGGCGACGATGTGAAACGCCTGCTTGGCTATGCCGATGAGGCGATCATCGTTTCCACGGGCGACCGTCCCAGCCTCCGTGACGGGCAGACGATGTGTTCCCTGCTGCGGGAATCGGGCATGACCGACGTCCGTCTTCTTGTGAACCGCGTTGATCCGCGGGCGTTCCGCAGGGAACGGGCCACGGTCGACGATGTAATTGATGCCGTAGGAGCGCGTCTGCTGGGGATCGTCCGGGACGACCGGACCGTTTCCGAAGCCGCCAACCGGGAGACCCCGCTGGTCCTGTACAGCAGAAAAGCCGCCTCTCAGGGATTCCTCCGCGTCGCCCGCCGTATCACCGGCGAGAGCATCCCCGTTCCCGGAGCCTGAGCGCTCCGGCATTCAGATACCCAGCCGAAGGAGTGAACAGGATGGAAATTGCATTATTGGCTCATGACAGCAAAAAGGAACTGATGGTTCAGTTCTGCATCGCCTATTGCGGCATTCTGTCCGGCCATTCTATCTGCGCAACCAACAACACCGGGAGACTGGTAGCGGATGCCACCGGTCTCAAGATCCGCAATTATCTGTCCTGCCGTCAGGGTGGAGATCAGCAGATCGGCGCGCGTATCGCGTATAACGAGATCGATCTGGTCCTCTTCTTCTCCGATCCGGCCAGACAGGATCTGTCCGACGTGGGGGAAATTGTCCGCCTCTGCGACAGGCAGAACGTTCCCATCGCCACGAATGCAGCGACCGCCGAAGTCCTGGTCCAGGGACTGAAGCGGGGAGACCTTGACTGGCGCAATCTTCTCAAACCCAGGAAAAACAGAAAATAACAGCAGATACCGCGGGGGCGGAAGCCCCCGCCTGCCGCCGCTGTGAACGGAAAAGAGTATCCGGCAGCGCGGTCCCCAGAGAAGGATGCCAAGGCTGTGAGCATCTGACCTGAGCCGCCGGAGAAGACATTCCGGGAGCGGCACGTCCCCCGGCGTTCTCCGGGGAAAAAGGGCGCCTCTGCAGGCGCTGAAATTGGGTGGCACCACGGAGAAGCTTCTTCGTCCCAATACCGAGGGACGGAGAACTTTTTTGTTTCCCGGACCCCGGTTTCCCTTTATCAAATCAATGTGGGAGGAATCACAATGGAGATCGTAAAACCCCGCACCCTGTCCGGTTTCATGGAGCTTCTGCCGGAGCAGCAGGTATATTTTGAAAAAATGACCGCGACCCTTCGCGAGATCTACGGCCTGTACGGATTCTATCCGCTGGATACCCCTCAGATCGAGGCCTCGGAGATCCTTCTGGCCAAGGGCGGCGGTGAAACGGAAAAGCAGATCTACCGCTTTACGAAAGGAGATACCGATCTTTCTCTGCGCTTCGACCTGACAGTACCTCTCGCCAAATATGTAGCTCTGCACTATGGCCAGCTCACCTTCCCCTTCCGGCGCTTTCAGATAGGCAAGGTCTACCGGGGAGAACGCGCGCAGCGCGGCAGATTCCGCGAATTCTATCAGGCGGACATAGACATCATCGGGGACGGCAGCCTGGATATCATCAATGAAGCCGAGATCCCCGGCATCATCTACAAGACCTTTTCCGCTCTCGGCCTGAAGCGGTTCGTCATCCGCATCAACAACCGCAAGGTCCTCAACGGTTTCTTCCGCCTGGCAGGCGTCGGTGACAAAGCCGGCGACGTCATGCGTACAGTAGACAAACTGGAGAAGATCGGAACGGACAAGGTACGTTCCCTCCTGATGGAGGAGATCGGTCTGGCTTCGGAGAACGCGGACAGGATCCTGGATCTGATCACCTGCCGTGACAGAGGGGTCGATCCGCTGGACGCACTGAAACAGTATGAGGGCATGGACCCCGCTCTGGATGAGGGCATCTCGGAACTGACGGTCGTGACGCGCTATCTGGAGCAGTTCGGCGTGCCTCAGGATCATTTTATGATCGATCTTACTATCGCCCGCGGTCTTGACTATTATACCGGTACAGTATATGAGACGACGCTCCTTGACCATCCGGAGATCGGTTCTATCTGCTCCGGCGGCCGCTACGACGATCTGGCGGGATACTATACGGACCGGAAACTTCCGGGTGTCGGCATTTCCATCGGCCTCACGCGTCTGTTCTTCGTTCTGGAAGATCAGAATTACCTGAATCCTGCGCTGACTCCGTCTCCGTCCGACGTACTGATCCTGCCGATGACAGACGATCTCGGGCCAGCTATCTCCTTCGCCACCGAATTGCGCGAGGCGGGAGTCCGGGCGCAGCTGCACTGTGAGAAGAAAAAGTTCAAACAGAAGATGGCTTACGCCGACAAGCTGGGCGTTCCCTACGTTGTCTTCCTGGGCGAGGATGAGATCAAGTCCGGCCGGGTGACCGTAAAGGACATGGCCTCCGGTGAACAGCTTCAGGTCTCCCCTGCCATGGCTGTCGCCGGAATACTGGAAAAGATCAAGGAAAAACGCGCGGTGCCGCCCATCAGCGAACCGGCAAAGCACTGAAAGAGAGATGACCGTTATGATGCAATCCCGTACCCATACCTGTAATGAGCTCCGCCTGAGCGACGTCGGTGCTTCCGTCAAGCTGGTCGGCTGGATGGAAAACGTTCGTGAGGTGGGCAGCAGCCTTGCTTTCGTCGTGCTCCGTGATTTTTACGGAACCACCCAGCTGGTGCTGGAAGATGACTCTCTTCTGAAGACCGTCAGAGGACTGAACAAGGAGTCCACCATCTCCGTCACCGGCACCGTCCGGGAGAGAGCTTCCAAGAACCCAAAGCAGGCCACAGGCGATATTGAGGTGGTCCCGGACAGTATCGAGATCCTCGGCCGCTGCCGGTATAATGAGCTCCCCTTCGAGATCAACCGCAGCCGCGAGGCTGACGAATCCGCGAGGCTGAAATACCGTTATCTCGACCTCCGCAATCCTTCAGTGAAGAACAATATCCTGCTGCGCTGCCGTGTCGTTTCCGCGCTCCGCCAGGCCATGACGGAACTGGGTTTTCTGGAGATCACCACTCCGATTCTGACAGTCTCTTCGCCCGAGGGTGCCCGGGACTATCTGGTTCCCGCGAGAAAACATCCCGGCCGGTTTTATGCCCTCCCCCAGGCGCCGCAGCAGTTCAAGCAGCTGCTGATGACAGCCGGTTTCGACCGCTATTTTCAGATCGCTCCCTGTTTCCGTGACGAGGACGCGCGCGGAGACCGCAGCCCTGGTGAGTTCTATCAGCTGGACATGGAAATGGCCTTCGCTACGCAGGAGGACGTGTTCTCCGTGTGCGAACAGGTCCTTCCCCCGGTCTTTGCAGGCTTTGGAAAATACCACACGGCTTCACCGGCCCCCTTCCGGCGCATCTCCTACACCGATGCTCTGGAGACCTACGGTACCGACAAGCCGGATCTTCGGATTGATCTGACTGCCCGCGATTTGACCGAAACGGTCCAGGACTGCGGGTTTGCCCCCTTTGAAGGTGCGATGGTCAAGGCCATTGCGATAAGTGACTGCGCCCTGACACGCAAGCAGATAGAAAAACTGCTGACTGACGTCGAAGTACAGACCGGAATGAAAGCCTACTGGATGAAGACAGACGAATCCGGTGCTTTCGCCGGAGGGGTAGCCAAATTCCTGCAGGAGCGCAGTGAAACCGTCACCGCGGCACTCGATCTTCATCCCGGAACAGTCGTGGTACTGACCGCAGGCCGCCCGGAGGAGGCCAGAAAGGCGGCCGGTGCAGCCATCAAAATCTTTGGTGCGGCCTGCCCGGGACACATGGACAGGGAAAAGTACGAATTCTGCTGGATCGTAGACTTCCCCATGTATGAGATCGGCGAGGAGTCCGGCCAGCTGGAGTTCTGCCACAACCCGTTCTCTATGCCCAAGGGCGGACTTGAGACGCTGCTTAAAGCCGAGCGCGGCGAGATTGACCCTCTCACCATTCTGGCGGATCAGTATGACCTGGTCTGTAACGGAGTGGAACTGTCTTCCGGCGCTGTCCGGAATCATGATCCCGAGATCATGGTCAAGGCCTTTGAAATGGTCCGCTTGGGCGAGGAAGATGTAAAAACCCGCTTCCCCGCCATGTACAATGCGTTCTGCTATGGAGCACCTCCGCATGCCGGCATTGCTCCCGGCGTTGACCGGATGGTTATGTTGCTGGCCGGTGAGGATTCCATCCGGGAGATCATTCCCTTCCCCATGAACAAGAACGCCCAGGACGTCATGATGAACGCCCCCGGTGAAGTAACCCAGGCCCAGCTGGACGAACTGCATATCGCCGTACTCTCTTCCGACAACTGACGGAGCGGAGCCGTCTATGCCGTTTACCGTCTATCTGATCGTCTGCCCGCTCGTCTTTGTGGGCGGACTGGTGGATGCCATTGCCGGCGGGGGCGGGCTGATCACCCTGCCCGCTTACATGATTGCCGGTCTCCCCGTCCACAACGCCATCGCAACGAACAAACTGGCAAACACCATGGGGACCTCCCTGGCAACGGCACGCTACGGAGCTGCCGGCTATATCCCCTGGAAACAGGTGCCCTTCTGCGTGGCCTGCGCGTATGCGGGATCGACACTGGGGTCCTGGCTGGCTCTTCAGGTCAGCGACCGTTTCTTCAAGATCCTCATGCTGGTCATCCTTCCCCTGACGGCCGTATACGTGCTGCGCCACAGGAGCCTCACCGCTCCCCGTGAGCCGTTTTCGTTCGGAAAGACGACTCTCATCTGCATGGCGGTATCTCTCGTGATCGGGGCCTATGACGGCTTCTACGGGCCGGGCACCGGCACCTTCCTGATTCTGCTGCTGACGGCTGTTGCCCGTCTTGAGCTGACCACGGCTAACGGTCTGACAAAAGCCGTCAATCTTGCCAGCAACGCGGCCGCTCTTGTCGTTTTCCTGATCAACGGTAAGGCGCTGATCCCCCTCGGTCTGTGTGCCGGATGTTTTAATCTTGCCGGCAACTACATCGGGTCCGGTCTGTTCCGGAAAGACAGCGCCCGTTTTGTACGGCCGGTCATGATCATTGTTCTGGCTGTCTTTTTCATCAAAATAATCTATGAGCTCGTCACCTCATGACGCTCTCCCGAAAAAAGGGCGGGGGCGGAAAAGCATACGCTTTTCCGCCCCCGTTTCTCTTTCGTTTTATTCCGCTCTCACCGGAATGCTGATCCCCGCCGGAAGCAGGTTCAGGTCCTCTTCCGTGTTTCCGTAGATGACAGCAAGATAATTGTCGAAAGCAGAGAGTTCCATCTGCAGATGGGCGCTCTTGTTTCCCGGCGTCACCGGTGCCGTATAACTGACCGCTTTTTCTCCGTCATACCGTACAAAATTCGCCAGCACCCGGAGATTGGGCGAGAGGCAGCCGGACCAGGCGAGGATCGGAATGATCAGATTCCCGAGGCCAGCAGACACGATATATACCGGAATATCGTTCTCCTCACAGTACCTCAGCAGTTCCACCGCCTCAGGACGAAGGCGGAAATCCAGGCTCTTCAGCGCGTCCGTATATCTCTCCGGCGGTATCTGATGCCGCAGAAACAATGCCATCTGAGCATTCCACCATTTTCTTTCCAGTGCGGGACGCTCTCCGTCTGCCGCAGCATCCAGTGCCGGCCTGTACTCCCGGTACAACGCATCCCGCGCTCTGGCAAACTCCGAATCGTACCCAAGAGCTTTTGCCATGGCGTTCATCGTAACATCACTGTCCGCCGTTGTGATGGTCCCGTCGAAATCACAGACCGCCACGACCTCACGGCTGCCGGCCGTATCCCTTGCAGCGATCATCTGTTCCAGGTAATACATGGATCTTCTCCTCCGTTACTATCTGCTGATCCCGTTTCTCTTTCCGCGGAAAAACGGCCTGTCCTCTTCTTCCAGTGCACGTATGTGCATCGCGGCACCGGGCAGCAGTGCCTCCAGCTCTTCCCTGGCCTTCCGTACCTCTCCGGTCACCAGGACAACCACCTCTCCGTTCTCTGCCATCGCGTCGATGACGGCATCGCATCGGAACACGGCATCGTCCAGACGGGAAGTCTCCGGGAGATTCAGCCTGCCGGACGTCTCCAGCCTCTTGACGGTGCTTCCGCACGCACACCGTCCGGGCAGGATCCTTCCCCGGTCTCCGGTGCAGTAACGGAACAGCGGCATTGCCTCCAGTCCGATGGACGTGAGGACCAGCTCCCCCCACATTCCGTCCGGCAGTGCCTCGCCTTCCGGTCCGATGACTTCAAAGATCAGGTCATTCTCCCGGATGTGCATTCCTTCATGCGCCTGACATTCCATGGCTCCTCCGAGTCCGCTCTCACGCAGTCCATAATGGGCAAAGACCCGGGTCCCGAGCATCTCTTCGCAGGCGGATCTGACCGCAGGCGGGCACAGATCCCCGCTGATCAGGGCACGCCGCAGGGAGGACCGCTCTTTCATGATCCGGAGCAGAGACAGGAGCAGCACAGGGGGACCCACATATACGGTGCATCCGGCGGTCACCGCCAGATCCGCCATCTCCCTGTAGGATTCCCGCCCGGTGACACAGAAGATCTCCGCTCCTATCGCAGTCACCGCAGAGGAGAGCAGTCCTCCGAGGCTGTTGGCATCCGTGTTCGGGAATCCGGACAGGACGATATCTCCGGGACAGATGAGTTCTGTCAGCCCCTCTGCAAAATAATCGCGGGTCCTGTCACAATCGTACCGGGAATACGCCAGCCTCTTGGGCTCTCCTGTAGTACCCGAGGTCCTCAGCCGGACAAGTTCCCGTCCGGACGACAGGCACAGGCCAGCGAAACTGCTGCGAAGCGTCCGCTCGTCCGTGAACGGGAGTTCCCGCAGCTGTTCCAGACTGTCCAGCCGTTCCGGATATCCTTTATAGAAGGGACTGGTGCGGACCGCACGCCGCAGCTGCATGTTCAGGAGCTCCAGCTGCCTGTCCTCCAGGGCCTTCCGTGTCAGGACGGGAAATCCCTCCTGCCTGCAGATAAGGCCGTCCTGAAAGCTTTTCTTCATCGATACAGTCTCTTTCCCGTCAGCAGGAAAAACCTCTCACACAGCTTCTCTGCCTGTTTTCTGTCCTCACGGATCCTGTCTCCTGCGGGCGTCCCTGCCGGATACTTTTCCATTGCCGGTCCGTACCTCTCTGCGGGACTCACACGCTCTTCTTCTCTGACCAGTTTATCGGCCAGACAGACCACGGTGAGTTCGGAAAACCCGTCCGGCAGTCCCTGAAAGCTCATATGACCGCCCACCGCTGCGGCGAGCCGGTCGAATCCCAGTTCCCGCAGCACCTTTTCCGCCTCCCGGGCATGATGCGGCGCGGTGCGCAGCATATCGTGAAGCAGCCCGGCCGAACGGCACAGCAGCGTGTCCATTGCTCCGCCGGCTGCTATCAGATCACAGGCAATCGCTTCCGCCAGTTCTGCTACGGCTGCACAGTGCCGCCGGACGTGGTCCGGCGTTTCGAACCGGTCCCATAGCAACAGGCAGCGTTCTTCGGAAAGACCCATCCGCGCCAGAGCAGTCTGGCGGATTGCGGCCAGATCCTCCGGGCGGTCGGCGTCCCTGTTCATCTCCTCATCTCCGGCCTCAACACGGAGCGGAGGTATCCCCTCCATTGCTGCACGAAGGCCCCCGTCTCCACGGTATTCCATCACCCTGGAACGGCATGCCGCTGTCAGCAGCGCGGGATGCCTTGATTTTCCGCTGACCGTTGCCACAGCCCAGAGCGGATCTTCCCGCTCCGCACCGTGCTGCAGTTCCCGGAAAACAGAAGGCGCTATCAGCGGCATGTCTGCCGGAAGCAGAAAGACCGCGTCGCAGCCGGAAACCGCTTCCCAGCCTATGCGGACAGATGCCAGCATATCGCTGCCTGCCGGATCTCTGTTCTCTGCGATCAGCACACCCAACGGCTCCAGGACCGGCTTCAGCTCTTCCCCGCGGTATCCTACCACCACGCAGACCGGATCCACTCCGGCATTTTTCATGCTCAGCACGGTGTGAACGATCATCGGATATCCGTTCAGTTCCAGCAGCGGCTTGAACGCTCCCATTCGTGACGAGAGTCCCGCCGCCGTGATGATGCCTCCGCACTTCACTGTCTTCTCCTCCGTTTCCAGACTGCCAGAAAATACCCGGTATTCTTCCCTCTTTTGGAGGAGAAGAATCCGCAGTCGCCCAGATCCTCCCCCGCAAACAGCGCATGGATCAGATACTCTGTCCACAGGGGGGTGATATCCTCCCACGTGAGCAGAC
>JAEEGL014066142.1_pt1 | contig 21719 bp, 17 predicted proteins | sample 9134231 | NCBI WGS metagenome assembly JAEEGL01 (sample SAMN16246548, study PRJNA631951) | gut metagenome | biome: gut microbiome; feature: rumen; material: fiber-attached | host: Bos | place: Iran: Karaj | collected 2018-10
AAATGTAAATCTGCAAAATTTTCACTTTTGGCTTTAAGAAATAAGTGCGGCTTAGGTTCACGCTTAAAGAATTAGGCGTGGACTATTCCGTACTTATTAAAGCCAAAGGCTTTGCAGAGCCTACATTTTAGAATAGGTACACAAGGGATAGTCTAATGTTTTTTTATGCGGGTATGCGTGGTAAAGACGTGAACTTAATATGAAAATGAAAGAAGACGAACAAAAGAAACTCGAAAAGCAATATGAAAGATACAACAAATGTAGAGACCAAGAGTTAGAGAAATTTTGGAAAAATTCTACATTCGTATGGTGTTTTTTATTGCTTTGTTTCGGTGCGTTTGGCAAAATATTACTTGATTATTTAGATCTCCTTGAATCCAATAAGGATACTGCAAAAAGTGATAGATGTTTGATATTACTTGCAGTAATTTCTTATTGCGGTTTTTTTATGTCAAGAATTTGGACTTGGATGGCTCGTGGATTAAAAGCGTGGTATGAAGTCTATGAAGACGCAATTTGGGACATTGAATCTGCGAAGAACGTTTTCAATTTTGATAGAAAATATACAATCGAAAATTATTGGTATATTAAAACAGAGGGGTTCTCCTTATCAAATTCGGATAGAATATCGCCATCACGTATTGTAATTATGATAGGTCATTTATTAAGTGTAGTATGGTTATTTTCGTTTATAAAATGTCTATATGAATATAGTCATTGTACAAGTTGGTGGTGTGGAACACCTAATATGACCTTTTGGCCTTGGTTTTTATGTGGATTAGTAGTTATCTTTTTATGTTACTTATGCTTGTATAGTACTACTTTAAGGAATAAAGAAGAAAATAACATTTACAAATTAATAAGATGTGATTTAGAACATTATAACGTTTCGCAAACATATTTTGAAATCAAAAAAGGTGAAGTATCATTTTGGGGAGCCAATACATATAAAATACTAAAACACATATTTAATATGGAACCAAAATTCAAAGATAATACATTTAAATTTTCATTGAAAGAGATGATTGAGTATTACTCATATACAAATCATCTACGAGATTTATTATCTACAAATTTAGATTTGTGTTCTCAAAAAATTATCAGAAAGGATGACAAAATTTTCATTTATACAAAAAAAGACTTGACAACAGCAGTTATTTCTATTTTAAACATTACCGTTAAAACAGAAATAAAACGCACAAAAAACAAGATCATAATACCCAAATATTGCATTACATTACCGACAATTGGTTGTAAAAAAAAATGTCGGCAATGGGTATCAATGCGGTTAAAACAGATTGCTAATGCTTTAATTTGATAAAAACAAATTGAAAATAACAAAATGTCAGACAACTACACATATAACACCCACGATTACACCAATCAACTTCGTTCGCAAGTTGACAGCATCGACAAAGTTCTAAATCGGTATCCTATCGAGGATAAAGATTTAGAACAAAGCTTGTTGTCTGTAAAAGCCAACGTTGAAGAATTAATTGAACTCATTAAACGACCGTTAAATATTGGCATTATAGGCAACAACAACTCAGGCAAAACAGAGTTGGTCAATCAAATAATGTTGATGTCTGACGGTTGGAGGTTTCCCACGTGTAATGTTGATGCTGATTTTTGCGGTACTTTTTCTCAAAATCAAAATGCTGTGGAGGCTTTTGTAACCGATGAAAACAACGAAACACAATATGTTGATTTCGGAGCATTGTGTTCCGACAATAGCGAAACATTGAAAACAGCCCAAAGAGTTGACATAAAGTTTCCTGCCGATACTGACATTGCCAAAACACTTTGCAAAAAAAATGTATGCCTTACGGTATATCATAACGACAACGTTGAACAAATACAAAACTCCGATATTGCAATTGTTGTAATCAAAGCAGATGAATACAACAGTTATTGGCAACTATTGAATTACATTGTTGATACTCAAAAAATTACAATTCCAATAATTGTTGTTTTTACATCCGTTGACGATAAAACAGACATTGCCGAAATATGCAACAAATATCAAAACTTTGAAAACTTGTTTTTCATCAGGACAAAAGACAATACTTATAATATAGCAAGGCATATAAAGTATGCTGTAAGCCCTGATAATATGGCTATTGGCAATACAGATGCTGCAATAGAAAAAAATCGCATTGAATTGATAAACCACAAACGCAATGAATTGAAACAAATGCTTCAACATCTGAAAAAAGTGGTTGACGATTATTGCAAAAAAGATGTTCCCGCCTTTCAGATAGACAAAACAATGAATAGTGCCGAAGCAAATAATTGTACAAAACAATTTGTTACAAATCTCGAAAATCAATATGGCAAGTACATAGCCGAAATTGATGGTATGGTGTTTCAAGTCAATACAACACACAGTATTGGTCAAATAGATAGCATATTGAAGGAACTGAAAGACAAAAACGAGTTTGAACATCATTCTGATAATGCGGAAAATTTTTACTCTGAATACAAAGACCAACTTAAAGAGTTGATTAATAGGTCAATCTCTGCGCAGGTTGTTGATAAAAAAATCCAAGAAGATTTGAACTCTGCAACCGAAAACGCGTTTATGAACTACTCGTTGGACATTGATTTTGAAAACCTTTACAAACAATTCAATATCAATCCATTGGGTAATGACCTACGCAAAATATGGCATCATATAAAATTAGCAATAAAAAATATAATCACCCTTCTCTTTAACCCGAACATTGGGATTGCAGTAGTTGTTGGAGTCGCTGTTGTATTCGGGTTGATTTGGCTTTTGGGAAAGGCTAATAAGTGGCCATTCTCCCTAATTCTCACAGATGATATGCAAGCATCTGTCACAAAGGCTGTATTATTCCTTGTTGCAATTTTGTCAGTGCTGATATTGGCGGTAATTGTAGTAGCAACGAAGAAAAACAGGGAAATAGAATTTAACAAGTATAAAACACGAACAATCAACGACTTAAATTCAATGAAAACATTTTTCCCACGTGGGGAAATAGAAAAAAACATTGAAAAAAGCAACAGCAGAATAATTGCAGAAATACACGAAACAGAGCAATTATTTACTGATGACAAAGTTAACGTCGAAAAACAAAAGGAAATGTTAACTGACATTGTAATCAACTTAATGGATAACAACATTTAATGATCACAATATGAATAATCAACAAACAAAAGAACTCGAAAAAAGCATCAAAGCCGTCAAAGAGAAAATCCAAGAGATTTTCAATAACGACGTAATTGTCAACTTCGATTCTAAGTTGCAGTCCGATTTGAAAGAAATCAACTGTACTTGCGCACAGCCGCTTATGGAGCAACTTGACAATTGTGACCGACTGATGAAGTCTCCGGTTTACGTCGGTATGCTCGGACGCTACTCCCACGGCAAGTCGGCTTTGGTCAATAGTCTTTTCCTTATGGACGAAGACACCAAACTACCCGAAGGTGATTCTGTTGTAACATCAAAAGTTACGCGTGTTTTGTTTGACGATTCAATATCGTATGCAACAGCCTACAAGTATTACGGTTCAAACGACCGAGAGCCGTTTGCTGAATACGCCGACTTTAAAAACAAGGTACAAAGCAAAGATGAAGACAATTCGGGCATTGCATTTTTGGAGGCGAACATTCCGATTAGCGAAAAACGTAATCTTGCAAGAGATTTCTTCCAAAACAACATCCAACTCATTGATATGCCTGGTCTTGGCGGACCATACTACGACGACAGCGAGATGACAAGGATGTATGTGAGCAAGATGGATTTGGTAGTTGTCGCTATCAAAATCACAGAAATCGAAGAGTCAGCAGAAGTAGTCAACAATTTTCTTCAACAAGTCAACTGCCCCAAAATTGCGGTATTGACTTTTTATGATATGGCGGCACAACATAATCTGTATGCGGACTGCAACAAAGATATGGCCAAGATTCTAACAAAAGCCAAAAAGGAGGTGAAAGAACATTTTACCAACCTCGGTGATACCGACGACATCATTGTTGTAAGCAACAAGGACAATGCACTTGTTGACAAGGTTCGCACGAGAATTATGCAAAAAATCACTGTTCAGGCAACAGCAATAAATACCTCAAAACAAGAAATACCTGTTGTTCAGAAGCGCAAATCCAATGCGTTAAAGAAAGAGCTTGAATCTCTGAGCCAAAAGGCATTGGCATTACCAAAGCGTTTGGAAGCAATTATTGAAGAATCAATCGGCAAAGACGAAGATGCAAAAATCGACATTTGTTCGGTTTTTGACTCTCAAAAAATCCGAAACAAACAGAAAAAAAGAAAAACAGACATTGAGAAAGCAATCAATTCTTTCAAAAGGGAACAAAATTCTGTCATCAATTCTATTTTGAGTGTCGATGAATGCGATTCTGTTTGTCAAAGAATAGGTAAAGAGAGTTCTTTGTTATTGAAGAATATTTCTGACTGTTTTGAAGACTACAAAACTGAATTGCGAGACGTCGCTGACGAATTCATTTCTAATTTGCATATTTCTGAAAAAGAGAAAAAAGACTACAAAAAAAACGTAAAAGAGATTTTGAACAATCAGAGTGAATTGTTCAATGAGGTAACCTTCGATGTCCAAAGCGTAAAAATTGCAGCAACAATTCAGAAAGCAAAGAGTTGGGCGAGCAATCTTTGGAATCGTATCACAGGAAAGACCAAAGACAATAAGAACAAAGCCAAAGATGCAATGAAAAACGCTTTGGTAAAGGCGTTGTCAAAATTCGCGGATGACATATCCCAAAAAATAGAAAACACCGATGATGCCATCAAATATGACTTCAAAAATGACATCGATATGAAAAAACTGAACGATGATGTCAAAGATTTGGTGGCACTTAAAGAAAGCGTATCAGGGAAAGTAGAAGAACTCCGCAAAGCAATCGAAACCGTACAACTTTAAAAAAATAAACGATGGAGACACTCAGGAAAGACATTTTGAATGTTCTGTCGGATGAGGACGATTTGTTGAAGGAAGGAAGTTTCTCACAATACTGCGAAACGTTCTTCAACCGCCGCAGCATCGGCAACACGTGCGTTATCTTCGGTATCAAAAAACAGGAACTGATGACCGAAATGTTCGGATTCAATTTTCCGGCACTTATTAACGACAGCGTGCGCTACCTCATCCGACTGAAATCTTCTGACAAAGAAGAAGTTCAAATCACATTTAGCGACAAGACAGTTGGATGTTCAACAGAACATCAGAACAAAATCAAGGCTCTGTACAGCAATTACAACGCCGACAAAAACATCAATCTCGGATTGTATTTTGCGCAAAAGCGCAAAATACCACCATTGACCCTCAAAGACAATTGGGCAACGGAATTTATGGACAATCCCAATGAAAATTTCCGTGCGCTTGATGGTGAAAAACTGATAGAGAAAGTCGAAATCAAACATCCAAAAGTAATGGATGTGCAATTGTACAGGTCGTTGGACGATGTATTTGTAATACCAGAAAAAAATTCGCGCTACGCCGAATACAAAAAGATTGCGCAGCAAGATGTCGAAACCCCGAAACAGGATTCGGACGATATTGTCAGTATGATTGGTGCATCTGTTGGAACTATTTTGGGCATTGGTGCGGCACCCGAGAAAAAGAACCAAAATTCAGGCTTTTGGAAATGGTTTTCCGAGAACATCTGCAATGTTGACAAAATCAATTTTATGATTCTAAACCAGAATGATGATTTTGTTGTCTTTACATTTATCGACCTAATTGAACAGTTCAAAGAGAGGTATGACAACATTAACTTGCTCAAACGACTATTTTTCGTCTATGACGAAAGCGCAAAATCAACAAAGGCAGCCAACTCGAAGAAATACCCCGACAGCACCCAAAAGTTGTTTAAAGAACTGTATAGTTCTTTACGTCAAATCGAAAACAAGCAATGCGACTGCGCATTATACGTATGTGCATTGGAGTTTTTGGAGAAACTTGACCCAAAGACAAAACAAAAGAACGAAAAAGCATTGTCAAAAATAAAAGACTACATTTTTGCTACTACAAAAAGGTTGTTGTTTGAAGAGTAATGTCATAATACGTCCAAATGGTTGATCAAATACCAATTGGACGTATTTCCCATAAATTTTTATAGACCATAAGGTCAATTCGGATTTGTCGCAAATGATGACGATTTCGACAAGGTTGTAACATTTGGTGATTTGTTCGGATTGATAATGCAAAATTTGCCTGAATAACCTTCCCTGTCCATTCCGTGTGGGATCCGCCATCAATCGTGGCTTTTCCGCACGGGATATACGGGATAGATTATTTCATTGTGGTCAATGGTCAAGAGCAAATTGTACCAAAATCAGTATATGATATGATGCAAGAGATTTACGACAGGGAAGATAACGTTGACCGTTCCAAAGAATGGCTTCAAAAGATTTCCACAGCATTGCGCCACAAAATCAACAATTATTGCAACCGACCTGAACCGATGTTGTAATTATTGAGAATACTATAATCAGCCAAATCTCACTTTTTTCCCGAGATTTGGCTGATTATTTTGTTTAAACATAACGCTAACCGACACTATCAGCATTGCCCCCGAACACCTCAATCGGAAGACGTGGCAACGTGTTGAAAAAAATTTTGCAATACAAAAAAGAGTTTATACATTTGTGCAGAACTTTTAAACCATTTTACTATGCCAGAAATTAGTCGTTTTTATGAAATTTTTATCCACAATTAACCCGTTGGACTAAAATGAAACTCGACAACCCCCTCGTTTGGGTAACCGCAGCAACCCCCGCCGCCGCCCGCAAACTGCGACTGACATTCAACGACGGCAGCGTGAAAATATTTGACTGTGAGCCATTGATTGAACGTTACAAAATTTTTGAGCCGCTCAGGAACGATGAAGTATTTGAAAACATATCCCTCGACGGTTGGACGGTAACGTGGCTCAACAGCACCATCGACATCGCCCCCGAACACCTCTATTCGGAAGGCGTGGCGGCGTAACAAAAAAAACACCGTCACGCTGCGCGACCGTGTTCATAGACATATTCAGGGGCAATGTCAATGCTGCCATTGTCCCATTCGAGTGTGTCTGTAATGGCAAAAGCCTTGAATCTGTTGGTGTCGCACAGCGGCGCAAAAACGGGATACCGCTCAATCACGCCGGCAAAATCAAACACACGACGTTCCCCGTTGTTGAATTTAACCAACAACTTATAATCCGAAATATATTCGGCGTCCGTTATTTCCAAAAAAACACTTTCCATTACTTCAAAGGTTCAATAGTTTCGGGATCCTTGCCGGCAGATGCCTGTTGCCAAGCCGCCATCAATTCATCACGGTGAAGGTCAAGCCATTCCAACACCATACGCAACGCCCGCTCGGACATTTCTCCCTTAACTTTTCCATTTTTGATTTCCACAATGACTTTATCTTTCTGATATTGAGCGTGGAAATGCGGTGGATTATGGTCAAGGAAACGCATCATAACGCTGATTCCAAAAAATTCTGATATTGTTGGCATAATATATTTTTTTATATTCAACAGCAAAAATATAAATTTAGATTTATGCAACCAAATTTTTTTCGTTCTTTTCGTCATTTTGCGCCGAAAACAACTAATTTCCACTGCGTTGCGATATAAAATCAACAATTATTGCAACCGCCCTGAACCGATGTTGTAATTATTGAGAAGACGATAATCAGCCAAATCTCACTTTTTTCCCGAGATTTGGCTGATTATCTTGTTTAAACATAACGCTAACCGACACTATCAGCATTGCCCCCGAACACCTCAAATCGGAAGACGTGGCAACGTGTTGAAAAAAATTTTGCAATACAAAAAAGAGTTTATACATTTGTGCAAAACTTTTAAACCATTTTACTATGCCAGAGATAAGTCGTTTTTATGAAATCTTTATCCACAATTAACCCGTTGGACTAAAATGAAACTCGACAACCCCCTCGTTTGGGTAACCGCAGCAACCACCGCCACCGCCCACAAACTGCGACTGACATTCAACGACGGCAGCGTGAAAATATTTGACTGTGAGCCATTGATTGAACGTTACAAAATTTTTGAGCCGCTCAGGAACGATGAAGTCTTTGAAAACATCTCGCTCGACGGTTGGACGGTAACGTGGCTCAACGGCACCATCGACATCGCCCCCGAACACCTCTATTCCGAAGGCGTGGCAGTTGTGCAGTAATCGTTATTTCTGAAACTTCCACATTTCATTCAGATTACAGCACAATGCCCTTCAAAATTATTAGTACCTTGGATAATCGATGCATCTATGTCCGTGGCAAAATTGTGATAATTTTTATAAAATACACAAATAAAAGTGAATATTTTTTTTGAGAATATTTTATAATACAATGAGCGACAATGGGTTAGAAAAATTTTTTTCGGGCAATAGTGGTTCTTGTTGCAAATCCATTCGACTTTTTTTTCATACACACGCACACAGGAAAAATGTCGAACAATTAAATTTAACAATAGTAAAATAATGTTAATCTTTATATTTTATAAAAAGTTAATTATTTAATTACCAATTATTTAATAGTAAATATATCTTTCCGAAACTTGGCGGAATCATCAAAAAAATGGCACATTCCGCCAAGTTTCTCTCTCATTCCACCACCAGCCTGTCCTCGTTCATCCTGCTCATATATTGCTGTATGAACGCCTTCAAGAATATCACCGTCTTTTCCACATCCACCGTACCTACAAGGTTGTTTTTCAGCAACTTGTCGTCCTCGGCATATATAGCGGTAACGTCTTTGCCGTCAAATTGGACGAAGTAGCCGCCTTTGAGGATTTGGTAAATCCCGTTGAAATAGCTTACCGCAAAAGTCTCCTCGGCGGGTGTGTGCAGGAGGTCAACGCCAAACGAAATGTAAGGCCTCTCGTAGCCGAGGTAGCCGAGGACTGTGGGCATCACGTCTATCTGTTGCGCTATGCCGGGGCGGTCGCCGACGAGGGTGGTGTCGCCGGGCGCGTAGAAAATCACTGGACCCGCAAATAATCCCAAATCGGTCTGATATTCAGCGTGGTCGGATTGGTTGGTGTGGTCGCTGCAAATCACAAAAACCGTATTATTGTACCACGGCTCCCGGCGCGCTGTTTCAAAAAACTTGCGCAAAGCCATGTCGGTGTATCTCACGCACTTGTGGATTTCGATGCCCTCCTCGGGATAGACGGAACGGTATTTTTCGGGGATTTGGTAGGGGTGATGGTTGCTCGCCGTGAAGACCGCCGTCATAAAAGGCTGCCTCATCTTCGACATCTCCCCCGCGTAAAATTGCAGGAAAGGCTCGTCCCAGATAGCCCAGTAGCCGTCGAACTCCGCCTCGCCGCCAAATTCGGGCGCGTTGTCAAACTCCGTGCGACCGTAATATTTTTGGAAGCCCGTCGCGTTGGCAAAAGCCTCAAAACCCATGCTTCCATTCTTTGCGCCGTGGAAAAACGCCGTCTGATAGCCTTCCTTGCCGAGTTCCATAGCCAAGCCGTCGAGATGGTTGAGCGCGGCGGGCGTCAGGAAAAACGGCTCCACAAAATATGGAATACCGCTCAGGATGCTCGGCATGCCGTCGATGGATTTGCGTCCGTTGCAGTAACTTTGCTGAAAAATCATCGAATGTTGCACAAGGCTGTCGATAAAAGGAGTGTAGCCCTTGTAGTTGCCGCCTTCGAGATTCTTGTTGTAACAGCCCATAAACTCCCTCGAAAAACTCTCAACTATCAGCACCACAACGTTTTTGCCCTTGTTGCCGATGTACAGGGAATCCACATCGGGCTTGTGCAGCGGCGTGTAAATACGCATCATTTCGTCCACCGAATAATATTTGGGGTCCACGAAAGGCTTCTTGTTGACGGTGCGGATTATCGAAAACGGCGTGTTCAAAATCAGCGGAGCCTGGATTGGGGATTTTACATATTGGTTGGCGTTGCTGAGGGTGATTGGACGGGTGCTGCGGTCGATGCCGCCACGGATGCCGATGATGGAGAGTATTATCACCGCCGCCATAAAAATCACCCTGAACGCATAATATTTTATGTAGCTGATGACATTCCTTTCTGGACGGTAACACAGCGGGTTGCAATACAACTTCCAAATAATCCAAATCAACGCCGCCGCCGACAACACCAAATACCACTGGCTCAACGCCTCCTTTTCCAAAATCTGCCCGATATTGTCTTCGTGGGCAAATTCGCCAAAAACGCTCGCCGTGCTCCTGCGCTCCGTCCACTGGAAATATCTGGCGTCCACGAGGTTGGCGATGATGGCGATGGAATTGGGTATTATGTAGGCAAACTTGACAATCCACTTGTAGACGCCGCTCCCCTCCTTCCAATGCAGAGGCAGCAGCACCAATACGAGAAACAGCAGGTTGGTGTAAATAATCGCCGACGTGTCGAATACGAGCGACCCCTTGAAAAGCGTCCAAAAATTGTCGCCAAAGACTCCTTCGGCATACCGCGAGTAATTGACAGCCAAGAATATGGCGCGGCAAACGAAGTACACGACATACATCAGGAGTATGTCCCACAATGTTATGAAAAAAGATTTAGCAAGGCTTGCGTTTTCAGATTTGCTGTTCATTTTGTGTTAGTTGCAATAAAAAAAGTAAAACCAATATGTCTTTCCGAACAATTTCTGGGCTTTTTGCGGATTTTGAGCATCGGCGGAGTTCATAAAGTTGATGAATTGCTGGAACCTCTTGGTCAGGTCGTTGGCGTTTGACATTATCTCCTTGAACTCCTCCTGGTTGAATCGGTAACTGTAAAGCACCAACGCCTCGTATATGTGAGTGCCCAACTCGTCATCAGGACGGTATTGCGCAAGGAAATCGTGGATTCTTTCAATCTTTTTTTCAAGCAACAACTCACAGATGTAATAGTTGAAAACTTTTTTGTTGTGCTGATTGTTGAAAAGCATATGAAGGAAATAATCCGATTTTGTGGCAGGTGCTGCAAAAATGTCCCTTTGCATCTCCAACGGCACAATCTTCCAGTCGGCGAGGGGTTCGGTTTGTTCGGGATTGTTGATGTATTGCTCGGCGCGGTCGGCCCACGCACTGTAAAACATTGTCCGTTGCAATTTTCGTATGTACCTCATCGCCAGAGGCTTGTCGCCACGGATGATGTTGATTTCGGCGAGACGCTTGTACTGACGCGCACTTTTTTGGTGGGTGTCGTTTGACTCCATAGCCTCCACTGCGAGCCTCTCGGCGATATTCAGGAGACCGAGCCTGAAATATATCTCGCTGTTATAAATGCTCTTGTCGGTATTGTCAATCACAGCCGAGGCGAGCCCTTCCGTGCCTATCTGCATGACATTAAACATCTTGCTGTCGAGGATGCCGAGTTCGTTCAAGGCGATGTTGAAGTAGCACTGGGTCTGATACGAAGTGTAATAACGCTGCGACTTGTAGGATTGTTCGTAAGTTTCGGTCACCGTGTTGACGATTCGCGCCCACTGCTTGTACCTGACCATCTTGTCGATTTTGTAGTCGAGCATCGACCCCTTGTCGTAAATGTGCGCCATCCACACTACCAACGCCCCCGCAGCAACCGCATACATCGGGATTTGGACTATCAAGCGGTTGATTTTCAGGTTGATTTTCGACAGCAACAGGCTCGCGACAACTATCGCGCCCGCCACAAACCACGAATAATTTGCAACCTTGTCGTAGCGGTTGTACTCCACACCTACAAAAGTGCCCCAGAGGCTGTCGTCCTGCATTATTTTTTTGGTAATAAGGACGGCAAACGCCAATGCCAAAGCGTTGACAGCCAATGTGATGACGGGCTTTCTGTTGTTGATTGTGACGGCAACTACATAAATGGAGCAGCACCATCCGCCCGCTATCCAATACACCACGGGAGTTGCGATGGTGAGGAGTATGATGTTTTGGGTGCGGAGACAGACAGCCGCCGCCAGCAACGCCAGCAATATCGCCACAACGCCGCCAAACACTGTATTGAGATACACCAGCGTCGCCACCACGCCCAACGCGCACACGACGCTCAGGAAATCCGCCCACGGTGCGGGGCATTGTTGAAGGAAGATTTTTTTTGACGACAACTGCACGCCGCAGACCACCGCCGCAAGTATCAGCGCGATATATGCGGGATACATGAAAAACTGCACCAAAAAACAGCCGGCATAGTCGCTCAGTCCGCCGGGGCGCAGGCTCATCTCGGCAAAGAAATCCCAGCCCGACATGAATATCTGCATCCCCTCCTGATAGCCGTACATCGGGGCGTAAATAATTGTCGCTATTGCAATTACAAAAACCGCCAAAAGCAACGTCGTTATGTTTTCCTTAATGAGTTTCATCGTTGAATGTTTGCAAACACAGCCGCAAAGTTAATTTTTTTTGTTGACATGGCAAAATAACATTATTCCAACGAAATAATTGTTTATATTTGCAGTCAAAAATTCAACCAAAATACAATTGTGGACACATATAAAAAATACATATTCTGGGCAATTTTGCTGCTCGTCAATCTTTCGTGCGGGACAAGGGTTGACAGCACCGTGACTGTGGACTGCGAGCCGATGCTTTGGCCTGACTACAATGGAGTTACAATCCCAAAAAACATCGCCCCGCTCAATTTTTCGACGGCGAGGTTCGACGTATTGCAGGGCATCGAGGCAAGCGTCAGGACGCCCGACGGCAAGGTTTATGACTTCGACGGCAATAATTACATCGACATTCCAATCGCCACCTGGCGCGAAATCCTCCAAAAGTCGGTCGGCAGCAGGATTGAAATTACCGTTTCGGAGATTTTCGACAACAAGAAATATGTTTACCGTCCGTTCCAAATCAACGTGGCTGATTCGGAGGTGGACCCATACCTTTGTTACAGGCTGATTGCGCCGGGCTACGAGATCTACAGCCACATCGGGTTGTATTGCCGCGACCTCACCACATTCGAGCAGAAGACCGTCATCGACAACAAACTCCTCAACGCCAACTGCATCAACTGCCACTCGTTTTGCAAGGGCGACCCCGACATCGCGCAATTTCACGTGAGGGGCGACCTCGGCGGCACAGTGCTCAAATCGGGCGACAACCTCACCGCCTGCAACGCCAAGACCGACAAGTACAAACTCAACTGCGTATATCCCTACTGGCATCCGTCGGGCAATTATATCGCTTATTCACAGAACAATACGGTGCAGTCGTTCCATTGCGGCAGCGCAAACCGTGTGGAAGTATATGACTCGGAATCCCGCGTTGTGGTCTATGACATCAGGAACAACAAGCTCCTCACCAGCCCCGAACTCAACAGCGCGACGACTTTCACGACCGAGCCTTCATTCTCGCCCGACGGCAAATACCTGTATTTCACCACCGCCGACACCGTGGACATGGTAGTCAACACCCGCAATGCACGTTACGACATTTGCAGGATAGGATTTGACGAAGCGACGGGACGCTTTGACGGCAAGGTGGACACGCTCGTGAAGGCAACGGCGGACTCGATGTCAACAACTTTCCCGCGTCCTTCTTACGACGGCAAGTATCTCTTGTATACGCTGTGCGACTATGGACAATTTTCTATTTGGCATAAGGAGGCGGACTTGTGGATGCTCGACCTCGCCACCGGCGAAAGGTTCCCCCTTGAACGCGCCAACGGCCCCGACGCCGACAGTTATCATTCGTGGTCGCAAAATTCGGAGTGGATTGCCTTTGAGTCGAGGCGCGACGACGGCTTCTTCACCCGCGCCTACATCGCCCACATCAACCCCAACGGCCGCGCCGACAAGGCGTTCATGATTCCCCAAAAATCTCCCGAAGACAACATCAAGTTGATGTACAGCTACAACGTCCCCGAATTTGCCACCAAGGAGTTCAAGGTGGACAAGGGCGTGTTGGAAGGCAAATTGAAGTCAGGGGAGAGGATTCAGTTCGGATATTAATGTAAAAGTTATGAAAATCAAAGACTTAACAGAACAATACGGCTATCATGTGACAATCGCTGCGGCATACATTGCGGCGTTGCTGTGGATGTTGACGGGCGTGGTGATGGGCAGTTACCACGTGATGCAGCATCCGGCGTTCCTGACCGACAGCGAGTTTTTTATGGAATGGCTGCCGTTGCCCGGCGGTGTTGGCGCATACTTGTCGTTATTTGTGGAGCAGTTTTTTTACATGACATTTTGGGGCGGATTCGCGCTCATAGCGGAGATCCTGCTGACGGCGTGGCTGTTGGTAAGGCTGATGGGGCGGATTTTTGACACCAATTACGGCGCGAAGACGTTGCTGTGGATGTTGCCGCTCTTTGCGTCGATGGTGTGCGTCTGCAATGTCTATTTTGACTTTTCGACCATAACGCGGCTTGCGTTGATGCTTGCAGTCTTGAACCTCGTCCACCTCCTGCCAAGCAACTGCAAATTCGTCGGCGCAGCGTCGGCTGTGGGCGCGATAATTGTGTATCACTGCTGCGGCCCGTTGTACCTGTATAGTTTTTGCGCGTCGGAATTGGTGTTGGCGTCCATAAAAAAAATACGGTTCACGGATTTTGTGTGGACGGCTGGCGTGACGGCGTTTTATCCCGTGCTGATGTTCAGATTTGTGTTGCCATTGACACCTGCAAGGATTTTTTATTTTCCGGTGGCGGCGCGAACGATTTTGGAGCAATTCCAGCCCACGATAGCGTTGTTTTTCCTGCTTGTGCCGCTGACGATGATAGGATTGCACATTTTGGGCAAAGTCAAGTTCGCTCGTACGGCGCGTTGGTACGCCGCGACGGTAATATTGATGGCGGGCGTGATTGTGATGGCGTTCAGGACGTATGACAACAGGCGCGAGAGGTTTGCGGCGCGGATGGCGTGGGAGGCGGAGCAGGGCAACTGGCTGTATGTCATCAACAACGCCAAGAATTTTTCAGGTTATGACCGCAACACCAATTTCTATTACGACATGGCTCTGGCGATGACTGGACAGATGTCAACCAAGTTGTTTGATTATCCTCAACTCCTTGGCAACGAGGGGCTTCTTATAGAACAGCCGATGGCGGGCAGCGTCTGTTTCCCTACAAGCACAATGTACTTCAACATCGGTCAGATTTCGGCGGCGTTGCATTACGCCCACGAGAGCCATATCTATTACCGTCACAGCCCGTATGTGATGCGCCGGATTATCGACTGCCTTGTGATTTCGGGACGTTACGACGAGGCGGAGATGTTTCTCCGTCAATTGGACCGCAATATGTTGGCGCACAATTTCGTGACGTCGCGACGCAAGTTCATCGCCGGCGCATATACCAAGATGTTGCCGTTGGAATTTGTGGAGGGCAAACAGAAAATAGCAGTCAAGCGCGACTACATAATGTCGCCGCCGTTCAGGAATTTTGAGCAGCTGTACCTCGCCAACAAGGGCAACCAGGCGGCGTTGGATTACTTGCTGTGCTACTTGCTGTTGGAAAAGGACATGGACAATTTTTTCAACGTGTTGGAAATCTCCGGCTATGACAAGAACAACCTGCCCAAACATTATCAGGAGGCGGTTGCTATCTACAAGGCGACCACGAAGCATCCGCGCCAATACGCCACGGAAGCCAGACTGGATCCAATAGTCAGCCGCCGTTTCGTGGAGTTTGGCACCATTGCCAACAAGTTGGGCGAAAACGCCTACAACACCCTGAAACAGAGTTTTGCCGACACGTATTGGATTTATTATACGTTTGAAAATCCGATGCGCAAGAATTTCAGTCTTCAAAAAAATCATCCGGAATGAAAAAGAATTTGTTACTGCTGACAGCATTTTTGATAATGTCGTCCTGCGCCAAGGAGGTCTCCAATTTTCAGGACAGGGACGCATTGCCCGAGATATTCCCCGACTACACGGGCGTAACAATCCCCGTGAACATCGCGCCGCTCAATTTCAAGGCCAAAAGCGGCACGCTCGAGATGGTGGAGGTGTCGTCGGCAAAAGGCTCGCAAAAAATCGTCTGCCGCGACGGAAAACTCGTCTGGGACATCGACGACTGGAAGGCGTTGCTGAAAGAAAACGTCGGCGGCTCAATCAGTTACACGGCGTACATCACCGACACGGCGGGCAAGTGCTTCAAGTACAAGCCTTTCGAGCAATACGTTTCGCCCGACAGCATCGACTCGCACCTCGCCTACCGGAACATCGAGACCGGCTATGTCTTTTGGCTCAAAATGGGACTTTACCAGCGTTGCGTGGAGGATTTCAGTTGCAAGCCAATCATCGAAAACACCTCGCTCGACCAGGCTTGCATCAACTGCCACACTTTCTGCGCCCAAAGCCCCGACAAGATGATGTTTCACAGCCGCAAGTTCAATCCCGGCACCACGATTCTGTGGGAGGGCAGGTTGCAGAAGTACAATACCAAGATTGAATCAATGATTTCGGGCGGCGTGTATTCGTCGTGGAATCCCAACGGCTACATCATCGCCATGTCTGCCAACGAAATCGGGCAACGTTTCCACAACGACCTCGAAAAGCGCATTTACGTCTCCGACCGACGCTCCGACATCATCATCATGAACATGAAGTCCGAGACTGTATCATCCACGCCGAAACTCTGCACCGACGACCTCGAAAATTTTCCCGCGTGGTCGCCCGACGGCAGGACGCTTTATTATATCAGCGCGAAAAAACGTCGCGATGGCGACGAAACAGACACAAGCCTGCGTTACAGCCTTTTGAAGATAGCCTACGACGCTGAATCCGACGTTTGGGGCGACGTAGACACCCTGCTCACCGACACGGCGGCGCATGGCAGCGTGGCGTATCCCAAGCCTTCGCCCTGCGGCAGGTACATCGCCTACACGCTGGCAGACAGGGGATATTTCACGCCGTTTGACCAAGAGTCGGAGATTTGGCTGTTGGATTTGACAACGATGCAGACCTCGCACCCCGGCGGAGTCAACAGCCCTTCCACAGAGAGCAATCACAATTGGTCGCACAACGGCAAGTGGCTCGTCGTCGGCTCCAAATATCCCGACAAACTGTTCACGAAACCGTATTTTGCGCATTTCAACCCCGACAAAGGCACGTTTGACAAGCGTTTTGTACTGCCGCAGGAAGACCCCGATTTTTACGAGCAATACACCGCCAATTTCAACAATTCCGACTTCATCAGGGGCGAAGTCCCTGTCTCGGAGTTTGAGATAAGGGACGCGGTGAGGGGCGATGTCAAGCAGGCGAAAGCGAAGCATTGAGGCATCCATTCCTCGATTGTAGGCGACGAAGTGGATTTGGACGGACTGTATGGGGCGTAGATTTTTCGCCGCCTATTTTTTCGCTATCCTTATTCCTTCGATTTCCACATCGTATTTGATGTCTTTTGCATCCTTGTCGTAGTTGATGCCCAGCAATACGATTTCGCGGGAAAAACGGCGAAGTTTCTGCGGATATTCCTTGTTTTTGATTTGGTCGATTGCGCCTTTTGCGGATTTGTCCCATTTGAGTTCCACTACAATCGCCGGAAACACCGAGCCCGCCACCGGCACAAAAACCATGTCGGCAAAACCTTTGCCCGTAGGCAGCTCGCGGAAAATTTCATAATCCGTAATCGCCGCATAATAAGCGAGTTTGATGGCGCACGCCATTGAGTTTTCGTCGTTGAACTCCAAAAAAGACGTCGCCTCGCGGTGGTACTCGTCGATGTGCTTGGCGATGTATCTCTTGTCTTTTTCAATCGTCGCCTGAAGAAGCATGTATGATTTGTTCAACGCCATCGAGAGATAGCCCCAGCCACATTCACTCAACGAATTTTCAAATTCCTGCGCGACCTCGGTGTTTGGAATCCTCACAGATTTGGTCTTCGGGTCGTATGACAGGTAGCCGAGGTGCGCCAAAAGCGTCAAAACGTCGTGGTACGTTTTGATGGAATGCATGTCGTTGCGGAAGGTGGAAATGTTTACCCTCACGCTCTCGCCGTTGAGCATCTTGGTAACGAGCGGTTTGAGATGTTCGGTGTCGTACTTGACGTAATATTCAATAGTTGAATAAAGTGCTGTCTTGCCCCAATAACTTCCGTAACTTCTGTCTATTACGCTGTGAGCCACAGAATTAGGATTGAACATTGATTTTTCGTCGCCGATGATGTAGCCGTCGTATGAGTGCCGCATACGAGGGAAACTCATCTTGTATTTTTTGCACAGCGCAATTACTTCGTCCCTTGTGAATCCGTAATATTTTGCCGTTGACTTCGGGTCGAGGATGCTGTATTCGATAAAATTGTTCAACGCCGACTGCGTTTTGTACTTGATAATCGGCAAAATTCCTGTCATATAGACAAGTAGGAAAAGTTTGTCGGCGATGTTTGACTTGAACATCGAGCGCAGCAAATCCACGTATTCGTCGCGGACGGGCGTATCGTCGTCCCTGACGAGCATATCCCATTCGTCGATTATCATAATGAAACGGTCGCCGGTATTCTTGTTGATTTCGGCGAGTGCGGCGGGCAAGGAATTTTTTTCCTTCAAGTCGGGGTAAGATTCCTTCAAATCCTTGATGATGTATTTTTGCGCCTCGGTTACAATGGTTTCAGACTTAAAAGTTGCAAAACGATTCCAATCGATGAAAATCGTCGGGTATTTGTTGTGGTGTTTTTTATAGACTGGCGACTTGGTGATTTCAAGCCCTTCAAACAGGTCGTCGGATTTTGACGACCTGTCATAATAGGCATACGCCATCTTCGCCGCCACCGACTTGCCGAAGCGTCGCGGGCGTGATACGCAGATAAATTTGTTTGGACTGTCTATCCTCTCGTTCAAAAAGTTCAACAAGTCCGATTTGTCAACGAAGTCAGAGTTTCTGTAGGTTCTGAAATCAATGTCGCCGTAGTCGATAAATTCACTCATGGTTGTCCGTCTGATGTAATATTAACCACCGTTACAAAAGTAAGATACAGCGGCGAAATTGCAAAAAATATTTTGGACACGCAAATTTTTTTTGTTGCAAACAATCATTGCGCTGGGTTTCCGTGCGCACACGCACACGGCTTGGCGTTGACGCGCCGTTGGCGCTGGGCGACAAAAAAACAGCGGGATTCCTGACGTATTGTTACGACGGAATCCGCTGATTGTTTTTTATTTGCCATCAATGACAACTATCCCCCTGTCGGTGCATACGTCGATAAAATCACCAGTATTGAAAGTGATTAATGCGTCGATATGTTGACTGGTGTCGCTCATTATTTCTCGGATTATATTGTCCACCAAACTCAATCCACGAGGATTGTCGTTAACGGTGTTTTCGAAAGCACGTTCCCTGTAATCGTCGTCGAAGATTCTAATGTAACGCTTTGGGTTAGTCTTCAATGCCGTGAAAAACTTGTGCGCACGGGGATTGCCTCTGTTGCGCATTTTTAGCATTTTTGTCTTAAGTGTTTCATACAATGACGGATATGGTATCAGAAACACGGGATTCATCTCCATTATTTTTTCGAAGATGTCCAGTGCGATACCGTGACAACAATCCGCCTTGTCAATAAATCCGAACCAAAAACCCGAATCAACAATTACTCTCATCAACTCAGTATTTTGATTGACGGTTTGGATTGCTCGTTGTAATAGCCTTCCCACGGACGCGCTCCATAATTGCCGTATAGGAAACCGCTAAATTGTGTCTTGTCAACAGACGACACGATAAACAATCTATCGCCTTTTTTCAATTTGACATTATTCGTAATGTCAGAGTTCAATTCCGACACGAAAGAACTGACGGCATCTTCCTTCGTATTTGCATCCTTGTTGTCAAAATCATAGACAAACTCACAAAAACATTCGCCACAGTTTTTGGCGGAGTGTTTGTCGAGCCATTTGTAAAGACCATCAAAATCACTGCCGTATGTCAAATCATAACTCAAATATACCTCTGTCTGCATATCCTTTTTATTTAGTTTGCGCAAATTTACATAAATAATTTGGACAAACAAATTTTTTTTTGCGTATATTTTTCCGTGCGTATTTTTTCCGTGCGTATTTTTTCCGTGCGTATTTTTTCCGTGCGCTCACGCACACGGCTTGGCGTTGACGCGCCGTTGGCGCTTTATGACACAAAAAATCAGCGGAGTTCCGTCGTATCGCTACGGGAAATCCGCTGATTGTTTTTACATCATGTGTAGTGTGTTGTTAGGGCTACGATTGAAGTTGTTACTTACCATCCGTTGATAATATCATCACATCACCCTTTTCGGCTGTTTTTGCCTTTTTACCCTCAGGTTGTACCGTTGTTCCTTCAGGAATTACAAAGAAACACATGTTTTGTAATTCTCCATTAAGTAAGAAAATATCCCCTGCGGGATTTACCACAAATGCATTCTGTTGCTGAAGAGTAAATCCATTTGCAACATACTTGTCTCCGACTTTGGTTATTCTTGCTTCGCCATACCAAATGCCAAATTCTCTGACAAGTCCTTTTATTGATTTCTCTTGTATGAGGAAATCAACACATTGCGCTTCGGGATAAACGGCTCCCTTTCCCAGTGAAGCTTCGATAATCACGTCCTCAGCTTTTTTACCATCTGCGGGTGTAACATCCAGGTCGAACTTGACAGATTCCTTTCCATCGTCCGCGTCTGTACACCTGTAGAAACTGCTTCCCACAATCGTCGCATGCAGTGCCTTGAAATTGATTACGTCATCCTTTTCAAAGAATTCCTTGTAATTGTCATCAACGCTTGCTTTCGAGAGAGATTGTGCATCATATCCAACTGTAAAGGATACACGAATGGATTTTGACGCTGGTGCAGCAACGTCGTTGCTGTCGTCCTTGCTGCATGACGTTGCCAAGAGAACAGCAGCAGCAAGAGTTAGTGTTTTGAATAAATTGTTCATTACTCGCCCCTCCTTATTCGTCTTCATTTTCAAATTCAACTACTTGCATACCGCTGAATGTTGCGCTTGCACTCAGCAGCGCGCCTTCCACGTTGAGTGGGATGACTTCAATTTCGGGTGTAGCGTACTTTCTTCTTGTCGCTACGTCGCTTACGACATTGTTTTCAACCTTTTGCATTTTCGCATTAAAGATTAAAGGATTAGTACTGTGAAAGAAGGGTCGTACTATAAAAACATAAAAAAGCGCAGTCATACGCAGTGTCATGTTTACAAGAAGGTTGTGGAATACCCGGAAAAAAACACAACACAACAGACCACGCTTAGATAATCTAAGCGTAGCAGTTGTGCAGTAACATTTTTCCTGAAAACTTCCACATTTTCTTGCATGTTACAGCACAATGCCAACTTTCGTTAACTCAAATGAACGTCGGATTAAATGATGCATCTTTAAAATCCGATGCAAAGTTAGACATTATAGATTATTCCACCAAACATTTTCCATAATTTTTTTAATTTTTTTTTAATTTTTTTTTAATTTTTTTTTAATTGGTTGATTGATAAGGTTTTAATGTGGATTGTTTGTTTCGCATATTTCCGTGCGCTCACGCACATTTCCGTGCGCTCACGCACATTTCCGTGCGCTCACGCACACGGCTTGGCGTTGACGCGCCGTTGGCGCTGGGCGACAAAAAGTCAGCGGAGTTTCGTCGTATTCCGTTTCTCTTTCCTCTTTCCTCTTTCCTCTTTCCTCTTTCTTCTCTACACTTTCCTCTTTCCTCTTTCCTCTTTCCTCTTTCCTCTTTCCTCTTTCCTCTTTTTCTCCTTTCCAAACTTTCATAATCTTTTCTTTTATATACTCCTCCTTTGTTCTCCCGCTGACACCTTTCACGGTGATATATTTCTGCCT
>JAEEGL014652876.1_pt1 | contig 21719 bp, 17 predicted proteins | sample 9134231 | NCBI WGS metagenome assembly JAEEGL01 (sample SAMN16246548, study PRJNA631951) | gut metagenome | biome: gut microbiome; feature: rumen; material: fiber-attached | host: Bos | place: Iran: Karaj | collected 2018-10
AACATGGACAGCTATGAGCTGGGCGTGGCCGCGGGCAAGATCTACGACTTCATCTGGGACAGCTTCTGCGACTGGTACATCGAGCTGACCAAGCCCCGGCTCAACGGGGAGGATGAGGAGTCCCGGATCGGCGCCCAGAAGGTCTTGCTCTACGTGCTGACCGAGATCCTGAAGCTGGTCCATCCCTTCATGCCCTTTATTTCCGAGGAGATCTGGCAGGCCCTGCCCCACGAGGGAGAGGCCCTGATGGTCGCTCGTTATCCCGAGTTCCGGGAGGAACTCAGCTTCCCCGAGGACGAGCAGAGCTTTGAGATGGTCATGACCGCCATCAAGGCCGTCCGCGCCCGCCGCAGCGACATGAACGTGCCGCCCTCCCGCAAGGCGCATCTCATCATCGCCACCGAGCGCAAGGCCGCTTTCGAGGCCGGCACCAGCTATATCTGCAAGCTGGCCTACGCCAGCCAGGTCACCGTGCAGGACGTCGCCCCCGAAAGCACCGCCGGCATGGTCTCCGTGGTCACAGACAACGCCCGCATGTTCATGCCCATGGCGGAGCTGGTGGACCTGGAAAAAGAGCGGGAGCGCATCTCCAGGGAGCTGCAGAACGCCCAGAAGCAGCTGCAGGCCCAGATCGGCAAGCTCTCCAACCAGAACTTCGTCACCCGGGCGCCGGAGGCCGTCGTCAACGCCGAGCGGGAAAAGAAGGTCAAGCTGGAGGCCCTGATCGAAAACCTGAATCTGAGCCTGGAGAATCTGGGGAAGTAAGCCTCCTTTCGACGGCATTTTCAGCAAAAAGCATGTATGATAGCGCTGCATCTTCGGATGCAGCGCTGTTTTCTATCAGAGGGAGGCGGAGAGATGAATATCAGTACGGCTTTTGCGGCGGGACGCTTGACGGCGTACCTGTCCGGTGAACTGGATCAGCATGAGGCCCGGGGCGCGCTGCGGAGCCTGGAGGAGCTGTTGGAGGAGTATCTGCCAAGGGATCTGGTGCTGGACCTTTCGGGCCTGAGCTTCATGGATTCCTCCGGGATCGCCCTGATCATTCAGCTGAGCCGCCGCATCCGGGAGATGGGCGGACGGATGTGGATCGAAAACCCGGCCCGTCAGCCGCGGCGGGTGATCGATGCGGCGGGGATCGATCGGCTGATCCCGGTCGCCACAAGAAGCATATAGGAGGGGGAAAACATGAACGCCATCAATTACATAAAGCTGGAATTTCCCAGCAGGAGCAGCAACGAGGCCTTCGCCCGCGCTGCGGCCGCGGCCTTTGCCGCACAGCTGGACCCCACGCTGGAGGAGCTGGGGGATATCAAGACCGCGGTGTCCGAAGCGGTGACCAACTGCATCGTCCACGCCTATCCGGAGACGGTGGGCAGGATCCGTATGCGTCTGCGCGTACAGGAGGGTGAGCTGCTGGAGATCGCGGTACAGGACTGGGGCAGGGGGATCGCGGACGTAAAGCAGGCGAGAGAGCCCCTCTTCACCACCGGCGGGGAGGAGCGCAGCGGCATGGGCTTTACCATCATGGAGAGCTTTATGGACAAGCTTCGGGTCCGCTCCGTCCCCGGAAAGGGGACCACCGTGACCATGCTGCGCAGGATCCGCTCCCGGGACAGGCGGCATGAACGAGGATGATCTGAAAGATCTGCTGGCCGCCCAGAAGGGCGATCGGGAGGCCGCCGGAAGGCTCATTACCCAAAACAGCGGCCTGATCTGGAGCATCGCACGGCGTTATTTCGGCAGGGGCGTGGATCCGGAGGACCTGTATCAACTGGGCTGCGTGGGCTTTCTCAAGGCCATCGATGGCTTCGATACAGACTTCGGCACCCGCTTCTCCACCTATGCGGTGCCCAAGATCGCAGGAGAGATCCGGCGCTTTCTTCGGGATGACGGGATGGTCAAGGTCAGCCGCGGCGTCAAAGAGCAGGCGGCGCAGATCCACGCAGCCCGGACCCGTCTGGAGCAGAAGCTGGGCAGAGATCCCAGCCTCAGTGAGCTTGCCCTGGAGACGGGACTCACCGTCGAGGACATCGCCTTCGCAGAGACCGCTACGGGACCTGCCGAGAGCATCCAGCGCCAGACGGGGGAAGACGGCTTTTCCCTGGAACTCGTACTTGGGGATTTCCAGGCGGAGGAGCGCATGCTGGAGCGGGTCACGCTGCGCGCGCTGATCGAAAAGCTCCCGGAACGGGAGCGAAAGGTGATCGCACTGCGCTACTATCACGGCTTGACCCAGCAGAGCTGCGCGAAAGTCCTGCTGGTCTCCCAGGTCCAGATCTCGCGTTTGGAGCATCGGGCCATCGACGCGCTGCGCGCCATGCTGGATTAAAGGGAATGAAGAGAGATTCCCGCGCCATTTCTCGAAAACGCGGCTTGACTTTGCCGCCATTTTTGACTATAGTATCCTTGGTCCCCGGTGAGGGGTACGAAGGATACAGACATAGGGATTGTCCTTTTGATTGCTGCACGGGTACTTCCGGGCGGCATTTTTGTTTTGAGCCGCGTGGATACTTGAAGATAGAGAGCGGGGGATTCGAATGATCGTGGTATTGAAGCCCGGCGTGCCGCCGGAGAAAAAGGAGGAACTGATCCGCTGGCTGGAGGATAAGGGCGTATCGACCCAGTGCTTCGACGGCCGGTTTCAGACGGCTATCGGCCTCGTTGGAGACGCTTCCCGGCTGGACGTGGACCAGATCGCCGCGCTGGACGAGGTGGAAAAAGTCTGCCGCGTGACGGAGCCCTACGATCACAGCGGCCGGAGGAATCATCCGGAGGCCACCGTGGTCAGAGTCGGGGACGCCGCCCTCGGCGGCGGACACTTTGCCGTGATCGCGGGGCCCTGCTCGGTGGAGAGCGAGGAACAGATCGTCGGCATCGCACGGGCTGTAAAGGCCGCGGGGGCGGATCTGCTGCGGGGCGGCGCGTTCAAGCCCAGGACCTCCCCCTACGATTTTTCCGGGTTGAAGGCCTCGGGGCTGGAAATGCTCCGCGTCGCCCGGGAGGAGACGGGCCTGCCCGTGGTATCGGAGCTGATGAGCATCCGGGACCTGGAGCTGTTCGACGCGGTGGACGTGATCCAGATCGGAGCGCGGAACATGCAGAACTACGATCTCCTGCGGGAACTGGGAAAGGCGGGCAAGCCCATCCTGCTCAAGCGGGGAATGGCCGCCACCCTGCGGGAGCTGCTGCTGAGCGCGGAGTATATCATGGCCAGCGGCAACGAGCGCGTGATCCTCTGCGAACGGGGGATCCGGACCTTCTCGGACAACACCCGCAACACCCTGGACCTGTCCGCGGTGCCCATGCTCCATGAGATGAGCCACCTGCCGGTGATCGTGGATCCCAGCCACGCCACGGGCTCTTCCCGGCTGGTACCCTCCATGGCCCTTGCGGGGACCGCCGCCGGCGCCGACGGCCTCATGATCGAGGTCCACAACGAGCCCATGCAGGCCCTGTGCGACGGGGCCCAGGCGCTCATGCCGGACGCCTTTGCCGGACTGATGGAAAAGGTCCGTCAGGTCCGCGGGATCGTCGCGCCCTGAAGGGATCGGGGATCTGTTTTTGAAAGGAGGACGGCCTGTGAGGATCGTCGATGTGCACGCGTCAAGAGAATACCGCGTCCTGATCGGCCGGGGCCTTCTTTCCCAGGCGCCTGGCCGCATCCGGGAGATCAGCAAAACTAATACCGTAGTGCTGGTCACGGGAGAGCATGTTTTCCCATTGTATGGAGAGCGTCTGCAGCGCGAGCTGTCCCGGGCGGGCTTTCGCGTTCTGACCTGGGTACACCCCTCCGGGGAGTCGGAGAAAAATCTGAAAAACTACGAAAGGCTTTTGAATTTCCTGTGCGGGAACCGGATCGGGCGGAGCGACCTGCTCCTGGCCCTGGGCGGCGGCGTCACAGGCGATCTGTGCGGCTTTGCCGCGGCCACCTATCAGCGGGGGATGGACTACGTCCAGATCCCCACCACGCTTTTGGCGATGGTGGACGCCTCCGTAGGCGGAAAGACCGCCTTGGATCTCCCCGGCGGAAAGAACCAGGTGGGCTGCTTCTGGCAGCCGAGGCTGGTGCTCTGCGACACAGAGCTTCTCTCCACGCTGCCGGAAAAGGAATTTCGCAGCGGAAGCGCGGAGGTCGCAAAATGCGCGGTGATCCTGGGTGAGCCCTTTTTCCGGGACCTGGCCTCGGCGCCTCTGGACGCTCAGCTGGAGGAGGCCATCGAGCGCTGCGTCACACTGAAACGGGATCTGGTGGAAGAGGATGAATTTGACCGGGGAGCGCGCAGGCTCCTGAATCTCGGCCACAGCATCGGCCACGCCGTGGAAGTCTGCAGGGGCTATGCCGTCTCTCATGGGGAGGCGGTGTCCGTCGGCATGGCAATGATCGCCCGTGCCGCGCCAGCCAGAGGACTCTGCTCCGGGGAAACAAAAGAAGCGCTGATCGCGCTTTTGCGCCGTTTCGGTCTGCCCGTGGAGACGGAACTGAGGGCGGAGGATCTTGCCGCGGCGATGCTGGCGGATAAAAAGCGGGATGGGGACCGGATCCATCTGGTGTTCCCCGAGGAGATCGGCCGCTGCGGGATTTATGCCGTTGCCCTGGAGGAGCTGACAACCTTGCTGCGGCAGGGAGGGGCGAAATGAGAAAGACGCTCAGCCCGGGGGCGCGCTCCGGCGTCGTGACGGCTCCCGCCTCCAAGTCTCTGGCCCAGCGCCTTCTGATCCTGTCCGCTGCGGGAGAAGGGGATACCCGGATCCTCTGCCGTGGCGTCTCCCGGGACGTGGAGGCCGTGATCCGGAGCCTGAACGCCCTGGGCGCCCAGATCCGCACGGATGAAAAGGAGACCCTCTTCGTCCGTCCGATCCGGGAGGTCCCGGACGGTCTGTGCAGGCTGCCCTGTGGGGAGAGCGCGGCCGCCCTGCGCTTCCTGCTTCCCTTTGCCGGCGCTCTCGGCGCGCAGGCGGTCCTCCTGCGGGATGGCCGCCTTCCGCAGCGCCCCATGGAGCCGCTGTTGAAAGAACTGCGCGGCCACGGGATGACCGTTGAGGACGGGAGCGAGGAGCTGATCTGCCGGGGTCGCCTTCGGTCGGGCAGCTTTACGCTCCCGGGCAACATCAGTTCCCAGTTCGTTTCCGGCCTGCTGATGGCGCTGCCGCTTCTGGAAGGAGACAGCGAGATCTGCGTCCGCGGTCCGTTGGAATCCGCCGGATATGTGGATCTGACGTTGAGGACGCTGCGCCTTGCGGGGATCGGGATCGAACGGACGGAGGACGGGTTTCGCATCCCCGGCTCCCGGCGGCCCCATCTGCCGGCGACCGTCTCTGTGGAGGGTGACTGGTCCGGGGCGGCGGCGTTCCTTGCCCTGGGCGCGCTCTCATCGAATGGGATCCGGGTCTGCGGACTCGATCCGTTTTCCGCGCAGGGAGATGCCCGGATCCTTGAGCTTTTGACCCGCATGGGCGCTGTCGTTGAAAAGACGGAGGATTCCGTCAGTGTTCGCCGGGGACGGCTGCGCGGACAGACGGTCGACGCGTCCCAGATCCCCGATCTGGTCCCGGTGCTGTGCGCCCTTGCGGCGGCGGCGGAAGGGGAGACCCGGATCGTGAACGGCGCGAGACTGCGGCTGAAGGAGTCCGACCGCCTTCGCAGCACGGCAGCGATGCTCCGTTCCCTTGGCGCAGAGATCGAGGAGTTGTCCGACGGCCTTGTGATCGTCGGAAAAGCACGATTGTCCGGCGGCGTCGCGGACTGCGCCGGGGATCACCGTGTGGCCATGGCGGCCGCCGTGGCCGCGGGGGCCTGCACGAAACCGATCACGGTCCTGGACGCGGACTGCGTGGGAAAGTCCTACCCCGGATTCTGGGAGGACTGGGACAGCCTGGAAGGAGAAGGCCCATGAGCCAATATGGTGAGAACCTGCATCTGACGATCTTCGGCAGCTCCCACGGCGCGTCGGTGGGCATGACCCTGGAAGGGATCCCGGCGGGGGAGCGGATCAATCTGGAGAAGCTGCAGCGGCTGATGGACCGCCGCGCCCCGGGACGGAACGAATGGTCCAGCGCGAGACGGGAGTCGGACGTGCCGGAGTTCCGGTGCGGCCTCCGGGACGGGGTCACGGACGGCGGGCCCATCACTGCCCTCATCCCCAATCGGGACGCGCGTCCGGCGGACTACGATGCGCTGTGCACGATCCCGCGCCCGGGTCACGCGGACTATCCCGCGATGGTCCTCGCCGGCGGAAAAAGGGAGGCCTCCGGAGCCGGCCGCTTCTCCGGACGGATGACGGCGCCGCTGTGCGCTGCGGGCGGGATCTGTCTCCAGCTTCTGGAGCGGGCAGGCGTCACCGTCATTTCCCGGATCGCTGAGATCGGCGGCGTATGTGATCGCGGTGACCTGTCTTTTTCAACTGCAGAAAAGGTGTTTCCCGTCGTGGACGACGACTGCGGCGAAAAAATGCTTGCGCGCATTGCGCAGGCCCGCGCAGCGGGGGACTCCGTGGGCGGCGTGATCGAATGTCAGGTCCTGGGGCTGCCTGTGGGCCTGGGCGGCGCGCTGTTCGACGGCATGGAGAGCCGACTCAGCGCGATCCTTTACGGGATCCCGGGCGTTAAGGGCGTGGAATTCGGCGCCGGCTTTTCCGCGGCGCGGCTGACCGGTAGCGAGAACAACGACGCCTTTGTCCTACGGGATGGGAAAATCGTCACAGAGACCAATCGCTGCGGCGGGATCCTGGGCGGCATGACGGATGGGATGCCCCTGTGCTTCCGCGTCGCCGTCAAGCCCACTCCGTCAGTTGCCATGGCCCAGCGCAGCGTTGATCTGTCTTCAATGGAAGAGACGGAGCTGCGCATTTTGGGACGGCACGACCCCTGTATCGTCCCACGGGCGGTCCCCGCGGTGGAGGCCGCCGCTGCCATCGCGGTCTATGACGTGATGCTTGGCACGGAAAACAGGCGGGAGGAGTCTGAGCTTGCCGGCCTCCGGGCACAGATCGACCGGATCGATGGGGAACTCGTGCCTCTGTTCCTGCGGCGTATGGACATCTCCCGGCGGATCGGAGACTGCAAGAGGCGCGTCGGGATGCCCGTTCTGGATGAGACCCGTGAGGAGGAAAAGCTCCTGGCCCTGTGCGCGACGGCCCCTGAGGATCGGGCGGAGGAGATCCGATCCCTCTATTCCCGGATCTTTCAGTTGAGCAGGAGCCGTCAGGAGGCCGAAAGGAAAAGAAAACGCTGCGGCCTCCTGGGGGAGAAGCTGAGCCACAGCTATTCTCCCCAGATCCACGCGCTCCTGGCGGATTACGACTATCAGCTGTTTGAAAAGCGTCCGGAGGAGCTGGACGCGTTTCTTAAAAACGGGGATTGGGACGGCCTGAACGTGACCATCCCATACAAAAAAAGCGCGCTGTCCTATTGCAGCGAGCTCTCCGAGACCGCCCGGCGCATCGGCAGCGTGAATACCCTTGTCCGTCGCGGCGACGGCGGGATCTACGGCGAGAACACGGACGCATACGGCTTTGAATTGCTGCTGGACAGATCCGGCGTCGATCCCCGGGGGAAGAAGGCGCTGGTCCTGGGCAGCGGCGGCGCCTCCGCCATGGTATGCCAGGTGCTTCGCCGGAAGGGCGCGGAGCCTGTTGTGGTCTCCCGCGGGGGCGCGGACAACTACGGCAATCTGGACCGGCACGCCGACGCAGGCATTCTGGTAAACGCCACCCCCGTGGGCATGTACCCGGAGAACGGGGAAGCGCCGGTGGATCTTGTCCGTTTCCCCAGGCTGGAGCTGGTACTGGATCTCATTTACAATCCCGCCTGCACAGCCCTGCTCCTCCAGGCGGAGGCGCTGCGCATCCCCTGCGCAAACGGGCTGCTCATGCTGGTCGCCCAGGCGAAACGGAGCGCGGAGCTGTTTTCGGATAAGCAGATCGAAAACGCCGAGATCGACCGGATCGCGGAGAAGCTCTCCCGGCAGATGCGGAATATCGTCCTCATCGGGATGCCCGGATGCGGGAAAAGCACGGCCGCGAAGCTTCTGGGGGAGCGGCTGGGACGGCCCGTTCTGGAGTCCGACGGAGAGATCGAAAAGACGGCGGGACGTTCCATCCCTCAGATTTTTGCGGAGGAGGGAGAAGCGGGCTTCCGTGTGCGGGAGACCGCCGTCCTGCGGGAGCTTGGGAAATGCTCCGGCATCATCCTCTCCACCGGGGGCGGCTGTGTGACGCGCCGGGAAAACGAGGCGCTCCTGAGGCAAAACGGCGTCGTCGTCTGGCTGCAGCGGGAGATCGGCAAGCTGCCGCGGGACGGCAGACCCATCTCTTTGTCCCGCGATCTGGATGAGCTGTACAAGGAACGTGAAGCCCTGTACCGCCGTTTTGCGGATCACACGGTGGAAGTGTCTGACGATGCGGAACAAACGGCAGAGAGGATCCTGGAGGTGCTGAAATGAAGCTGCTGATCTTGAACGGACCGAATCTGAATCTGCTGGGCCTGCGGGAGCCGGAGATCTACGGGCGGAAAAGCTACTCGGAGCTGGAGGCCTTTCTCCGTGAGGTCTGCGCGGTGGAGGACATCGAGGCGGAGATCCTTCAGTCCAATCACGAGGGGGTCCTGGTGGACCGGATCCAGGAGGCGTACGGCGTCTATGACGGGATCGTCATCAACCCCGCCGCCTATACCCACACCAGCATCGCCATTCTGGACGCGCTGAAGGCGGTCGGTCTGCCGGCGGCGGAGGTGCATCTGAGCGATCTGCGCGACCGGGAACCCTTTCGGCAGATCTCCTACCCCGGGATGGCCTGTCTCAAGACTTTCATGGGGCTGGGCTTCGAGAGCTACCGACAGGCGATCCTGTTTCTGAAAGAGCATCTGAAAGGGGGAAGCGAATCATGATCGCTACGTTCGTCAATATGGCCACCGTTCTGGTGGGAAGCCTGCTGGGGATCCTGTTCCGCAACCGCCTGAGCGCCAAGCTCCAGGACGCTCTGATGAAGGCTCTGGGCCTGTGCACGATCCTCATCGGTATTTCCAGCGGAATCAAGACGGAGAACGTGCTGTGCGTCATCATCTGCATGGTCGTTGGTACCGTGCTCGGCGAGCTGCTGCGGATCGACGACGGGATCGAGCACGCCGGAGACGCCATCAAGGCCAGAATCTACAAGAACAAAAGCGGCGGCAACAGCCGTTTTACCGAGGGCTTCGTCTCGGCGTGCATCCTGTTCTGCATCGGCTCCATGACCATCGTGGGCTCCCTGGAGGCGGGCATCCGGCATGACTACAGCATCATCTTTGCCAAGAGCACGCTGGATTTCGTCTCCTCCATGGCCTTCGGCGCGGCCATGGGCTTCGGCGTGACCTGCTCGATCCTGTTCATCCTGGTGTTCCAGGGCGGGCTGACGCTGCTGTCCGGGCTGCTGGCGCCGGTGCTGAGCAGCGCCGTGGTGACGGAGATGTCGGCCGTGGGCGGCGTGATCCTGATCGGTATGGCCATGAATATGCTGGGCCTGGCAAAAGAGAGGATCAAGGTTTCCAACATGCTGCCGGCGATCTTCCTTCCCATCGCGTATATCCCTCTTGCGGAGTGGATCTCCGGTCTCTTCCCGGGCTGATCCGGATAAAGGAAAAAGCGGGACCCTTCTGGGTCCCGCTTTTTCCTTTAGCATCGTTTATATCTTTGTCATATGCAGGGCGGCGGCGCGAAGCATCAGCTTTTTCAGCCCAAGGTTCTCGAACTGGATCTCCACCAGGAAATCTCCGCCCATGGGCGTCATTTTGACGATTTTTCCCTCGCCGAAGGCCTTGTGCCTCACCCGATCTCCCAGGGAAAACTGCACCGGCGCGGTGTTTTTCTTCGGCGCTGGGGGCGGCACGGGGCGATAGAGCCCCGGCTCCGGAGGGCGGGGGACATAGCCCTGCTCCTGCCGCCGGTCGCGGTAGGAGTAGCCCTTGGGGAGGTTCTTCCGGATGTGCTCCTCGGGGATCTCATCCACAAAGCGCGAGACGCGGTTGGCCGTGGTCCGGCCGAAGAGCATCCGCTGCCGGGCGCAGACCATCACCAGCTTCCGTTTGGCGCGGGTGATGGCGACGTAGCAGAGCCGCCGTTCCTCCTCCATCTCCTCCGGTTCGCCGATGGCGCGCATCCCGGGGAAGATGGTCTCTTCCATCCCGACGAGAAAAACGGTAGGGAATTCCAGGCCTTTTGCGCTGTGCATGGTCATGAGCACCACGCTGTCCGCATCCTTGTCGTAGGCGTCCAGATCCGTGTACAGGGCGACGTTTGCCAGATAACCGTCCAGGCTCAGGTCGCCGGACTCCTTCATAAAGCTGAGGATGCTGCTCTTCAGCTCCCGCACGTTCTCCGCCCGGGTCACGTCCTTGTCGTCTCCGGAGCGTTCCAGCAGCTTCAGATATCCGGTCTTCTCCAGCAATTCGTCATAGAGGAGGTCGGGCGTGTTGCTCTCGGAGAATTTCCGCAGCTCTTCGATCATCCCGGTGAAGGCCGTCATCTTTCCGGCGGCGCGCTTCAGGTCGGGGTAATCCTCCGAGCGGCTGAGCACGGCAAAGAGGCTCAGACCGTCCCGCCGGGCGATCTCCCGGGCCAGCTCCATGCTCCGCTCGCCAATGCCCCGGGGAGGACTGTTGACGATGCGGCTCAGACGCAGGTCGTCCGAGGGGCTGGCGATCACGTTCAAATAGGCCAGCATGTCTTTGATCTCGGTGTGGTCGAAGAAGCGGGTCCCGCCGATGATGCGGTAGGGGATGCCGCTGCGCTTGAAGGCGAATTCCAGCTGGTTGGACTGGGCGTTCATCCGGTAGAGCACCGCGAGATCCCGCCAGTTGGCGCCCTGGCCGAAGCTGGACACGATGGACGAGGCCACGTACTGCGCCTCCTCGTTCTCATTGTCGGCAAAAAACAGCTCGATCGGATCCCCGGGCCCCGCGTTGGTCCACAGCTCCTTGCCCTTGCGCTCCAGGTTGTTGCGGATAACGGCGTTGGCAGCGTCCAGGATGTGCCCGGTGCTGCGGTAATTCTGTTCCAGGCGGATGGTGCGGCAGGCGGGGAACTGTTTTTCGAAGGACAGGATGTTCTCGATGGTCGCCCCGCGGAACTTGTAGATGCTCTGGTCGTCGTCGCCCACCACGCAGATATTGCCCCAGCCGCCGGCCAAAGTGGAGGCCAGCAGGTACTGCAGATGATTGGTGTCCTGGTACTCGTCCACCAGCACGTACTGAAAGCGCCGCTGCCAATAGGCGCGCACGTCCTCATTGTCCTGCAGGAGCTTGACGGTAAAGGCAATGAGATCGTCAAAGTCCATGGCGTTTGCCGACATCAGTCTGCGCATGTACTCCCGGTAAATGTCTGCGACGCGGGTCTTCCGGAAGTCGCTGGATGCTCTGGCGCGGCGTGCGTACTCGTCCGGACCGATCTGGGCGTCCTTGGCGCGGCTGATCTCCGCAAGGACGCTGCGGATGGGATAGGTCTTGTCGTCCAGATCCAGCTCCTTGAGGATCCGCTTGACCAGGCTCTGACTGTCGGCGGTATCGTAGATGGTGAAGTTATCCGCAAAGCCCAGCTTGTCTGCGTCCCGCCGGAGGATGCGCACGCAGGCGGAGTGGAAGGTGCAGGCCCAGATGTCGTTGGCCTCCGGTCCCAGCATTTTTTCCAGACGTGACTTCATCTCGTCGGCGGCCTTGTTGGTAAAGGTAATGGCCAGGATCCGCCAGGGCGCCACCGGGTCCAGAGCCGCGAGCTCCTCCGCCTCGGGCCCGCCGGCCTCCAGCAACGATAGGGAGGCCTCATCCGCACCCCGGGGCAGCTCGCTGCAGTCGCTGGCGCGCCCGAATTTCAGGAGATTGGCGATGCGGTTGATGAGCACCGTGGTCTTTCCGCTTCCGGCGCCGGCCAGGATCAGCAAAGGCCCCTCCGTGGCGAGGACCGCTTCCCGCTGCCGGTCGTTCAGCCGGGAAAAGCGCTTCGATATCAGGTTTTTTCTCGCGCTGCAATAGCGCCTGACAAATACGTTATCCATGTATGTGATTGTACCATAAAACCCTTCACCGCACAAGCGGAGAAAGGAAATCCGTTCCAGTTCAGGCAAGTTTTCAACAAAATGGTTGTAAAAAGGGCGGATTCAAGGTATGATGGCACAAAGTCCCGACATTCATTTTTCTGAAAGACGAGAACTGAAATGAAGAAAAAAGATTCGATCATCCTGAAGATATGGGATTCTATGAGCAACCCTCGCTTCAAGATCCCCCTTCTGATCACCGCCATGTGTCTGACGCTGATCCTGGCAGCCCTGCTGCTGTCGCCCTATCTTCCCGGGGCGAGCTCCCGGGTCCCACAGAAAGCGGAGATCATCGTGGAGGCGGAGCCGGAAATGCCGCAGACACCTGAACCCTCGGCGCTGCCTGTCGCGGTATCGACCCAGGAACCCATTCCTGAACAGACTCCCGAGCCGAGCCCTGAGCCGAGCCCCGAACCCACGCAGCAGGCTCTTGTGAGGCTGCGCCTGACCGGAAACTCCGTGAACCGGGATCTTTACGTCCGCATCCTGGACGAAAACGGCGTCCCCGTGACCGGACATACCTTCCGGGTGGATTTCCTTTTCCCGGACGGTCTGACCTACAGCTACGACAGCGAGGAGGACGGCAGCAGCTACTATCTGGTCCGGCTGGAGCCGGGAGAGTATGTGGTCAGCCTGCAGCCTCTGGAGGGCTTTGTCCAACCGGAGCCGATCCGCTGCACGGTAAAGGCGGAGGCTCAGTATGAGCCGATCGCCGATATCGAGACGGTCGCGGAGGTCAAGGACGTCACGGAGGTCCCCCAGGAGGAGGTGCCGGACGAGACCAGCAACGCGCCGGAGGAGACCGTGCCCGAGGTGATCGTACTGCCCGATCCGGAGACCCTGGAGGATGAAGTGCCCGTCACGGACGAGGACGGTCGGGAGAGCGTCGTCTACCGTTTTCCGGTGGGGCCCAACGGTTATCTGCTCTATCGCGGGACCGATAAAGAGACAAATGTGATCCCGGTGGATGAAGACGGAGACGGGAGCCCGGAATACGGGCTGTATCTGGTCGAACCGGAGGAGCCCGGCGCGGACGGATCGGAGCAGCCCGATGATCCGGGGGAGGACGGTTCCATCATCGTGATCGAGGACCCGACGGAGGAAGAGCCCGAGGATCCGGCTGACGTGCAGCCCTATTATGTGAGCGTTGAACTGTACAATGCCGATGGGACCCCGGTGGATACATACGAGTATGAGGTAGTTCCGCAGGTGGAAGTGATCGAAAAGCTGGTGGGTTGGCAGGTCATCGACGGCGTGGAGTGCTTCATTTACGAAGACGGCAGCCGCGCGGTGGGACTGAAAAAGATCGACGGGAAGCTCTACTATTTCAATCAATTCGGCGTAAAGGCCAGCTCCGTCGGGATCGACGTGTCCTTCTACAACGAGGACATCAACTGGCAGGCGGTCAAGGCCCAGGGGATCGACTTCGCCATCATCCGCATCGGCGGACGGGGCTGGAAGACCGGTGTTCTGTACGGCGACACCCGCACCCAGGAGTATCTGCGCGGCGCGCGGGCCGCCGGGATCAAGGTCGGCGTGTATTTCTACTCCACCGCCGTCAATCCCTTCGAGGCCGTTGAGGAGGCCAGCGTGGCCATCAGCACCATCGGCGGGATCGGGCTGGACTATCCGATCTTTATCGATCTGGAGTATTCCGGCGATTATCCTGACGGACGCGCCGATCAGCTGACAGCAAGCCAGCGTACGGAGATCGCCATCGCGTTCTGTGAGACGATCCGCAGCAGCGGATATCGGGCCGGGGTCTATTCCGGACAGAATTTCTTCAAGTCCGCGATCAACTACGGCGCGCTTTCCGGCTATACGATCTGGCTCGCCAGCTATACCAGGGACAACCAACTCCCCAATTTCTCCAATCGCTACGATATCTGGCAGTTCACAGACAGGGGACTGATCGACGGGATCGACGGCGAGGTGGACATGAACGTGATCTTCTGAGCAAAAAGAATCGGCCCTCTGTGATCTCTCACAGAGGGCCGATTTTTGATTTAGTGCTTCGGATCCTCGGAATTGGGGAACTGGATCGTCTCTTCCGGGACGCCGGTTTCAATGTATGGGTCCTCGTAGGGAGGGGCGAAGCTTGCGAGTTTCTTCTTCCTGTTCTGCAGGATCATGACGGCGACGATGCTGGCAAGCAGCAGCGCAGATGCGGCGATCAGGATGATGAACAGCGTATCGTTGGATTCGTCGCCGGTCTTCGGCTTGTTGGAATCGTTCTGGGGCGTGACACCCTGCGTCACGGTCAGCTTGCCGTCGATCTTGGTGATGTTGTAGTTGGCGGTGACGTCGTTGCCGTTGGCGTCCACGATATGGACCTCGGTGACCTTCTTGGTATAGACGCCCACGTTGATGACGCCGTTGGTGACCAGGTTGCCCTTTGCGTCGCTCACGCTGAATCTCACACCGTCCTTATCGCGGAACTTGTGACCGGGAACAAGGGAGGTTGCCTTCACATTGTTGTTGACCAGGGGCTTCCCGTCATAGGACTTGGTGGCGGAGACCGCTTCCAGCGTAAGATCGAAGGGCTTGATGGTCAGAGTGGCGTTGACGGCAGTGATCTTGTACTTGTCAGGGCTGACCGCAGCGCCGTCCTTGTCTTTGATGGTGATCACCGGGACGATGGTGTAGGTCCCCACGTCGGTAGCGGAGTCCAGGGTCTTGTCGCCATGCTGGAGCTGGAGCGTGACGGAGGCCACGTCCCCGTCCAGCAGTCCGCTGATGCTGTAGCCGCTCTGATCGGGCTTGTGGGCGGCGCCGTCATAGGTCAGGGCCTGATCCTTGGTGGTCACGGCCACGGGGACGTCGGTCTTGGCGTTGACGTTGATGGTCATCTTGCCGTTCACGGTCTTGATCTCATAGTTTGCGGTCACGTCAGCGTTGTCATGCTGGGCATCCAGGATCTTGACGGCGTTCTTGTCGATGATGACGTCAAAGGTCTCTTTCCCGCTGCCCTGGACGAAATCTCCGGTGAGGACGTGGCCGGCCAGCAGACCCTCCGCCTTGTAGCCGTGCTCAAAGCTCTTGTCAGCGGTGGAACAGAGCTTGGCCTCGATGACCTTGCTGCCGTTGGTGGTGACGGAGCCGGTGATGCCGGTGATGGTGATAAGATGCTTGGTGACGGTGACCTTGCCGGCGTTTTCGTTGTCGATGGTGACAACATACTTGCTGGCGGTCACGTCCTTACCGTCCTTGTCCTTGATCACGACGGAGGCGATGCCGCTGGCAACGGGGGAGGTGGTGACGTTGGTGCTGCCGCCATTGTAGGTGACCTCAATGGTGTCGCCCTCATCCAGCTTTCCGGAAACGAACTCAAACTCGTTTGCCTGGATCAGCTTTCCGTTGTATTCAGCGCTGCGGTCCCTGGAGCGGACTGTGACGGCGATCTTTTCCGGTTCGGGCTCCTTGGGGGCCTTGACGGCTTCACTCTGTACATAGGTGATGTCGTATTTGTCCGTGTTGTCGGTTTCGCCGTTCTTGATCTCGGCACCACTGGGTACCGCGACGTAAGTGCCGTCCTCCAGCTTCTTGACAGTGACATCCAGAGCGGTGAATTTGTCGCCCTCATTGAGAGAACCGGAGGTGAGCTTGCAGCCGGCTTCCTTGAAGGTCTTCTCCTTCTCGTCGTAGACCGGCGCGTTGGCAGTAATGGTGATGGGCGTTTTTACCGTGACATCATCGCCGCCGGGGGTAGGCTCGTCGGGGGTAGGCTCGTCGGGGGTAGGCTCGTCGGGGGTAGGCTCGTCGGGGGTAGGCTCATCGGGGGTAGGCTCATCGGGGGTAGGCTCGTCGGGCGTAGGCTCGTCGGGGGTAGGCTCGTCGGGGGTAGGCTCGTCGGGAGTGGGCTCGTCGGGAGTGGGCTCGTCGGGGATGGGCTCGTCGGGGATGGGCTCGTCGGGAAAGGGCACATCGCGAGATTCAGGCTGCTCCACCGGGGCGCTGGAAACGTATTTCAGCGTGTACTGTTCAGTCACGTCCTTCTCACCGTGCTTGATGATCGCAGCGGAAGGTGTGCAGACGTACATCCCATCCTGCTCCTGCACGCTCAGCGTAACCTCGTCGATCCGATCGCCCTCGGCCAACTCGCCGTCGGACCAATATCCGTTCGTGACAAAGTCATCGTCCTGCAGGACAGGTTCGTTCGCCGTGATGGTGATGATATTGCTCCATTCCGCCTCAAGGATGCAGTCCGCGTAGGGAACGAAGCTGTCGCCAGGATCCAGCTCCAGCGTTGCGCCGTTTTCGTAGCGAAGCAGCCAGCCGGTGAACTTCTTGGACTCGGTATCCTCCGGCGCATCGGGAGCCGTGCAGCTGGTACCGGGCTTGACTTCCTTTTCAATATCCTGGACTCCGCTGCCGGCGGAAACCTTGATCGTTATTTCCTTCTCCGTGTCAATGGGAGCGAATACGATCACCAGAGTGTAGACCTTGGGATCTTCTTTGGAAAAGGAGGAGAAGAGATCCTCGTTGAAGATCGGAGCGTCCTTATCGTCCTTCTCCTCGTCTTCCTCGGCGGCCAGAGCATTGGCCTCCAGGGTCACAACGGTCTTTTTCGCGTCAGCGGTAAAGGGGAGGAGCATGTGCTCTTTTCCCTCCGCCAGCTTGTCGCCGCGCAGGTAGACCTCGGCGACGACGAAGCCTTCCGGCGGGGTGATGGTCAGATCCTCTTTCAGCAGATCCTCCAGGACCACGCTGCCGGGCGTCCGGGAGAGGGGGACAGCCTTCTTTTCGGGCTCGCTGTTGGGATCGTCATGACCGACCACGATGGAGTAGTTCTTCTTGTCCAGAAGCTCCTGTTCCTTCTCGGCGCTGACGGGGATCAGTTTGTCCTTTTCTTCTGCATCAGGCTCCGGCTCGGGATTGGGGATAAAGAGCTCATAGACCAGGGGTTCTTTTCCGCTCACCTTCGGCTCCTCTGCAAAGGCAAGACCGCCGGCAAGCTGGACCGTGAAGATCATGGCCATAAGCAGGCACAGGAGTGTTTTCATGTTTTTCTTCATTTGGATTCACCTCTCAGGATTGATCGGACGCTCTCAATGGATGGGTACCAGTTTTCCCTGGACGACATAGCGAGCGTCGTAGAATTCATAGGAACAGGTCGACAGGGTGATGATGCGGTCGCCTGTGCTCAACTGCACATCCGTCTGGATGTCTGACTGAGAGCACATGCGCCGGAGAAAGTCGGCGTACTCTTCGTCACTGGCAAAATCGAAGGTGTATGTGTCGGAATCTGCGTCTGTCAGGTATGCGGCGAAGATCTCCACCCGATAGTTCATATCCCGCGTGCTCAGGTACATGACCGGGTGCTCGTTATAATAATTGATGTTGCTGTAGTTCACGATGGTGGCAAACTTGGAGCCGTCCTGCATGTGGTGTCCGTAGATGGCGGTGTTCCGGGAAGAGAAGTCCCGGTTGCAGAGATAGTCTACAAACAGCGAGCCGCCGACGCTGTAGCTTCCGTCCAGGAAGCGGTGCAGGTAATAATCGTTGTCCTCGCCCTCCACAACGCCGTAGTCGATGGGGGTGCCGGGGCAGTAGAGCCAGCCGACCGCATCCGGATAATCGGAAAAGAATTTGCTCAGGTCGTACATGCTGTTGAGAGGGGAGATCTCATCGTCCAGCTGGACGGAAACTTCAACCTCCGGAGTGTAGATCCTTGGTCTGGGAGGAAGCTCCTCCTCTTCCTCTTTCTTGATCGTGTATTCGGACGATACGCCGGAGTCTTTTACACGCGCCTCTTTATGTTCGACTTTGTTGCTGATGAGCTTATAGGCGCTGAAGATCATCACGCCGACCAGCGCACCGCAAAGAATGACCAGCAGGTACTGTATGGGTTTCTTCAAACTTCAGCCTCCTTTCCTTGCTCTGGGCCCATTATCATGATGATCGGATGGTGCAACACCGAAAAGCGTTGCACCGAGCAGCGTTGAGGTACCAAAGCTGCTTTGCAAAAGAGCGCTGCTCTTTTGCCCTATCTTCATTGCAATGAGCATCGCGAGAATGATTCGTGGAATCATTCTCTGCCAAACGGATCGTTTGGCGGAGAAAACGATCGAGGTATCGATTGTTTTCTCCTTGCGATGATCATTATAGTACACTTGCCGGGAAAAAGAAACATAAGAAGTCTTAAGAATGCCTTCTGCGAACTTAACAAAATTATCCAGAAAAACAGAAGCACAGACAGGGATCTCTCCCTGTCTGTGCTGTTTGGAGGCGCCACCCAGACTCGAACTGGGGGTAAAGGATTTGCAGTCCTCTGCCTTACCACTTGGCTATGGCGCCATATAACATTTGCGGGCCTTTGACCCGCAAATGCATTTTTGTGGAGCGGGCAACGAGGCTCGAACTCGCTACCTCCACCTTGGCAAGGTGGCGCTCTACCGGATGAGTTATGCCCGCGAAGACCCCGCGCGAAGCGGGGTGGTGCCTCCGGTCGGAGTTGAACCAACGACACGCGGATTTTCAGTCCGCTGCTCTACCTACTGAGCTACAGAGGCATATTGACATTCGGATGGTGGGAACAACTGGACTCGAACCAGTGACCCCCTGCTTGTAAGGCAGGTGCTCTAACCAGCTGAGCTATGCTCCCGCGCTGACAGCTTTGTTATAATACACGAAAGTCAGCGGAATGTCAACAGGGATTTTTCAATTTTTTTCAACTGAATTCTCGGCCATTTCCTTCAATTCCCCGGAACTGAAGGCGTATTCCGTGCGGCAGAATCCGCAGCTCACCCCGACGGTTTTTCCCTCGCGCGCCATGGCCGACAGCTCGTCTTGGCCGATGCTGAGCAGCGCCTGCTTCACCCGTTCCCGGCTGCAGCCGCAGCGGTAGCCCATGGGCTTTTCCTCCACCAGATGGTACTCCATCCCCTTGAGGACTTGGGCGAAGACCGCCTCGGGTCCGTCCTCGTCCAGGACGGTGGTGAGCTGATCCATGAGAAAGATGTTTTCCTCCAGTCGGTCGATCAGCGCGTCTCCTGCGCCGGGCATGAGCTGCACCAGAAAGCCGCCGGCCGCCTTGATGCTGGTGTCCGTATCCACGAGAACGCCCAGGGCGCAGGCGGAGGGGACCTGTTCGCTGGAGAGCAGATAGGCGGTCAGATCCTCGGCGATCTCGCCGCTGACCAACTGGGTCGAGCCGATATAAGGCTCCTTGAGACCGATGTCCCTGCTGACGGTGAACAGACCGTCCCGCCCGACGGCGCCGCCCACGTCCAGCTTCCCGTCGCTGCGGAGGGGGAGCTCCACATGGGGATCGTCCACCATGCCTCGCACGTACCCTTCGCAGTCGGACACGGCCACGATGGTACCGATGGGTCCGCCGCCGTTGACGCGGATGGTGAGGCTGGCGTCCTCCTCTTTCATGCTTTCCCCCAACAGGGAAGCGGCGCAGAGCGTACGCCCAAGGGCTGCGGCAGCGGTGGGAGAGCAGCCGTGGATCTCCCTGGCGCGCTGAACGGCGTCTCTTGCTGTAATGACGGACATTTTCACAAAGCCTTCCGCTGCGGTGGCATGCAGGATCTTATCCATGTCGTTTCTCTCCTCTGATCGCGCTGATGGTCAGGCGGCCCTGATCGTGCTGGGGCCCGTCTGTGTGCAGGCGTACGTCTGTAAAGCCGGCCTCTTCCATTATCGTTTTCAGCATTTCCGGCTCGTGGGCGTATTCCACATGTTCCTCGCCGCTTCGCTCCCAAAGCCTGCCGCGGCGCTGGAACAGGTCCATTCCATATAATATGGAAGCGTTCTCTTCCCGATATTCCGCGCGCCACACGCAGAAGACGTCCTCCCCCTCGTCCAGGAAGACCTGTCCGTCCAAAGAGTGGAACCAATTCGGAAAACGTACGTCATATATCACGAGGCCGCCGGGCCGAATGAAAAGGTGGAGCCGCCGGAACACTTCCGGAAGGGATTCGGGAGGGATGTAATTCATCCCGTCCAGGGAGCAGAAGGCCGCATCCACGGTGCCGTAGAGGTCCAGTTCCTCCGCCCGCTGATTCAGAAACAGCGGGGGAGTGGGGAGCGCGGCGCACTTTTCCCGGGCCTGCATCAACATATCGACGGAGGCGTCCGCGCCGATCAGCTCATAGCCCCGTCGGGTCATCTCGGCAGTCAGAGTTCCGGTTCCGCAGCATAAATCCAGAAGGAGACGGAATTCGCCGCCGCAGCGCGCGAACTCCGCCTCGTAATGATCCGCAAATTCACTGTAAGGAACGTCCCCGGTGAGCTGGTCATACCAGGACGCGAGAGAAGCGTAGCAACTCACTCTTCTTTCTCCTGCAGGCGATCGAAGACGATCTCATATCCGCCACTGCCGTACTGCAGAGAGCGGTTGACGCGGCTGATGGTCGCGCTGGAGGCACCGGTCTCCGCCAGAATGTCGTTGTAGATCATCCCTTTCCGGAGACAGGAAGCGACCTGATAGCGCTGCTCCATGGCCATGAGCTCCGAGATGGAGCAGAGATCCTCAAAAAATTTCTTGCACTCTTCTACGTTTTCCAATGACAGGATCGCCTGGTATAGTTTGTCGTTCCGGGGCTTCTTCAAAAGCTTGTTCATGACGTCCTCCTAATTCATCCGCCGGTGTCTTTTTACATTCTAAGGATAACGCATCAGCGCGAAAAAGTAAAGAGGAAAAGTGGAAAATTTCGGTAAATTAATTGCGGTCAGGAAATGCTTGCGATTTAACAAAGTGTAGTATATAATAGTTTCAGACATGCTGGAAAGGAGTGTGTTGGAATGCTGAACGTGAATATGACGGTCGTATGGCTGATCGCGATGGTCGCCCTTCTGATCGTCGAAGGCCTTGCTCCGGGACTGGTATCGATCTGGTTTGCCGCCGGCGCGCTGGTTGCCCTCCTGGCATCCCTGTTCAATGCGCCGCTTTGGCTGCAGATCGTCTGGTTCCTTGTGGTTTCGATCGTTCTTCTTGCGATCACCCGGCCTCTCGCAAAGAAGTACGTCAACGCCAAAGTGACCCCCACCAATGCGGACCGGATCATCGGCAGAGAATGCGTTGTCACTGAGGAGATCGACAATCTTCGAGGGACCGGCGCCGTCTCCGCTGAAGGGAAGATCTGGAGCGCCCGTCTGGAGCGTCCGGAGGGCTTTGCCGCCAAGGGCAGCATCGTGAAGGCCGTTCGGATCGAGGGCGTCCGGCTCATCGTATCCGATCAATAAACATTCAAAAAATATTAAAAGGAGGATATAACATGTATTCGTATCTCAACGTAGGAAAAATCGCCATTTTTGCCGTTATCATCGTGGCACTGGTGATCCTGATCCGCAACATCCGTATCGTACAGCAGGCCCGCGCCTTCGTGATCGAGCGTCTGGGTGCCTATAAGGAAACCTGGAATGTGGGCTTCCACATCAAGTTTCCCTTTATCGAGCGGGTCGCCAAGGTCGTTTCCCTGAAGGAGCAGGTTGCGGACTTCCCGCCTCAGCCTGTTATCACCAAGGATAACGTCACCATGCAGATCGACACGGTGGTCTATTTCCAGATCACCGACCCCAAGCTCTATACCTACGGCATCGAGCAGCCCATGGTGGCCATCGAGAACCTGGCTGCGACTACGCTGCGTAACATCATCGGCGATCTGGAGCTGGACCAGTGCCTGACCAGCCGCGATATCATCAACACCA
>JAEEGL015590070.1_pt1 | contig 21718 bp, 23 predicted proteins | sample 9134231 | NCBI WGS metagenome assembly JAEEGL01 (sample SAMN16246548, study PRJNA631951) | gut metagenome | biome: gut microbiome; feature: rumen; material: fiber-attached | host: Bos | place: Iran: Karaj | collected 2018-10
CAAATTTGATATCTAACAATATCCTTTCTATGTTAACGCCATCGCAAGCGTGCTTACTTTGCATAAGCAAACTCATAAGGTGTTCTTTCACTAAGCTCATATATGAGTACTTTCAGCCGTTTTCGATACTCACTCTCTAAATAGTATTGCTAAGTTACTTTTCCTTAATCATCGTTTTTTGTATTGTTTATTATTATACCATCTATTTATTGTTTGTCAAACAAAAATCATTAGTTATGCTAATTATAATTTTATTTCATTTATTAAATTTCCTTCTAATGTGATTAATCGTATAGACTCTTCATCTACTACAATATAGCATCTTAAGTCTGTATTTCTTGGTCTTCCGATACTTCCAGGATTAGCAAGAATCCTTCCTTGAGATTCAATTAGTTGTGGAGCATGAGTATGGCCTTGAATGAAAATATCTCCACAGTTTGGAGGCAAATGTGTATAGTTATAAATGTGTCCATGAGAAAATGAAACTGTTATATATGATTTTGAAATGTCATTAGATTCAACTTCTTCGTCACTTAGCCATTCGCCCATAGGAGTTGCTTCTATTTTTTTGCCATTCATCAATATAAAGTCATCAACCTTTTCATATTTCTTTCTCTTTATAAAAATAATATCATCATCAAAAGTTTCAAAGTCTAACATATCTAGAAAATCTTCAGGATCACAATTACCTCTAATGACTTCAACTTTATCTTTAATATTATTTAAAGCCTCTGCTATTAAAGAATTAGTATCATCATAATAACTTCCGGAAGTATCACCTAAAATAATTAGTTTGTCTGCTTCTATTTTATTAAAAATGGTAATACATTTTTCAAGATTATTTAGGTCACCATGTATGTCGGATATAAACATTAATTTCATAATAATCACCTTTTCATTTTGGCGAGCGATGGTCGCCGCTACAATTGGACGACTAATAGTCGCCCCTACGATGGCGATCAATGATCGCCGCTACATTATTTCTTTTCCTTTTAAATATAATAGACAACCAAATGCCTCTTCAAAAACAATTTTGTATGCCTCTAATTCTTGATACTTTTTCTTAAAAGATTTGTTTACTTGATTGATTCCATATTTCCCATCACCAATTATTGGATAACCTATATGTGCTAAGTGTGCTCTTATTTGATGTGTTCTACCAGTTATTAACTCAACCTCCAAAAGAGATGTGTTATTTTGTTTATCAACCTCTAAAGTTTTATACTTAGTTATAATTTCTTGATAGCCTTTTTTAGGTTCATCGCTTATTATAACCGTACTCTTTTTACTATCTTTAAACAAATATGCCTTCAGTGTCATATTTTTATTTTTTGGAATTCCATAGACTAAAGCCTTATAATACTTTTTAACTGCTTTTTCTTTTATCATTTTTACCATAGTTTTTTCTGCCAATTCATTTTTAGCAAAGATTACTAGTCCTTTAGTGTTTCTATCTAATCTATGGCAAGCTCTAATACCTTTATATTCTTTATTAAGCATTTCTTCCAATCCGGGCTCATCTTTCGTCCCTTGCACTTCTATTTCTTGTGGTTTTCTATAAACTAATATATTCTCATCATCATAAGCAAGCTTCTTTTTATCTATATTGTTAGTTGCCTTATTATTTGTACCTAATAGAAGTTCGTCAGTAATATAGACCTCTAAAATGTCATTTTCAAATACAGCAATATTTTCCTTAACTCTGTTTCCATTAACTTTTACATCTTTGTTTCTAAGGGCTTTATGAATAGTACCCAAAGAACACTTTGGGTACCTTAATTGTATAATATTTATTAATTTTTTATTACTTAATTTTGAATCTACAATTATTTTTTTCATAAAATACTATACCTTTATTATTTATTAGGTCCTAAAGCTTTATTAACAGCAGCGCTTATGTCACTAAGACTAGTTGCACCATTTGAAACACCATCTTCAGCTTTTTCGTTTGAGCCTTGTTCGTCTTGGCTTGGCACTTGCATTTCTTTTATTTCTTCTATAGCAGCAGCCATAACATCAATTAATTCTTGATATGTACCTTGTCTGCCATATCTTCCTGTTAAATATATATCTGTTGCATCTAACAATTGTTCAACTGCGTCAGTATATTTGTCTCTTCCGCTTCTATCTTTTGCTTTTAATAAAGATTCGACATGCTTTGCTAGATCATATACTTGATTATTTAATTCTTGGCCTTTAGCTGAACGCTTCATATCCTCACTCTCAGAAATTGCTTCTTCAATAGGTTCAGTCTTTTTCTCTTTAAATGCATCGTCAATTCTTTTTATTACTACATCTATGAAATCAAGTATGTCACTACGATCCCCGGAAATCATTTGTACATTTTCAGAAAGATTTGCTTCTCTATCACCAAAGACTAATGATACAACTTGTAGTGCATCAATATAGTTGAAAGCTGCAGAGCTATATTTTGATTTAATTTCTTCTAATACCTCAATATAAAACTCTCTTCCTTTTCTTTCCATAATATCACCTCAATAATAGTTCTTATATCTAAATAATACAATTTATGCTTCATAATAGCAAACACTGTGCTATATTTTTAAGACTTTTGTAATATTACTTTACTCGTCTTATAATATAGCCTGCTTTTACTTCAAAAGGAAACTTCATTTTTACTTTTTGCTCTTTTACTCCTGGGTTTACTGTGTCAATTGGTTCATTTGTTTCTGCATCGAAAAGGGCATCAATTATATATTCAGTAGGCTCTAATGTCCCTGGTATCATAACTTCTAGCTTATCGCCCTTAGAAAGTTTATTTCTTATTTCTATTGTTGTTATTCCACTTTCATCAGTTTCTAATACGATTCCGCCAAATTCATAATTAGGATTAATTTGCTTTCCATCTAAATCTTGTGTATCAGGATTATATTTTTCTTTGAAATAAAATTCTGTTAAAGCTCTTGTTTTGGCTTTTTCAATTTCTACCATATATTTATCTGGTGACCAATTAGAAGGATCATTTGCATAATCATCTATTGCGTGTCTATAAGCATTTACAACTGTTGCAACATAGTATTCTGTTTTTAATCTTCCTTCAATTTTTAAGCTGTCCACTCCCAAATCAAATATTGTAGGAATTTCTGGCATTAAGCACATATCTTTTGATGAGAAAATATATATTCCCTTGTCATCAAATTCAACCGGCATATATTCACCAGGTTTATTTTTTTCTTCTGCATATAAGTTGTAGCTCCAACGACAAGGTTGAGCACAATCTCCATGATTTGCACTTCTTCCCGCCATATAATCACTCATATAACATCTACCAGAGTATGAATAACAAATTGCTCCATGTGCAAACATTTCTATTTCCATACCTTCTGGTTTATTATCTACAATATATTTTATTTCATCTTTACTTAATTCTCTTGCAAGAATAATTCTTTTTGCTCCTTGCTTTGCCCAAAATTTACAAGTATGCGCTGAAACGGTATTTGCTTGTGTGCTTATATGAATATCTATGTTTGGTGCATATTCTTTTACTACATCTACTACACCTGGGTCAGCAACGATAAATCCATCTATCCCTATTTTTGCAAGTTCTTTTACTTCTTCTATTACGCCTTCGTATTCATCATCTCTTGCATAAACGTTCATTGCAACATGAACTCTTTTGCCAAGAGAATGCGCTAGATTAACAGTATTTTTTAAATCTGTAAAATCCATTGCTGTACGCGTACGAAGTGAATGTTTTGAAGTACCACAATAAACTGCATCCGCACCGTACATAAATGCGATTTTTGCTTTTTCGTAAGTTCCTGCCGGAGCAAGAAGTTCTGGTTTGTTCATTATTATATCTCCTTTTTTACAAATTAGCATTGCGCAAGGGAACATGTATATTTCTTCGGCCACGAAGAAATGATACTGTTTCCGACAAGCAATGCGGTAATCAATAATATAATTAATAATTGACATTACAATACTTTTGCTACGATTAATCCGTCACCTATTTCAATAAGTTTTGCATCAAGTTTTGGATTATTTAATACTATATCTATAAACTCTCGTAATTTGTTAACTGCTGTTCTTTGTTTATGCTTATTATAATCGCTTAAAACATAGCCTTTATATAATACATTATCTGCAATAATAATACTTCCTGACTTCGTAAGTCTTAATGCATGTTCAAAAAATTCATTATATTTTCCTTTGGCAGCATCAATGAATACTACGTCATATTTTTCTTGTAGATATGGAAGAATATCTAAAGCATCTCCTTCCATAACTCTAATCTTATCTTGTACTCCAACTTTTTCGATATTGGCTTCGGCTTGTTCAACCCTTAAGCTTTCAATCTCTATCGTATCTATCCTACCATTTTCTGCTAAAAATTTTGAAAAGCAAAGAGCTGAAAAACCAATTGCCGTTCCAATCTCTAAAATTCTTTTTGGTCTTTTTTCTTTCAAAATATTTTCTATATACTCTAAACTATCATCAAGCAAAATAGGAATTTTATTTTCACGGCCATATTGTTCAATTTCTTTTAAGTATTCATAGTTTGCCATTTTAGTTGATCTCCCTACGGTTTATTTTGGGCGATTGATAATCGCCCTACGGACGCATAATACCACAATTTACATAATTTTGCAATATAAAAAGGGAATGCACTCCCATCGTTCGAAATACCGAACAATTGGAGTGCATCCCTTCTTTTAATTCTGTTTTTCTAGCTTTTTGAGCTGATAGTAAGCCAATGTACAAAGTGGGAAAAAGATTATGACTACAGTTGCAAGTGCATACTGAAGCTTGATGTTACCGAAATAGTTCACCACATACACAATTGGGATGTACAGAATTCGTGCCATCGTCGTAGCAATTGACACTACACTTGTTTGAACTTCATCACTAGCCGATTCCTGAAGCGAAGTCAACATGTTGGCTGAAATTAGTCCATGCACAAATCCATTAAGTCCAAAAAGCCACACCGTGAAGACGTTCGTTTTGAAAACAAGCACCAGTAACCATGTAAGTTCAATTGAAATGGGAATAAAAAACTGTTTTGAGGTTTTGAATTTTATCAGCTTTTCAGACAGTTTCCCACCAAGAGTCTGCATCAGATAATTGAGTACCCATCCCAGACTTACGATTTCGATTGGAACACCACACAGTATAAGAAGTGGCGTGAAAACCCATATCTGAGAATGTGTTATCTCATTACCTAAGACATAACTGTACAAGTATGCGCAAGTTGCTTTGTTAGCCAGAATACCTTTGATTGCACTAATCATATCTTTGATGACGTTCTTATGCTTGCTCTCTATTCTTGCATTGTCGTCTTTAATACTACAAGCGATAATACCGCTAATAAAGTATGGTACAAAGGATACTGCTATACAAAGCCTCATACTATATTTGGCAACAAATCCGCCAAGAATCGTTACAACAAGCAGTGCAATGTATCTACCGGTTTGTACTCTGATATTCAGTCTCTTGAAGTACATTCCAGATGGATCAATTTGTCCACAGTTAAACTTGATAAAAGATGCATCAACTCCATTCGTCATAGCCATGAATATGCCAAGCAAACATTCCGAAGCAAGGCACATATACATATTTTGTGAAGAAGCGTAAAGCAAGAAAACAAATGCTACGCCGATATCTCCGATAATGTTAAGAATTTTCCTGTTGAACCGATCGGCGATGAACCCCATGGGAATGTCCAAGAAACAAAGCACAATAGTAAAGATCATCTGGATAAATCCAATATCTGTCTGATTCATTCCAATAGAGCCATAGAAAACCGTCATGATAGGTACAGCAAATGCAACTCCAATCTGGCTTAAGATAGTCTCTGCAACTACTTTCCGGAGATTTTTTCTGTAGTAGACTACATTCTTTTCGGCAATATCTGACATAGTCATCATTCTCCTTTCTTTAAGTATTGGAAGTTAAATTATTTTCACACACTTATCATATAAAAAAGCCCACAAAGAAAATCATTTAAGACTCCTTTGTGAGCTAAATTCTCAACTAAAGTGTACCAAGCTCCGCTTGGCTGTGTAGCTTCCGTCAAAAGGTATACACACTCTTACAATGGATAGTATATCATTGTTTTTGCTTTATGTCAACTATTATGTTATAAAATTGTCTCGAACACCATTTTTTTCATTTTTGGGGACACTCTTCTCGCAACAAAAAATCATTTTTGTTGCGAGAAGAGTGTCCCCAAAATGAAAATTATTGAACTTCTACTTTCCAAAGTCCGTGCTTGTTGCACATTGCATAAAGTGTTGCACCTGGCTTATAAGCAAATTTTGCAACTGGTTCATCACCTGGTTTTAAATCTACTCTACATACTCTATTATCATGAACGTGTGCAATCCACTGTATATAGTGATCTTCATCCATAGGGTGAGCAACTTCTCCAACTCTAACTACTAATAAATCTCCTTCAACTGTATATGCTGGTACATGTTTTTCAACTGCCGCATCAACTGTGTTGGCAACTACTTCTACCATATCTTGACCACAGCATGTAAGACTTCTGCACTCTCCGTTTAAAATCTCTACTGTTTCTCCACACATATTGCACTTATAAACTACTAATTCATTATTCATATAATTATTCCTCCTTTTCATTTGCGAAGCAAATGTACTTTTCACTATTCACTTTTCACTTGGCGACCAATGGTCGCCGCTACACTTTTTGGGCAATCAATAATCACCGTTACATTTTTTGGTGACCTAAATCGCCACTACGACTTATTTATATTATATATTATTCTTTGTAAATCTCCATGAGTCTTTACACATTTGTTCTAAACTATGAGTAGCAACCCAGCCCAATTCTTCTTTTGCTTTTGTAGGGTCTGCATAGCATACTGCAATATCCCCGGGTCTTCTAGGTGCAAATTCATATTTGACTTTTATATCGTTTGCTTTTTCAAAAGCATTTATGATGTCTAAAACAGAATATCCTATGCCAGTTCCAAGATTATAGATAAATACTCCATTTTCTTTTCTAGCTTTTTCAACTGCTTTCAAATGTCCTAAAGCTAAATCAACAACATGAATGTAATCTCTAACACCTGTTCCATCTGGCGTATCATAATCGTTTCCAAATACATTTAAATGATCTAATTTTCCTGCTGCCACTAAATTAATATAAGGCATTAAGTTGTTAGGAATTCCATTCGGATTTTCTCCAATTTCTCCACATTCATGAGCTCCTATCGGATTAAAATACCTAAGTAAAACTACGCTCCATTCTTCATCAGATTTTTGTAAGTCTTGCAAAATTCGTTCTATAAACAATTTTGTTGTTCCATAAGGATTTGTAGTATGTAATGGAAAATCTTCTCTTATTGGAACTGTTTCTGGAGCACCATAAACTGTTGCTGATGAACTAAAAACTATTTTTTTGCAATTGTGTTCTTTCATTACTTCTAATAAAACAAGTGTACCTGTAATATTATTTTGGTAATATTCTAAAGGCTTTGCGCATGATTCTCCAACCGCTTTAAGCCCTGCAAAATGGATTACTTCTTTAATATCATTTTCTTCAAAAATTATATTTAGTGCATCCTTGTTTAATAAATCCGCTTCATAAAACTTGCAATCTTTTCCTGAAATACTTTTTATTTTATCCCACATTTCTTTTTTACTATTGCAAAGATTATCAACGATAACTATCTCTTCACCATTTTTCAAAAGCTCTATTGCTGTGTGACTTCCTATATAACCAGTACCTCCTGTTAAAAGAATAGCCAACTATATCACCTCTTTCTTTATTCTTAATAAATAATATCATACTAGTATTTTTAGAGCAACGAGACAAATATATTTTTACTAAGAACCAATTGATATTTATGTTAATATATGCTATATTATGCAAGATTGGTCCCTTGCGCATTTGGAGAAACATCTTACCTCCAAAACAGTTTCGAAAGGTGGAATTTGTATGACAGGATGGTTCTACGATAACTTCGTGTTTTGCGTATCAGGATTCCTTTTCTTCCTAATTTCTCTTGCCATGGCTGACAATGCATTTTCGGCAGAAATTAGAAATACAGTTTCAAAATTCAACAACAGTACTACTACGTCACTCATCTGTTATACTGCAACTTTCATTATGTCATTTGCATGCTTGTTTTTCCTCAACAGCCCATTACGGTTGATAATCTACATCATCGTCCAACTGTTGAATTTCATAATCTTCTACGCAAGTGTTGTTTATGGAGCCTCATACAAAACGTGCAGTATGATTTGCCTTTTCGATAACAAAGTTTTGCTATTTGTCCTAGCTTTCTTAAAGACAATCTAACAAAAAAACTATAAATATTGTGGCAGTCGCTTTAAGCGTCCTTAAGGTCATCATGACCACTGCTACATATTTATAGTTTCTTTTTTATTTTAATTGAACTTCAATTCCAACTACTCCATATTTATTAATCTCTGGAACAGAATAATATTGTGACATATCTTCAGGCTTAGCATCCTCATTAGTCATATATCCAAGTCTTGTCTTATCAAATTGTGAATATAATTTTTCAAAATTATCAAATACATGAAGTGCAACAACTTCTGTAGTAATTACTTGTCCTGTTTCCTCATTTGAAAACTCAATAGTATCGCCAATTTTAATCTTCTGTCTTTTTTCATCATATAGTCTCATTTCTATATCCTTTTGTCCAGACTTTATCATGAAAAATGGCTTCTCTCTAAGGTGCATTTTGAATTCCATATAAACACGCTCCTTTAAAAAAGAATTTGATTAATACTAATTCTAAAATAATTCTGCTCTAACTAACTCTTTAATTTCATTCCACATTTTCTTTAAATCATCATAAGTAAGTTTTTCTTCTACTTCAGAAAAATCAAACCACTCGCAAATTTCTCTATCTTCTTCTGCTATTTCTCCTTGATACTTGCCTTGCTCGTTTGCTAAGTAAAAATATACTTCAACATCTTCTCCTCGATCAGTTGTATACTTGTTTGTGATAATTGGTTCTTCTTTTAGTAGTACAGCATCATATGCAGTTTCCTCTATTGTTTCTCTAATTGCACACGTTTTGACGTCTTCGCCTTCCTCAATGTGACCTTTTGGAAATGAGTAATCATTTTTACTTGGCCTATAAATTAGTGCGACTTTTTTCATTTCTTTGCTAATTAGTACACATCCACCTTTAATTGTTGGCATTTTTTCCTCCTCTTTTGATGGTTTTTTCTTGGTTTTTACCACTTGAATTATACAATATAATCACCTAAAATGCCATATTTAATTGAAATAATCGATATTTAATGCTATAATTCGGTTTACGAAATATTGTTGTTATTAACCTGTGTTTATTAAGGAGGTTGATTGCCATGAAACACGTGATAATTGCCGGAGTTCCGCGTGCTGGCAAGACTACACTCTCACGACTTCTTCGGTCATACTATAACATGCTACTTTATACTCACTATAAGATGGATTCCATTAAGCGAGCTGTATTTGACATGTTCTGCCCAGGCTCAAATGATTGGCACTTAGCAAGTTCAGTTGTCTCTCAAATGATTAAGAAAATCTGCGATGACAATGCTCAAGAGTCTTCGAGTCCCGAATTTTTTATTTTCGATTCGCCTCACATTTATCCTGAAGACTTACTTATTCTCCCAAAATCAAACTTTATAATTGTATTTTTGGGGTATACCGATATCAATCCTCGGACAAAAATGAAGGATATTCGCTCGTATGACTCCAAGGATTGTTGGACTCAGAAACTATCTGAAGAACAGCTTTTGTCTCTTATCAAAGGAAACATCGAATATAGTGAAGAAATAAAAGAGCAGTGCTATAAGTATGGTTTTCCCTATTTCGATACAAGCAAGGATATGAATAGTACTCTTATCCGTGCTTTGAACTATATCGTAAATAACAATAATGACGAGGAGGCGTAAAGATGAAAACAACTGTATTTAAAGGTGCAGGAGTCGCTATCGTAACACCATTTCACGAAGACGGACGGATTAATTTCGAAGCATTCGACCAGCTCATTGATTTTCAGCTCAATAACGAGACAGATGCAATTATCGTTTGTGGAACTACTGGCGAGTCTTCTACTATGACTGATGAAGAACACCTTGAATGCATTGCACATGTAGTGGAATACGTGAATAAGGCAGTCCCTGTCATCGCTGGAACTGGAAGTAATGATACAAGATATGCTGCCTGGCTTTCGCGCGAAGCTGAAAAACTTGGTGCTGATGCAGTTCTGTTGGTTACTCCATATTACAACAAAGCCACGCAGTATGGTCTTATCAAACATTTTGATACAATCTGCAAAGCCATCACTATTCCTGCTATCCTTTACAACATTCCTTCTCGAACTGGAATTAATATCGAAATTTCCACGATGAAGGAACTCGCCAAGGTAGCAAATATCATGGGCGTGAAGGAAGCTTCTGGTAATATTAGTTACTGCGCTAAGCTGATTAACGAATGTGGTTGTTTGCTCGACGTGTACAGTGGCAATGATGATATGACCGTTCCGATTATGTCTTTGGGTGGAATTGGAGTCATTTCCGTTCTTTCTAATATCATGCCTTTCGAAACTCACAATATGACCAAACTTTGTTTGCAGAATAACTTTGAAGCAGCAAGAAGCATTCAGCTCGACTATCTCGATTTAATCAATGCTCTCTTCTGCGAGGTCAATCCTATCCCTGTGAAAGAGGCTTTGAACTTCTTGGGCTACAACGTTGGCCAGTGCAGGCTTCCTCTCACACCGATGAGCAAATCGAATCGCGCAATGCTCTACGACATCATGTGGAGACATGGTCTGGTAATGTGACTCAAAAAACACACGAGGTATCCTATACTATGGATACCTCGTGTGTTTATTCTTTTTTAAAACTTTTGAAAACCATCAATTTACTTAAAATATAATTTAATATAACAACAACTATTTGATTTAATACTTTTACTAGCATCTCATCAATTTTAAACACTGTTGCAAAAACAAAAAATGATGCCACGTCAAATATCATTGATATAATTCTCGCGGTTACAAACTTTGCAAACTCTTTTAAAATGTTAGGTTCCTTACTATTAAATACTATTATTCTATTTAGAATGTATGCAATTATTATAGTAATTACTATAGATAAAAAGTTTGCAATATTCTCGCCTAAATCTGTTTCGCCTAATGTTGTTAAATTTATGAATATCCAAAATAGTCCTAAACAAATAATTGTCGTTAATACACCGATTATGAGATACGTAATAATGTGAATCATAAACGGTTTATCATATAATACTTTAATCAATTTACTATCTTTATGTTTTTCTTTAATGGAAAGTGCAAGTTTGTTTTCCAAGAAGATGTTTAAAAGTTTTTCGATAATAGTTTTCATTGGAGTTCCTTTTCAAAAAAAATAATGTATATAAGGGGCGATTAATAATCGCCCCTATAAATCTAAATGTAATTATACTCTAAATGCTTTCTTTCCTAAATAGCAAGCTGTCTCACCTAAATCTGCTTCAACATTTAATAATCTGTTATATTTTGCAACTCTATCTGTTCTACATGGTGCACCAGTTTTGATTTGTCCTGCATTTGTAGCAACTACAACTTCTGCAAGAGATACATCTTCTGTTTCACCACTTCTATGAGATACAACTGCCGTATATCCATTCTTCTTTGCAAGTTCAATTGCATCTAAAGTTTCTGTAAGTGTTCCAATTTGATTTAACTTAATAAGAATTGAATTTGCAACTTTGTTATCTAAACCTTTTTGAAGTCTCTTTGTATTTGTAACGAATAGGTCATCTCCAACTAATTGAACATGATCACCAATTCTTTCTGTAAGCTTTCTCCAATTTTCCCAGTCCTCTTCTGCAAGACCATCTTCGATAGAGATAAGTGGATATTTTTCTGTAAGCATAACTAACCAATCCATCATTTCATCTGGTGTCTTTAATTCGTCTGTTTTCCAGAAATAATAATTACCTTCTTTACCAATCTTCTTTGCTTCATCATACATTTCTGTTGCAGCAATATCTGTAGCTAAACAAATATCTTCTCCTGGTTTGTATCCTGCTTTAGAAATAGCTTCAACTAATAATTGGAGTGCTTCTTCATCAGAACCAAGGTTTGGAGCAAATCCACCTTCGTCACCAACACCTGTAGAAAGACCTCTTTCTTTAAGGATTGATTTAAGTGCATGATATGTTTCAGCACACCATCTTAAGCACTCTGTAAAGTTTGGTGCTCCAACTGGCATAATCATGAATTCTTGTGAAGATACTGTATTATCTGCATGCTTACCACCATTTAAAACATTCATCATTGGAACTGGTAATGTTTTAGCATTAACTCCGCCGATATATTGATATAATTCAAGTCCTAAATAATTAGCAGCAGCTTTAGCGCAAGCTAAAGAAACACCAAGTGTTGCATTAGCTCCCAATTTTCCTTTGTTTTCAGTACCATCTAATGCTATTAATTTAGCATCTATTGCAGGTTGATTTAATGCGTCTTCACCAAGTAATGCTGGTCTAACAATTTCATTAACATTTTTAACAGCTGTTAAACAACCTTTTCCTAAGTATCTTGATTTATCTCCATCTCTAAGTTCAACTGCCTCAAAAGCACCTGTAGAAGCTCCTGAAGGAACCATAGCTACACCATGGAATCCGCCTTCAACTACTACTTCAACTTGAACTGTAGGATTACCTCTTGAATCAAGTACTTCTAATGCTCTAACTTCTTCAATTTCTAATCTTTCTCTCATAATTATGTTACTCCTTTCATTATGGATTTTTTGTCCTCAACAACTATATCACAAGGGGCATAAAAATACCATCTTTTCGAAAAAAAAGAGATGAAAAATGAATGTTAGTAAAGTTTTAAAAGCGATAGGGTTATTATTGTCGCAAAAACGGCTTCCGGACATTTTCTATGCTTTGCTCGACCTTAACGCTCAAAGAATAGTTGTTCTCCGCTATTTCGTTGTTTCGCAAAGCTTAGAAAATGTATCCGTGCAGATATTTTTGCTGACAATAATAACCCTATCGCTTTTAAAACATTACAGAATTGAATTAGTTAACAGAATGTGGTAAAATTAATTTGCATATTACTAAATGAAAAGGTGAGAAATATGAATATAAATAATGCAAAATTTGAAATATCTGTTATGAATAAATCTCAGTACCCAAAAGGAAGAACTCCTGAAATTGTTTTAGCTCGGAAAATCCAACGTAGGGAAATCTTCTTTTATTAATTCTATGGTTAATAGAAAAAGTTTAGCTCGTGCTTCTTCGGCCCCTCGGTAAAACTCGCCAGCTAAATTTTTATAACATAGATGATAGATTTTATTTTGTAGATTTACCTGGATATGGTTATTCTGAAATGTCTAAAAAAGAACAGGAGCAAGTTGCAAGTTCTATTAACACATATTTAAAAAACAGAAAACAAATTAATCTAATTATTCTTTTAATAGATATAAGACATAAACCCACTACAAACGATATAACTATGCTTGATTATATTAAATCTACCGAAAGAAGATTCATTGTACTTGCAAACAAAGCAGATAAAATTGCAAAAACAAAAGTTGATTCTTTTGTAAATGAATTAGCAAAACAATTAAACATTGATGAAGACTTGATTTTCCCTTATTCTTCAGAAACCAAACAATATGTTGAAAACACATGGGAAATAATCGAAGAATCATTAAACAGTTAAAAAGTGGTGGCCATAGGCCACCACTTAATTATTTTTTCAAATCTTCTAATTCATATTTCATGTCATCAGCAATTTTAGTTCCGTTTAAATTTTCGTATTCGCCATCTATGCTATATTTTAAAAATTCTTCTTCAGTTAATTTACTATCTCCAAAATAATAGTAACGCATACTAGCACTATACTTTTCATCATCATCTGGTTTTTTATTGCCATTTATATCCTCAAAATGAAGTTCAAAAAGATCATCTGTATATAATCTTTCAAATATCATGTCTGCATTTAATATTTGATAATTATAATGATATACTAGACCAACATAATCAGTAGAAATGTTATAAATAATTCCAGACTTTGGAATATATTCATATGATTGATTGCCATTTTGACCAATTGTAAGCAGTTGTGGTTCATCAGCTGATTCCCCAATTAAAATAAGCTCACCATTTTTGATTGTATATATTACTACCCAACTATTTTCTTCGCTCACAACTAGTTCAGGTATATTGTCATCATCTAAGAATATTAAATCATACTTTGTATTTTTTAATTTAGAATAATCAAACGAAGCATTGCCTTCAGCAGTTTCAATTATTCTATCCCTCTTATTTTTTTCTATGTTCTCTATTTCTTTGATATATATATCCATAATCTCTTCATCATATTTAAGTTCATATGGATTTGTTATTTCATAGTCTTTATATGATTTGTTATATGAAATCTTATATGGTTTACTTCTATCAACTTTTGATGTGCATCCTGCCAAAGCAAACATCAAAATAATTAGCATACTAATTAAAATCTTTTTCATTTTATACCTCTTATAAATAACTGTGACATTGCTCACATATTATTAGGGGGCGATTAATAATCGCCCCTACACATTTTATTTCTCATTCATTAAACTTTGTAATGCTTTAAGAATAGAATCTGCAGATTTAGTTCCAACCAATTCTACATAATCTCCATCAATCATATAGCCTGCCCAATCTCCACTAGAAATTTGTTTTTCTGCGTAGAAGTATTTTGGTTCATTAATAAAAGTTTCCATTTCATCATCATCTATTTTTCCATTAGCATTTGCATCGTTATAATGTCCTTCATATAGAGGTTGATCATATTTAGAAACTAATTGATGTGTTTTAGGATCTAATTCAAAGAATGATACGTATCTAATTAATCCTGAATACTCTGAATTATAGTTTCTAAGAACATTTTCTCTAGGAATATATTCGTAGCCTGCATTTCCACCAGCGCCAAATGCCCAGCCAGTTTCGTCACCAGAAATGCCATCTTCTGCCATTGTATAAATAACCTTTCCTGCATCATATGTATATAATGCTGTTCTATATCCTTCATCTGTAACTACTAATTCAGGTGTATTATTATCATCAAAGAATACTAAATCATATTTTAAGTTTCTAAGAGATGTTACATCTAAATCTTTGTTTCCTTCAAGCATTTGTTCTTGTTCGTTCTTGTGTTGTTCCTCTATAGCTTCAATTTTTTCCTTGTAGAAATCTAAGATTTCATTTGGAATATTTGCTACATATGGATCTAATTCTTTATAAACTTGTCCAGGTTTTACTTCTGGAGAATTTGAATTATCTGGAACAACCTCGCCAGAAACATTTGCATTTCCTGGTGTACCTTCCTTAGGCTTGTTACCTAAAGATAGGCAAACAATTGCCAAAATAGCAATAACTAATACTACCGCAATAATAATTAATACTTTTTTGTTCATTTTTGAACTCCTCCTTTGATATATTTATTCAACATTTTTCATTGATAACGATACTTTCATTTTTTCCATATCTACTTTTATTACTCTTACCTTAACAATATCTCCTACAGAAACAACATCCATTGGATTTTTAATATATTTGTCAGATAATTCAGAGATATGAACCAAACCATCATGCTTAACACCAATATCTACAAACGCACCAAAGTCAATAACATTACGAACTGTACCTGTAAGCACCATGCCTTCTTTTAAATCTTCAAACTTAAGGACATCAGAACGTAATATATGTTTTGGCATTTCATCACGTGGATCCCTTCCTGGTTTTTGAAGTTCTTTGATAATATCTATTAAAGTTGGTTCACCTACTTCTAATTCATTAGACAACTCTTTAGTATTAATAGTTGCAAGTTTGATTTTTATCTCTGCAAGATTTGTTTTTAAATCTTCAACTTTAAAACCTAACTTTTCTAGAAGTTTTGTAGTAACCTCATAACTTTCTGGGTGAACAGAAGTGTTATCTAATGGATTGTCTCCATCAGTAATTCTTAAGAAACCTGCACACTGTGTAAAAGCTGCTGGCCCCAATTTAGACACTTTTAGAAGTTCTTTTCTGTTCTTTAGTTTTCCATTTTCATCTCTATATTTAACTATGTTATTTGCAACCGTTTTAGAAATACCAGAAACATATTTTAAAAGTGATGGTGTAGCAATATTTAAGTCAACACCTACACTATTAACTGCATCTTCTACAACTCCTGTAAGTGATTCTTCCAAACGAGTTTGATTAACATCATGTTGATATTGTCCTACTCCAATACTCTTTGGATCAATCTTAACCAACTCTGCTAGAGGGTCTTGAAGACGTCTTGCAATAGATATTGCTCCACGAAGCGATACATTTATATCTGGATATTCTTCTGTTGCAAGTTTAGAAGCTGAGTAAACAGAAGCACCAGCTTCACTTACAATTGCATAATAAATTTCATGTTTAACTTCTTTAATCATATCTGCAACAAACATCTCAGATTCACGAGAAGCTGTACCATTTCCTATAGAAATCATATTAACATGATATTTATTTATTAACTCTAATAATTTCTTTTTAGCACCTTCCACATCATTTTGTGGTTCAGTAGGATATACAGTAGTTGTATCTAATAATTTTCCTGTTTCTGAAATAACAGCTATCTTACAACCAGTTCTATATGCAGGGTCAAATCCCATAACAACTAAATCTTTAAGTGGTGGTTGAAGCAATAATTTCTTTGCGTTTTGTCCAAATACTTTAATGGCTTGTTCATCCGCTTTTTCTGTAAGTTCATTTCTAACTTCGTTCTCAACAGACGATTTTATTAATCTTTTATATGAGTCTTCAACAGTAACTTTTAAGAAGTCTTCAAATGGAGAATTGTCTTTAATTACTTTTTTGTTTAGGTAACTAATTATTTCTTCATCAGTTCCATCTATTTTAACTTTTAAAAACTCTTCATTCTCGCCCCTGTTTATAGCAAGTATTCTATGACTTGGAATTTTAGAAACAGGTTCTTGGTAATCATAGTACATATCATAAACTGACTTTTCTTCTTTGGCTGCTTTGGTAACTATAAGGCCAACTCTATAAATAAGGCTTCTAATTTTCTTTCTATATTCTGCTTCATCAGAAATCATTTCAGCGATAATATCTGAAGCACCTTGTAATGCTTCTTCTGGTGTCGTAACACCTTTTTCCTCATTTAAATACTTAGATGCTTCATCTTCAAGTGGTGTTGAAATAGGCTCTTGTGCAAATATAAGAAGTGCCAAAGGCTCCAAACCTTTTTCTTTGGCAATAGTAGCTCTAGTACGCTTCTTTTGCTTGTAAGGTCTATATAAGTCTTCGACTTCGGTCATTGTTTCTGCTTTTTCTATTTCAGCTTGAAGTTCTTCTGTAAGCTTTCCTTGTTCATCTATAAGTCTAATAACTTCTTCTTTACGTTTTTCAAGGTTCCTTAAATAAGTAAGTCTTTCAAACATATCACGAAGTTGTTCATCGGACATCTGGCCAGTTGCTTCTTTTCTATATCTTGCTATGAATGGAATTGTATTTCCTTCATCAATTAATTTGATTACCTTTTCAACTTGAAATGGCTTTAAGCCAAATTCTTGAATTAATTTTTCATTAATGGATAACATAAAATGCTCCTTTTCTTAAAATCAAGAAAACTATATCACAATGGTCTTAGATTATCAAGCATTTTAGCACGCAAAAGGGATGGCTGTGCCATCCCTTTGCTTCATTAAAACTTATAGGTAATACGAGTACCCTTTTTGTTCAACAATTGTTTTTAATTCCCTAGAGTACCCATAGAGCTTTCGTGTTCCATCTTGGAGAATTACTTCGATCTGCTTACGATTGTCCTCTGGTCCGAAATAAAAGACTTTCCATGGCACGTTCATTATTCTGCCATTTTCATCCAGAACATTTAGCTCCATTACTTCTGAGCTGTACTTGTTGACAACGACGCCATTAACCACTCCTTGACGTCCCCGTGTAAAAAATAGCCCGGATTCATGAATAGTTTCTCTGGTCTTGTTTTCATTGGCAAATCCAAAGTAGTCAAATTCTCGTCGTTTCGACATAATCGCTCCCTCCTTATTCTTGATAATCAATTTATAAGACGCATTTTCTTATGGGGTTTTTCGGTTGCATTTTACCAAAATTATGTTAATCTGTCAAGAATATTAGACCATTTGGACGAAAAAAACGGGCATTTGCCCGTTAATTCATTTAAAAATCGTACACTTCAAATAATGGAATAAAATTGCTAAATGCCTTTGCCAGGTCATCTCTATACATTTCATTTGCAATCAGGCTAGAAATATAAGCATAATATGCCTTTTTGCCTTGGATTCCGAGATGCGAAGCAATAATCGAAGTAATTATCTTATCCCTGTATGAATACAGAATGCTGGAAGAAGTAACATCTTTCTGAATTGTTTTCTTTTTAGTGGCAGCACCAATACTTAACCTAAGGATTTTTTCTCTTTTATCGATGGCTAAGTTTATCGGCAAAGTCTCCTTGAGCTTCTGCCACAAGATTTTCATCATCTCTTCTTCAATCATCTTAAGGAATGGTTTATAGTCTAGGCCACGTTCTCTACACACAATTTTCAATACTTCAGGGGTACAAATGATGTTTTCTATAAAAGGAAGTTTGGTAACATATAGCCCTGATTTCTCGTAAAGACTTTTTATCTCTTTCTTAGAAAGAGCGTCTCTGTCGATAATTCCAAAAACATAGAGTCTGTATACAGATAACATATTCCGTAATCTTGGTAAAAGTCTTGAGACTGTAGAACATCCTCCCACAGGAATCACCAGTAAATCAGGAAACACAATGCTATAAACTTCTTGGTCAATGCTTGTATCTGTGCCTTCGCACAGTAAAATCCCTACGTTTTCAGGATTGTTGTCGTGAAAATCAAGTGCGTAGTTTGCAATTTCTTTTTGTGTTTTCATTGAGCAATCCATGGGGAAGCTATTATTATCCACATTTATCCCTCCATTTACAAGTGGCGGTCAAATCTTTATACTTATACAAAATGAAGTATATATTAACATTCTTAATTGAGCAACAATTAAATCACAATTATTTTAATTAATACTCTTTCATAAAAAAAGACGACCTTTCGGTCGTCATTCATCAATTTAGTATTAGTCTTCAAATATTACAGCTTCAGTATAATATACATTGTCAAAAATATCTGTAATTCTGTAATATAATCTACATTCTCCTTCTCCTAAATCTTCATAAGAAATTTTCAAAGGTTCTTCGCCTATAACTAAGGTATCATTTATATAGTATTCATCTTGAAGCTCTCCGTTTTCTTCATAATACTTTGCAACAAAATCTATTTTATCTCCAATTCTTAATTTTCTAAGACCTTTTTCTAAAATAACAAGTTCTTGTTCATCATAGTCTGGTTGATAGCCTAATACTATACCATCTGGATTTTCTTTATCAAAATACAATATTAAATTAACTCTTTCATCATTGATTACACAAGGAACTCTTCCTTTTTCATAATCTTCAGTTCTTTCTATTACTTCATAAACAATATTGTCACCATTTATAGCAAGCCATGTTCCGTCAAATTCTACTTTAAGGTCGCCTTCATCATCCATATTGAAATAACTATCAGCACCCATATCAATATAGCCTTTACCATCACTAAACCATAAAACTGATTCTACTTTTGTAATTTTCTCCCAGTCTTCCTTTGATAATTTAAGAGCAAAATAATTTTCTTTATCAATTACTTCAAGTTCACTAGTATCAATTGTATTTTGTGCATAATAATCTTTCATCTGTCTTGAAAGCGCTAAATCAAACCAATCAAAGATAGAATAATCTGTATTACTTTGAGTATAAGAATGATTATTAACTGTATATGTAGGTGATAAACCACCTGCTTTAACATTGACATACTTGTTTAAAGTATTAGTGTAGTCATCTCCAAAGCCAATATTTTTATAAATAGTACTCATCATACTATAATAGCTTAAATTTTTATTTGGAATAAAAATTGATAGTCCATTTGAGTTTTGAACATATTGATTTGTTTTATTATATGACACTGCATCTCTTACACTTGCTACTAAATTGCTTGAATTTTTGTTATCTATTTTAGTAGCAAAATCAATTAAATCGAAAGTATCTAATTGACCGTCTCCAAATGCTTTTGTATTTTTAACTGCTTTAGCAAAACTATTATAGTTTTTCTTGTCAAAATCTGAAGTCTTAATTTCTTTCATGAATGATACTAAATTTTTATATACATTATCCATTTTACTAAGGTCAACACAACTTAAAGTAGCATCTGGATTTCTATAACTACTGTTTAAAGCGATAAATGAATCAACAATATTTTTTCCCACAGCACTTGCATTTTGAGCTGTATCTTTGGATAAACCATTTAAAACTTTTATATAATCCCAACCAGTACCTGGCTCTGTTTCTTCACTTGCCACTAAATAATTTGCACCATTTTTAAGAGCATATGCTGTTTCAACGTTAGCCATCAAGCATGCATCAAATCCAACAAAATCTAATTTTGGGCCAAACTTATCTACAACACTTTTAATCTCATCTATTGTAAGAAAATCATTCTTTTTGCTATTTACTTCATCTAGTCCAAATCCTGTGACAGCACCACCGCCATGATCCCAGAATATAAGAGCATATCTATCTGCTTTATAATTTTGCTTGGCAAAATTCATAAACTCTAAAAGTGTATTTGGTTCAGCCATACTTTTTTGACCAATGTTGTCTTTAACTAAATTTAATTTATGATCTTTAACTTGATAAATTTGATTTGTTCTATTCGATATTCCAAAGTCAAACCATTTCTTAGCACCACCTGTATAAACTAAAAGATTTATCTCGTCTGCAAGTGTTGCTTTAAGCATTTCTTCTAAATCAGAAGATGCATATCCACCATCAGATTCTAAGTTAGAACCACACATATATACCATAAGAGTATATGTATCTGAAGATGCATTTCTTATAGTAGAGTCTTCATAACTTACGTAATCTTGATTTGATGGTGTTGAATATGAATTTCCAAACAACATATTAAATAAGCTAAGACTATCCTCACTTGCAAACTGACTTGGCATAGAATAATCATATCCTTCATTATATGTTTGTGTATCTATTAAATTATTATTCTGAACATAGTTATTTTGCGGTTGTTGTTCAACAGGTTGATTATTGTAATCATCATTTGAATTTGAAAAATAGATGATGACGATAATTATTAAAATAATAATTCCCAAATAGTTTTTTTGACCGTTAGGAGATTGTCTATTACCAGAGCCATAGTTTCTCATTTCATTATTAATTGGTCTCATATAAAGCCTCCATTTTTAATAAAATTCATACGTATTATACAAAATTTAGTTAGATTATACAATGCTAGAAAAGGATTTGAAGCAAAAAGTGTTGCAAGTTTTGGTAAGAAATGCTATACTTCATTTCGTAACTCATTTTATGATTACATGCCGGTGTGGCGGAATGGCAGACGCACATGACTCAAAATCATGCGGGAAACCGTGTGGGTTCAAGTCCCACCACCGGTACCAAAAAGGCGAGATTGATTAATTCAATCCCGCTTTTTTATTCGCTTTAAAAATATTACATTTCTACTTCGCTACTTATTCCATGTTCCTCTTCAAGAGTCTTTTGAATAAGGTCTGGTCTCTCTAAATATTTCCTAGCAATTCTAATATTTATAAGACTAA
>JAEEGL011563086.1_pt1 | contig 21717 bp, 19 predicted proteins | sample 9134231 | NCBI WGS metagenome assembly JAEEGL01 (sample SAMN16246548, study PRJNA631951) | gut metagenome | biome: gut microbiome; feature: rumen; material: fiber-attached | host: Bos | place: Iran: Karaj | collected 2018-10
GATCGGTTCCACGCTGAGCTTTACGCCGCCGTTGCATAAAAACGGCTGCTCGATCATCAGAATGCCGTTGGGCGTAACCTCCCGTATGGCCGCCGCCGTTTTGTTCAGGAAGGGCCCGTAGTATTTTTCGTCGAAGGCGGCCTCCAGCGGGTCCACCGCTTTTACGATATCCCGTATGATCGCCCCGGGAATGTTATCCAGCAACCGTTTCGGGTCTTTTCTCAATAGGGCGGAAACAATGGCGGTCCGCTTGATCTTCTTGCTTGTTAAAAATTGCCGGAATCCGCTCTTTACCAGCGCCATCCCCATCTTTTTCGCGGCGGAACCCGGCGCGGGCTCGTTGAGCAGATCGAAGCCGAACAGGGCGGGACTGTTGCCGTAGCGCTTTGCCAGCATCCGCCATAAATCGGCGTAGCGGTCCTGCAGGCCTTTGCCTTCCACGGGGTCGTTGTTCCAGAAATGGTCGAAGCAGCGGTGTACCCATCGGCCGAACACGTACGCCTCCGCCCAAACGAATCGGTACGGCTTCGGCGTAAAGCCGTCCGTCAGGCAGGCCCAATCCGGCGCGCCGTCTCCGCCGCCCACGCCGTGAAATCCCGAATACAGATCCTGGTGCATATCCAGCAGAATATATACCCCGTGCTTTTCCGCCTGCTCAAAAATGCGGTCGAGGGACATAAGGTAACTCTCGCTGTATTCTCCCGGCTTTGGTTCCAGATTCGCCCACTGCACCGCCAGCCGGATCAGATCGAAGCCGTTCGCCTCGTATTTTTCAAAAAACGCTTCGTCCAGATCGTAGCGGAACGTGTCGCCGATCAGCTTGTCGTCGATATTCATCCCGTTGAAAATACGCACCCGGCCGCTTTCGTCCACAAAATCCAGCCGTCTCGTAAGGATCCTTTCCATAACGCACCCCATCGTTTTTTCTTCCGTAAACTATTATTTCAGCACCCGCACCCGCTTGTCAACCCTCCGAACGGATAATTCATAATTTGTTTATCACTTCACTCGAAAAAGGCGTGCCGCCCCCGCAGCTCGTTTTTTACGAATGCTTTGTTCCCTGCCCGGTTCTCAAAGGCGGAATTACAGAATTTCCGGTAATATGCCGTAAGAAAGCGCCATAATACTGCATACGTGAACAGGCCCATCTGCAAAGGGCGTGAAAACGGTCATGGCAAACAAGAGCCTATGCCCGGCGCGAAGGAAGCGCGGGGCAGATTCAAGACGGAAGCCGCGTTGGAAGCCGTTTGCCCGTTACTTAAACCGCATACAAAAGAGGCCTTTGAAAACGCAAACAGCCACCCCTTCCCGGGCGGCTGTTTTTTCATCTGAGGCGTCAGACGGCTCCGACGGTTTCGGTTACCATGATAAACAGTATGATAACCGTGAAAACCGATAATACGAGCATTGGAACGAAAACGATGCAACGGCAATAAACAAGCCTGAATCGCGCGCGATACGTGATCATGCAAAACTGAATGCCCTTCGTGGGGGGATGATCTTCCCGCTGCGGGCTTTACGGAAACGCGCGCAGCAGCCTTTCGTATTCTTCCTCGGTGACGTGCAGCATGGAGCCGTGCCGCGGACGGAGATGGTCGAGGGCATAATCGCGGATCTCCCGGAAGCGGATCATATCCGTTGTTTCCTGCATATAGTAACCGCCGTCTTTGAACCGATCCGCAATCAGCACCCGGGTTTCGGTGCCGAGGATCCGATATATGCAGTTGCCCTCCAGCGCCGTATCCGTCACAGACACCCTGTTGTCGTCCGGCTCAAAGTAAGGGCCGTCGGGTTTATCGGCCACAGCATAGCAGATCGCCTCCTTCTCACCGTCCGCCTGATAAAGATAATACTTGCCGTCCTTCTCCGCGATATCGGCGTCTATACCGCACAACCCGCTTTTCGGTTTGAACAATACGGCAGGCCTTGACGTGAGAGTGATCAGATCCTGCGTGTACGCGTACCAGGTCACCGTATCCAGATTGCCGCCCGCGTTGTGGTGCGACCAATAGATCATATACTGTTTCCTGAAGGGGTCGTACAGCGCCTCCGGCGCCCAGACCCTGTCCGCGTTTTTCGTTTCTTCAAACGCCGAAAAATCAAGGATCCTTTCGTTTTCCCACCGGATAAGATCGGCGCTGTCCCACAGCACCATGGCATGATTGCTGTTCCAGCCGTCCCAGCTGCGCATATCGGTTGCGATGATATGAAACCGGTTATCTTCGTCCCGGAAGAGAAACGGGTCGCGGCAGCACTTCGTACCGCGCGTCTGCGTAACGATCTTTTCATTCCGGTTCAGCGCGGTAAAATGATAGCCGTCTTCCGACACGGCGAAATGAACGCATTCGTTTTCGGGCTCGTTCCCCGTAAAATAGCAAAAAAGGTATTTGCTCAGCACGGCGGCATTCTCCTTTGAAAGGTTTCTCAGCGCTTTTCGTCCGGGGCTTTTTCTTGCCGGTCCAGAATATCCCCAAGCGTAACGGAATCAAGATAGTTCTGTATCACGCCGTTCAGCCCCTGCCACACGAAAAGCGTAGGGCAAAACGCTCTGCGGTCACAGCCTGCGGGGTCAAAATCCAAACAGGCGACTGGCGCAAGGCTGCCCTCCGTCTGCCGTAGAATATCGCCCACCGTGATCTGCTCGGGTGTTTTCGCCAGTTTGTAGCCGCCCTGGGCGCCCCGGCCTGTCATCAGCAGGCGGCTGTTGTGAAAAACGGGAACGATCTGCTCCAGATATTTTTTTGAAATATGCTGCCGTTGTGAGATCTCCTTCAGAGAAATAAACCCCTTTTCCCGGTTCTGCGCAAGGTCTACCATCATGCGCAGCGCATATCTGCCCTTTGTGGATATTTTCATAAGATCACTCCGTTATCGTTGCTGATTGTTTTCATCTTACCACAGTCCTTCCGCTTTTTCAAGACGGAAAGCAGGCGCAATCACGCGCGCCCGATCGATCGGCGCAAAAAGAATACGGTTGACATTTTTGCCCGTAGGGTGTATGATGCAATTGCATATATTACCTATCGATTATATAGGCATTAAAAAGAATCCATCGGCGCATTTCACATAACCAGAAAAACCGGAGGAATAAATAATGATTTTATCAAACAGAATGAAGCTGATCGATCCCGCTCCGCTGGACGATATGTTCTCTTTCGGCGTGGATCCTGCGGTGATCTCCCTGGCCTGCGGAAATCCGGACGCTTCGCTGTTTCCCGCCGAAGCGTTGAAGGCGGCGGCTGCGCAGGCGATCGGCGAGGATCCCGTTGCCGCGCTGCAGTACGGAAAAACCAACGGATATCCGCCGTTGCTCGATCTGATCCGTCGCCGCCTGTGGGAAAAACAGAACATTTCCTGCGGGGAAGGCGAGCTTCTGGTGACCACCGGCTCGCAGCAGGGGCTGGAAATGCTGGCGAAGATTCTGGTGAACGAAGGGGATACGGTAATTACGGAGGAACCGGCTTTCATCGGTTCTCTCAACGCCTTCCGCAGCGCCGGGGCAACGCTTCTCGGCGTCCCCATGGAATCCGACGGCATGGATCTTTGCGCGCTGGAACGTATGCTGACGGCGCACCCCGAAACAAAATTCGTTTATACGATCTCTACATCCAATAACCCCACCGGTATTTCCACGTCCCCCGAAAAACGGGCGGCGTTTTACGAAATCATCAAAAAACACCGCGTTCTTGCGGCCGAGGACGATCCCTACTGTGAACTGCGCTTTGACGGCAGGATCCTGCCGCCGATCAAAAGTATGGATACCGAAGGCCTTGTCGTTTATTTCGGTTCCTTTTCCAAGATCCTCGCGCCCGGGCTTCGCGTGGGATACGTCTGCGCGGACGCCTCGATCATCCGGCAGCTCTCCACCGCAAAACAGACGGCGGATCTGCAGACGCCGGCGCTTCCGCAGATGATGATCGTGAATTACGTGCAGAAAAACGATCTGGACGCGCACGTTGCGCAGCTTCGGCGGTGTTACGCCGAAAAATGCGGCGTGTTGCTGGATTCCATCCAACGGTATTTTCCGGCCGGCGTCACCGTAACCGAACCGGACGGCGGTCTGTTTCTCTGGTGCGATCTTCATAACGGCGTTGATACGAACGAGCTGGTGCGCGAGGCTTTGAAGGAGCACGTCGCTTTCGTTCCCGGGTATGCGTTTATGACCGATCTTACCGAAAAACAAAGCGCTCTGCGCCTGAATTTCTCAGCGCTGCCCACGGAAAAAATCGAAGAGGGCGTCCGCAGGCTCGGCGCGCTGCTGCGGCGATAAACCGCGCGCGCCGCATTTGTATTTTTCACTTCTTTTACAAAAAATATGTGTGCGATCCGGTTCGCGTAAAAACGGAATTGCAAAATTTACCGGTAATATGCCGGCCGACCGGACGCACAATAGTAGTGCAAACGCAAACAGACCAATTTGCAAAAGGAGTGAAAACGATTATGGCAAACAAGAGTCTTGTGCCCGGCGCGAAGGAAGCGCTTAACAGATTCAAGATGGAAGCCGCCAACGAGGTGGGCGTGAATCTGAAGCAGGGCTACAACGGTGATCTTACCTCCAAGCAGGCCGGTTCCGTAGGCGGTCAGATGGTGAACGTCATGTGTCCCGTACGACATGCTGTTTTTACCCGCTCCAACTGGAAGAATCCGGGCCAGATCCAACGGATTACATACGAATACGCGCTGGCGATCTGACTCCCCTGCAATCCAATCGTGCACAGAAATCAACTCCGGTTTTTGTGCACTTTTTCACTTGTTATTCATATGTATCATGACTGCTTTCGCAGTCGTTTACAAAAAATCTTATAAAAAGAAGCCTCGAAAAACAAAACTGCCCGATCCGCAAACGGAAAGAGCAGTTCAGTTTTATATCAGAAGAATATTTCAGGGTGTCGTCACGTGCGTATTCCCCAAAATCAAAATTCTTTTGTTTTTGGGGAATTTGTAAATTCAATTCTTGAGAGCTGTTTTCTGCATTATGAGCGAAAATATGGAGACCTCTTGAGAGTTCGCTATAATTTTGTGTGGATATGCAATCTTTTTCGCTATGATTTTGCGCAAATGGTTTTTTCAGTCCAACTGATAAAGCGCGGTTCCACTCAGATAATTGTATCCGTCCTCCGTTTGTGCGAAACCGTTTGCGGAAATAAAGCCGATGGATCGAACAGCGAAATCACGGATCTCCCGGATCTGGCCCGCCTCATGGTGCTGCATCGTCAGATCCATTGGTTTTTGCAAAAACTTTGCTTCATATACGTCGTAACCGTCGGCATATTCCAGAACGACGTCAAATTCGCCGTTCTTTTTATTTTTCGGATCGTCGTAATAATAGCGGCCGATGTTCCGTACGCCCGGCAATTTTCCAGCGCGTGCCAGCAGAGAAAAGTAATCGCGGCAGATCTCTTCAAATCTGCGGGAAATGAATTCCGTGATCGTCGGTTCCACGTATGCGTCGTAAAACGCCGCAGCGCCCAACATTTCAAGTGCGCTCTTCTGTTTGTAGACGTAGGTGTAATAAAAACGAAGCAGGTTGTCGCTGAGCTCATACGTCGCTTTTTTATCGTCGTTTGTACGGTTGATCGGAAGCGTGCGGCGGATCTGCTCCATTTCGATCAAAGGGGAGAGCTGCTTATTGAGCGCGCCTGTTTTTTCAAAACGCAGCCTTGCTTCAATATCAGTATAACGTTTCGCACCATTACCGATCACGGAGAAAATGCGTTCCGCCTGCAGTGTCGATGTAAAATCAGACATCAGCAGATGAGAAGCGTACAGATATACGGGGCTGTTGACGTTCAGAATCGTTTGCAATACGTTCTCCCGCAGGCTCTTCTCAGGTGAGAGAAACAGGTTTACGTAAGGCGAACCGCCGAACACCGCGTAGTGAGCGATTTTGTCATATGCGGACTTTTCCGGATAGAACGCCGCCGTCGTATGATAAGAAAGATCCTTCAGCTGCAATATACACTGAAACCTGCCGTAAAGCGCATTGTTTTCCTTTAACAAATCGCGCATGATACTGATATGGGAACCGGATAACAGAAGATTGCAGTTTTTCAGACGGTTGTCGATAATGGTCTGAAACATAGAATCCACGGTTTTTCCGTCAGTCATGCTTTTGAGATAAGGGTATTCGTCTATCACGATATTGAACAGCCCCGGCAATGTGTTTAGGAATCTGAACAAATCAGCCATGTTTTCAAAACGTACGCCTTCCGGCACGACGCCGCAGTGTACGAGCTCAGCCGTCAGGCCATCGATATTCTCCTGCATGGAACCCTTGATGCATTCATAATATACGTTTGTCTTGTCCGAGTATTTAAGCGCTTCACGGATCAACGTTGTTTTGCCAATCTTACGTTTGCCGTAAATCATTCCGGCTTTTCCGATTTCACCTAAAAGTGCTGACAATTCTTTTATTTCTTCTTTTCTGCCGATGAACATGAAATCAATCCCCTTAAACAATTTATGTTGAAATGAAATTCAATGAAATCTGTTTCAATATTATTATTAACACTTTTTCTGAATAAAGTCAAGTCAGGTTCCAAATGTTTTCCTCGTTTTTTAAATTGCATTTGCCTTTTTTAGAAGTGAGGATATGGAATTATTTATTTTTTTATCTTGTAATACTTACAACATTATTGCCTGATGCAAAATTGTATTATATAATACTAAAAAGTGGGTTGTTTACACAGATAAAGGAGAAATAGCATGGGATTTATAAGCGAGAATCGTCCTGTTGATTGGCCAAAAAATGGTAGAGAATTCAGGTTGGATTGTATTTTGGATGCACTTGATGCCTTTGAGAACAATCCAAGTTACAGAACCCGTGAAATACTGTTGGCGATTGTGAATGATAATGACTTAAATCAATCAAATAGTATTGGGTTAATGAGATTTACTGAATACGAAGTCGAATTGATTAATCTTATTTATGTTCGAGCGATGCGGCTGAATATAAACTCCGTGAAAGTGTATCTTTATGACATTATTACAGAAGCAACAAGAATACAAAAAATGAATTCATGGTGTAGTGTTGCTATAGGTGATAAAAGTGGCGACATTTCATATAGAATTAAGCCATATGAGGAGATTTTATTACTTCCACTTAGATTATATCATCTTGCATATCAGAAATATACAGTCGAAAAAACATTAGCTTTTGCAGAACAATTGCTAAACATTGTCAATGAAACATATAATAATTGTCAGTGTAAAGAAGAAATAAAAAAGCTCACATATGCGTATTCAGCTTTGCTTAATGACATTAGTTATATGCGTGGCAGCAAAAAAGAAAAACTGTGGGAATTTGATCGAAAAGAATTGTTCTTGCTATTTGATATCGAAGCAAAATTATTTAGTGCGAGCAGTCAGAATCCCGCAATAAGACCCTATCGTGGCGTTTTAATGACACAGATCAGTAACTTTATATTAAAATCCAGGAATGGCTATAATCAAGACTGTATTTGCAAGTATATCTCAAAGAAAGTCGCAACAATCAGCATAGATAATCATGAAATATGGATGGGGAATATCAAAAATCTTAACGACAAACGAGAACAAAAGGTAGTGCCTGAACTGTTTGAAGATGATTCATGGATTTCTTTCTCATGGGCAAAAAACCTGGATTTTACCCCAACAAGAACATATTATGTTTCATCCTTTAGCAAGTCTATCCATGCGGAGGACATGCAATCGAAATATGGCGAATGCTTATACGGATATAAAAATGACCGCATATTAGATCTAATAGGCCCTATTTTGATGAGATATTATAAAAAGATTGCAGACACAGATGTGGATTTGCCTGATAAAAAAGTGCTTCCGGAAATATCGCAAGTGATTACGTTTGACGTTCTTTATGATCGGGATGAGGCAAAGAATGAACTTGTTTTTTTGTTCAAAGTAATAAATCTTTTCAAAATGACTGATTCTGAAAAACACCTTTTCCTTCAAGATATTCTGCAATATTGGATACTCACCGTTAAGGATAACGAATGGAAAACAGAGAGAGAAAGACGTTATGTAATTTTTCTATATGATGAATACGAGTACATAGAAACAAGAATTGAAGATGAATTTCTAAAAGAAAAAACATCTCTTTTCCTGTTACCGGATTTTATTATGGGTGACAATCCTGTTAAGCAAACCATTCGGCGAGAAATGGAAGCAAAGCAAAAAAGTACAATGACACGAGAGTATTTATACTGTCATAATTGTTTTGTACAAGATTATGATTCCGTTCAGAGTGGTCTTGAGCAAGCAAAAAAGTGTCCGATATGTGGATCAGATAGTATTGAGATAATATATCCTAAATCATAAAAGTTTGGTGAATAGAGCAGTTTTATGAAAAGTGTATTGACCGCTGTTGCATTTCGTTTTTTTCGCAATCCATAAACATATAAATGCTGTTGTAAGCAGATCGTTCATCTTTGGTGAAATGAAGCAGTCTTCCGCGCCGGAGGGCTGCTTTTATTGATTGTCCCATAAATCGACACAATTCATTTCAATATGATTTTTTATATTGTTTTTCCGTGTTTTTTTTGATACAATAGCATCAAATCAAATGATAAAGGATTCGCAAATAATGGAACGAGAGCAGATCGTTGAAGAATTAAACGAATTAATTAAAGAAGGAAAAGAAAAAGTTCTATCTACCAAGTGGTGTGCAACTGCAGTTCTTGGCCAACCATTGATGGTCAACAGCGACAGTTTCGCTGCATGGCAAACAAAAGCTTTATCGTTTATAAAACTCATATTGCCGCCCCAAAATGATTTTATTAAAAGGTTTGAACAATTGAATAAAAATTATTTTACACAAGCCAGCACCTGTATAAAGATTCTTGAAAATGTGGTTGAATATATAAATAAAGGTTTTCTGCCATTTGAGAAAGAATCTTCACTGGATGTTGACGCTGAATTAAACAGAGTCTTTTCCAGATTTCATAAAATAGCACGCCAACTCAGAAGCCGATATGCGGATCGTGCCACGATTGATATTACCGACGAATATGACGTGCAGGATCTACTCCATGCATTGTTAAAGCTATATTTTGATGATATCAGGGCTGAAGAATGGACGCCCTCTTACGCCGGGAAATCCGCAAGGGTAGACTTTTTACTGAAAAATGAGAAAATTGTAATTGAAGTCAAAAAGACACGCCAGGGGTTGGCCGATAAAGAATTGGGAGATCAGTTGATTATTGACGTTGGCAGATATAAAGCGCATCCGGATTGCCAAAAGCTGATTTGTTTTGTTTATGATCCGGAAGGTCGGGTAGGGAATCCCGCCGGTTTGATAAATGATTTGAATACGCAGCATCAAGGATTTGTTGATGTGATTATTGAACCGGATAACTGAAAAAGACAAAAGCATATACAGCAAAATCAACAGGAGGAGCCGCCATGCCGACGCTTGAGTGGATCGGGAAAGAAAAGGTTATCAATCATCACCAGCAGGTGCCGTATCGGGTGCTGGAGGAGAAATATACATACAATGCGGAAAAAAGCGACAACATGATTATCCGCGGGGATAATCTGGAGGCGCTGAAAGCCCTGCTGCCCCAATACGAGGGAAAAATCAAGTGTATCTATATCGATCCGCCGTATAATACTGGTGAAGAAAACTGGATTTATAACGATAACGTCAACGATCCGAGAATCAGAAAATGGTTGGGAGAAGTGGTCGGCAAAGAAGGAGAAGATCTGAGCCGCCATGATAAATGGCTGTGCATGATGTATCCTCGCTTGAAGCTGCTTAAACGTCTTCTTTCGATTGATGGTGTATTATTTATTAGTATCGATGATAATGAGTTATACAGTTTGCGTATCGTTCTTGATGAAATATATGGGAGTTCTGCGTTTGTTTCTTGTTTTATTTGGGAAAAGAGGGTTACCCGAGAAAACAGAAAAACTATCTCGAATAGACATGACTATATTTTGTGCTATGTCAAAACGCCCAGTTTAATGAATGAAGTCATTAAGCTTTTTCCAATGACAGAAGATGCGTTAAGTAGATATAAGAATCCCGACAATGATCCAAGAGGTCTTTGGACTTCAGTCCCCGGAATAGCGCAGGCAGGTCATGGGACGTCCTCTCAGTTTTATACTCTCATTACGCCATCAGGGCGAGAACTTAATCCTCCGTCTGGGTCTTGTTGGAGAATGACCCAAGATAAAATGAAAGAAGCAATTGCAGATAATAGAATTTGGTTCGGAACAGATGGAAATGGAGTCCCAAGAATTAAAAAGTTTTTAAGTGAGGGAAAGCAGGGGCTTACCCCTGAAACGCTTTGGAAAGCAGACGAGGTTGGAACCAATGATACGGCAAAAAGAGAAATTACAAGCATTTTTGACGGTAACGCTGTCTTTACCACTCCAAAACCATCATTACTAATTGATAGAATTATTTCATTGTGCACAGATTCCAATGATATTATACTTGATTCTTTCGCCGGTTCCGGTACCACCGCCCACGCTGTCCTGAACATGAACAAAGCTGACGGCGGCAACCGCAAATTCATTCTTGTGGAAATGATGGATTATGCCGAATCCATCACCGCCGAACGCGTGAAACGTGTGATTGATGGCTACGGCGAAGGTAAAAACGCCGTGGAGGGCACCGGCGGGGATTTCACGTTCTATGATCTCGGTCCCACCCTGCTGCTGCCGGACGGCAATCTGAATGAGGACGTCAGCACAGAAAGAATCCGTGAATACGTGTGGTATATGGAAACGAAATCGCCCTATGCCCCACAGGAAAACGGCAATCCCTATTATCTCGGCGCCGCCCGCGATACCGGCTACTACTTCTATTACGAAAAAGACGCCGTCACAACGCTGAACCATCAATTCCTGACAACGATCACACAAAAAGCGGAAACTTATTTGATATATGCTGATCTATGTGCCATTCCAGACGAAGAACTGAAACGGTATAATATTATTTTCAAAAAGATACCGAGAGATATTTCAAAACTATAGGGAGTTAAATAATGGGTATTGATTCAGACGATAGATTGTTGCGAGATGGTATTGGACTTAATGTCAATCATGAAAAAAGATTTCAGGAAAGAATACTTAAGAAGGCTTTTTTGGAGCCATTTATTTATGACAACACAAACAAAAAACGATTTCATTATACATCGCCAGAAGGATTAATTGGGATATTAAAAACTCGTACTTTTTTCTTTACAGATAGTCAGTTTCTGAACGATTTTAGGGAGAAAGTAAATATTAATGAGGAACTTGATTATTATTGGAGATATAATCGAAGAGAATATAACCGAGAATTCTATAATCTGTTAAGCAAAATCCGTATTACAAATTATGAAGACGATGGATTTTCTTATTTAGATAGCTTATCTGAGAAAAAATGTAGATATTTTGTACTCTCTCTTTCTATGGATGGAGACAATTTGTCAATGTGGAAGTATTATTCAAAAACAGAAAATTATAACGGTTACTGCCTTGAGTTGTTTCCATATGCATTAACAGATGAATGGATAGATAGAACTACTGGTGCAGCTGTTATCGCAGGAATGGTTGAATATTACACAGAAGACAAGCAAAAAATAATTTTTAAAACAGTTGAGCGACTTTATTCGATATGGCAGTCTTATGAGCATTCTGAATTGCTGAATCAAAAAATAGTCAAAGAGTTTTCATCTTGGATGTCTGTTAAAGCACTCTTTTTCAAAGATGAATGCTTTGAGGATGAAAGAGAAACACGTTATGTTGCAATCGTTCCAACAGATGAGTTAAACAATATTTTTTATGAATATAAGGGCAATAAATATAAAATGTATGATTTTAGAATTGTTAATGGAATATGTATACCATTCATAAAAATGCCGTTTAACGATTGGAATCAAGACGTTTGCTGGGCAATTCGAAGTATACGGATTGGACCATCTGGGAACGACGAGCAAAAAGAAGCTGGATTGAAACAGTTTATTAGATCTTTGGACTATGAGTTTGACACTTGTGATATCTTAAAATCCCGTATTCCTGTCAGATATTAAGAGGTAATCGATCAATGGAATTAAAACCATATCAAAAAGACGTCATTGCGGATTTATCCCGCTTTCTCACGCTGCTCACCGAAACCGGCGCGGCTGCAAAGGCATATTCCGCATTTTGGAATGAAAGGAACGTCAATATCGGGCTGAACGGTCTGCCCGCTTATCGGTACAATCTGAAAAACGGCGTGCCGGACGTTTGTTTCAAGGTCCCCACCGGCGGCGGCAAAACCTTTTTGGCTGCCAACGCCGTAAAAGCGATTTACGACGTTATGCCGGTGCGTACCGCCAAGGCTGTCGTGTGGCTGGTCCCGTCCGACGCGATATTAACGCAGACGTATGCCGCGCTCAACAACCCGGATCATCCGTACCGGCAAAAGTTAGACGTGGATTTCGGCGGCGCGGTGGAGGTCTATTCCAAAGCGCAGCTCCTGAACGGGCAGAATTTCAATCCCACGGCGGTAACGGAACAGCTCTCCGTATTCGTGCTCAGCTACGATTCTTTCCGCGCCAGCAAGAAGGAAGGACGCAAAGCGTATCAGGAAAACGGCATTCTTGCCATGTTCCCGAAATTGATGGAGGACAAGTCCGCACTGCTCCCCGATACGGACGAAACAGCGCTGATTCAGGTGATTCGTTCCCTGAATCCGGTGGTGATCGTGGACGAGAGCCATCACGCGACCTCCAAGCTCAGCGTGGAAATGCTGGAAAACTTCAACCCCTGTTTTGTGTTGGATTTAACCGCCACGCCATCAAAAACCAGCAACATCATCTCGTTTGTGGACGCCGCGCAGCTCAAACGCGCCAATATGGTCAAGCTGCCGGTGATCGTATATAACCGGAAATCTCAAGAGGATGTGTATGCGGACGCTATCAGTATCCGCTGCAAGCTGGAAGCGCAGGCAAAAAAGGACGAAAAAACAACAGGACGGTATATCCGCCCCATCGTACTGTTTCAGGCGCAGCCGCGCGTCGGCAGCGAAAGCATCACCTATGAAAAAATCAAGGCGACTTTGATCGAAGCCGGCATCCCAGCAGAGGAAATCGCCATCAAAACCGGGGATAAAGACGAACTGAAAGGCGTGGATCTTCTTTCCTCTGCCTGCCCCGTGCGCTATATTATCACGGTCAACGCCCTGAAAGAAGGCTGGGACTGCCCCTTCGCCTATGTGCTGGCTACCGTTGCCAACCGGACCTCCACGGTGGATGTGGAGCAAATTCTGGGGCGCGTGCTCCGGCTGCCGTACACACAGAAAAATCCCGGCAATGTGCTGAATATTTCTTACGTAATCACCTCTTCCGCCGATTTCGGACAGACACTGGACCGTGTGGTAAAGGGATTGAACAACGCCGGTTTCAGCAACAAAGATTACCGCGCTAAGGATTATGCAGAAAACATACCCGAACCGCCGGCGCCGGCACCGGAACAGCTCACCATGCCGGAGGAACCGGAAAAGGATATCCCTGCCGTTGAGGTTTCGGCTTTGAAAGAAAAAATCGCCGCTTCATTATCGGCTGACGCGCCTGCAGGTGAAACACAAAACGCGGCGGAAAATGACGAGCTGTTTTCTGAGGCGCTGCAGCAAAACGAAGCCTATGAGGAACAGTTGAACGCCACGGAACCCACCGCGCTAAATCTTGCCCCAACGGAGGTGCGAGAAAAAATGAATGCTTTCAGAATGAACGACGTGTTTGCCGAAGAAGCCGCCGCGTTATCCATTCCGCAGTTTATGCTGAAAACAGCGCCGAGTCTTTTCTCTGACGGGGAATCCGTTTTGCTCACGCCGGAGCATCTGGAAGAAGGTTTCACGCTGAAGGACAAGGACGTGCAGATCGATTGTTCCACCATCGACGCGGAGATCGTGCGCGTAGATACCGACGACGCCGTTGACGCCGCCCCGAAAGTTTGGCAGGTGCGCGGCGCGGACAGCGCCTATTTCAAGGAGTGGTTCGATTCGCAGCCTTCGGATGTAAAGCTGGCGCGCTGCAAAGATATGATCTGCCATAAGATATCCAAAATGAACAGTGTCAACGACAAGGAGCTGCACGCATACGTTGACCGGATCGTGGATAATATGACGGAGGACCAGTTGAGCGATATGGAACAATCCGTCTATCCCTATGTGATGAAAATCGAGGCGAAAATCAAGCAGTTACTTGCCGCCCACCGGCTGAAGCAGTTTGAGCTGTGGCTAGAACAGGATAAGATCACCTGCACGCCGCAGTATAAGCTGCCGTCTGTTATTTCTCCCACGTCTTTCACTTCCATCTATCCGAAATCCCTGTATTCCGCAGAGGAAGATATGAATGACTTTGAAACAAAAACCGTGGCGGAGCTTTCTTCCATGGAGAATATTAAATGGTGGCACCGCAATATTTCCCGGTTGGGATTCTATGTCAACGGCGCGTTTCACGCTTATCCGGATATTATCGCCTACACGCACAGCGGCAAAGTGCTGTTGATCGAAACAAAGGGCGACCATCTGGATAATGAAGAATCGAGGGCGAAAGCAAAAATGGGCGCACAGTGGGATGCGCTGGCGGGGACAATGTACCGCTACTTTATGGTGTTCCAGTCAAAATCGCCTGATTACCCGGGGGCGTATTCCTATGAGCGATTTATGGAAATTGCGAAGGAATTGTGATATATAAAAAAAAGATTTCATCTTCTGATAATAATATTAACTGAAGGGACTTTGCATGGATTCTGAAAGAAGAACTGATGATAAGAACAATTATACTGATCAAAGCATTACCATAGGAAACGGAAATAAAATAAAACAATCTATTGTATCAAATACAATAAAAACCACTGAGCCCACGAGAAACTTTAAAAAATCATTTTCTGAGAAACATCCTATTCTTCTAAATGTTATTATTGGGTTAATAACCGGATTTGTTTTGTTGTTTTCGTTTTGGGGAAACATTATAGATTGGATTGAGGGGTTATTTTAATGGCAAAAAGCAAAATCATAGTAGAATTAGCAAACAGTAGTATTGACACTCTAACAGCATTAAAACGAGCAAAAGTACTATTTTCAGAATTACAGAACAAAGAACTGTTAGATTGGATAACTAATGAAATAACAGGTTATTCAGATGTACAGAAATTACCCGCATATCGAATTGTACAAGGAAGTTTAAGAGGTTCATACTTCAAAGGTTCAATTGCGAATCACATGAAATGGACCAATGTGTCAATCCCAATTGGTGATATGCCAAAAGATATTGCGGACGAATTGCTAAACGTTTATTTTACTGAAAGCGTTGATGCATTAAACAGTCTTTTGGAAAATTGCAAAGATAATAATAAATTGTGTAAACCTCTTCCAGCAGATTTGTTTCCCACAATTGCGAACTATAACCATGACCCATATATGATGATTATTGCTGCGCAAGTCGAAGCTGGCACTCATCACATTCTAAATATTTTTTCAATTATTGAAAATAGATTATTGGACGCACTGCTTCTGCTTGAAAAGGAATTCGGCAATCTTGACAATTTAGACTTGGATATTTCAAAAAAAACCGAGGATGAGATAAAGAGTATAAACAATCAGCTTATAGTAATTGTTCTTCAAGATCAGAGTATAAGAATTGGTGATAATAATAAAATAAAAGATAGTCAGATAGAAACCGCTAATAATGAAGAGTAACCATAAAAAAGTTCTGGACTTTCAAAAATGGTTGTGATATTGTGTTGCGCTGAAGGAGTGTGATACAATGACGACCATCGAAAATCTTTACTACGGCAACATCGCGCCGCATGAAAAACTCGTGGATCCTGAAAGCCGCCTGGCGGTTCTTCAGGATCTTCTTGTATCCAGCGACGAGGATCTGACACGGCTGCTGCCGGAAAATTGCCGCGGCGCATACGACGCATATAAAAGCGCCAACGATGAGATCCGTTCTCTGTCCGAAACCGGCGCGTTCGCGGACGGCTTTCGGCTCGGGATCCGCCTCGGCATAGAGATCATGCAGGAAGAATAAGGTCCAGAAACGCCTTCGCCTCGAAAAAAAAGCGCCCAAATCGACGTTAAGTCCCATTTTTTGTACATTTCATTTGATATAATACCCCCGGAAACCGCGAAAAAGGGCGGAATAAGAATCCGGAGGGTATATATCATGCAGTTTGACGATACCTTACTCAAATTGGACAGAGTTCCTACGGATGAGGAATTCAAGACGTTTTTCAAAGCGCACGATTTTACAACGTCCGGGCCGCTGATCGACCGTGAAAACATAACCCCGGAAGAAGCACAGTTCAGAGATCGGATCCGGAACCTGTTTCAGGAGAAATGGCTGGAGTGGATGAAGCAACTGGGAGGCAAGGCCCGGTTTACAAATTTTACGGATGACTACCCTGTGAAGCTCCTGTCCGATACGAATGCAAAACTTATCAGCGACGCCATTCTGAAAATCATAGCGGATGATACGCTGAGAGACGGCTATCTCGACGCCGGGTTCAGAATCATTGAAGAACCTTTTGCCAAAGAGTGTGAAAAGTATATGAAGGAAACCGGTAAAGCAAAGGATGACCTGACAGCCGAAGAACTGGCGCCGTTGTTCGACCGGGTCGCGGATGCTTTTCTCATGCAAATGGTCGGGCGGCTGATTACTGCCCAAAGCGTACCGGAAATATTAAATCTTGTAACGGAAAACGCCGCGCATGAGGATTTTAACTCCAACGTCCGGAAAAATTTCTCTGAAATTGATTTCAAGCGGAAGTGGGAACAGGATTACAAAAACCTCGGTGAGAAGCTTTCCTTTGAACATTTGACGGAAGAAGATATGGCCGGTTTGCAGGCGAAAGATCCTTTTGTCCCGCCGATGTCGGAAAAAGAAATAGAGCAGTTGAAGGAGAAATTCATTGCAACTCTGCCGGAACAGGATAAAAAGCTTTTGTTTCTGCGGCGGGAGAAAAAACTGAAACAGAATAAAATCGCTGAGCGGCTTGGCCTGAAAACCCAGGGCGCCGTATCCAAACGACTGAAGCATCTCCGGGAACAGGCGCAGAGTTTTATCAAACAGGAGCTTCCCGACGAATAAAAGCATAATTAAAACATTTTTATCCCTTCTGAAAAATGAATCAGAAGGGATTTTTTGATTAAAAAACTCTATGAAAAATATTTGATTTTTCCAGGAATATTTCTTTGATTTTTTGCGGGGACTTATGGAGGGTGTTTCAATCGCGCTCTCCGGCGGGGGCCTCCGTACAATCGAGCCCCCACCGTATGCCGACTGTGCATACGCAGGAACCCTCTTGCCGAGAAAGCGCATGAGAATGTGTGTCCCAGGGGAAAGGCGCGGTCCGTTTCGGACCGGGCCTCCGAAAGGAGACGGACCGCGAGAGGGCGAATGCAGCTAACGCGACCCGGTCCGCGCGATTTGAAAAGGATGGGCGCAGGAACGGTGGTCGGCATCAAAAAGCTGCGCTGCTGCGGAAGACTGTACTTTCCCGCGGCCGGAAACAGCATCGCAGCGAGAAATCGTCCCTAAAACAATAGGGGCGTATTTTTTTGCCTCCGGCGTTGCCGAGATGCAAGAGGCGTGTTTTTCCGCGAATACCGAACAGCGGCGGTTCGTTTGACCGGATGTTCGAAAGCGGGCGTGTTATTCGGAAAAACGCAAATCGAACGCCTCAAGAGGCAGAAAAAATCGCCGGAAAACGGCACAATGAAATATATTCCAAATAAAGGAGTGAAAAAAACAATGAAACCTACCAAACAGCACCGCGAATCTCTTATCTCCTTCAACGAACGGGACGACCGCGTTGAAGTGATCACCTACAATACGTGGCTGATCAAACGGCTGACCGCGTTGAGCGAAGAACACCCCGATTGCTGTACGATCACCTGCGCCGATACGGAAATCGGACGGTATGAATTTTCCGTCAGCAAACACAATTTCACCTTCCGCGTGATGCGCCCGTATACGGCAGAGCGGAAAAAGGCCATGCAATACTATGCCATCTGGCACGGCACGATCGACGCGGTCAGCAGAAAGGAAAAAACGGATGACAGAAAAGAAAACTGAAGCCGCGATTCCCGCGTACGCAGAGCCCTATTGCGTGGAGGATCACCGTCTGTGTCTTACGAAAACGGTCAAACGCCAGACCATTTGCATCCCGCTGTGCAACTGCACACCATACATCACATCGGAACTGACGTTCTTCGATAACGGTGAAACGAGCCGTCTCTACCGGATCGCCGGCTTCGATTTTCAGGGGCATCCCTTGCCGGAAGTGGACGTGCCGGCGACCGAGCTCGGCACGCTGAAATGGATGGATAAGGCATGGCCCGCCGCCTGCAGCAAGACTGCCGCAGGTTCTGTGGAAAAGCAAATCGAATGCGCGATAAAATCCACAGGCGCCGCCGCAGAGCACCGGAACGTTTACGCTTACACCGGCTGGACCAAGCTCGGCGGGCAGTATTATTTTCTTCTGCCGGGGAATCCAGATTTTGAAGTGATCCTGCACGGCAAGCAGATCAACTATGCTATGGCGCAAAGCTGTCCCGACGCCGCGCTCGATATCCTGTTCGGGCTGCTCCTTACGAACCGTCTGCCGCAGGAAGTGATCTATCCCTGTCTGGCGCTGGTCTTTCTTTCTCCGCTGAACGAGTTTCTCCGGCTGGCATCATATGAACCGAAATTCATTTTGGCGCTGGTGGGAAGGACCGGCAGCATGAAGAGCACGCTGACTGCGCTGATGCTTTCTTTTTTCGGGGTTTTCACCGCCACGGATCTGCCGATGTCCTTTCGGGATACGGCGAACAGTCTGCTGCATAACGCCGCCGCGCTGAAGGACGTGCTCACCTGTGTGGACGATTACCATCCCTCCACCAGAAGGGACTCGGACGATATGAAGAAGTCGATGCAGATGCTGGCCCGCGCCTACGGCGACCGGGCGACGCGCGAACGGATGACGTCCGATATCCGGCTGCGCGATACGCCCCAGCCCCGGGGTAACCTGATCATCACGGCGGAGTTCCCGCCTGATATCGGCGAAAGCGGCGCAGCGCGGCTCTTTACTGTGGAGATGCAGCAAAGCAAGATGGATCTGGAAATGCTTTCGTATTTTCAACGGCAGGCGCATGATGGTGTTCTGATGCAGTGCATGTTCGGATATCTCTCCTGGCTGAAAAGCAGCTTCCTCGACTCGGAAGAAGCAGTAAGGAAGCTTGTTTCCGCACTGGGAAAACAGTACGTTTCTCTTCGTAAACTCTGGCAAGAGCGGTTAAGAAAGAAAAAGCTGACGCCGCACAACCGGCTGCCGGATACGCTGTCGTGTTTGTCCATCGGTTTCCAGACCATGCTGTGGTTTTTGCAATCGAGAGGGATACTGAATAATAATAACCGAAAAGCCTACCTTCAGCGATTCGATGAAATACTGGAAGCGCATGCGGTGAAACAATGCGCCGCCGTGCAGACGGAAAAGCCCACCGTGATTTTTGTGCGGAAGCTCGTCGCTATGATCGAAAGCGGACAGGCAATATTGTTAGACGCGAAGCACCCGGGCATTGAGATTCCGAAATCCTTTGTCGGCTATGAGGACGAGCATTTTTACTATCTCTGCTTTGAGGAAGCGCACAAACGGGTCAAGCAGATGTGCGATACCCAGAACGAGGCGTTCGATATCTCCAGCAAAGCATTGGCGAAAATGCTGGCGGCGGACGGCCTGATCGAGATCAGCGGCGACGGCAAAAACACGCGGACGTATCGCTTCGGCAACGCCAGCAAGCGCGTGATGTTCCTCAAGAAGGAGGTGGTGGAAAAAATCATGCGAACCGAAGAATAATGCGGTACGGCGGTACAGCGTCAGAATCCTGCGTCAAGAGCTTGTTTTTTTGCAGAGCTCTTATTTTTTTTGCGTTACCGGTTCGCGTTACAGAAAAATCCGTATCGGATGTATCGCCGTATCGCAAAAGAAAACGAATGCAGAGTTTTTTAATATGCTTCGCTATTTGCCAGTTTCGCCTTTGTATTACGGCAAGCCCTATACAAAGGCCGTTGGGAGTCGGGCTAAGCCCATACCCCTATCCCGCGCAGCGGGATCACTTCGTTCGCTTGTGAACGAAACTTCACTTCGGCGTAAGCCGAAACATCATGCCGCCGCAGGCGGCGCATCACTTGCCGCGGTGCGGCAAACATCACTGAAAAGAAAGGACCTTTCACATGAAATCCATCCCCAAAACCTGCATTCTTTCCTTCCGGGTCACGCCGGAAGAAAAGCAAAAAATCGTTGAAAAAGCGTTCACGTCCTACCGTGAACCCAGCATGTATCTGCGGGACTGCGCGCTGCAAAAACAGATTGTCGTGATTCCCGGCGCGGAACAGATCGCCGTGGAGCTGCGGCGCATCGGCAACAATCTGAACCAGCTCACCCGCGAGGTGCACGCCGGATTCGTTTCCGAAATCGATCTGACCGAAACAAGAGAGGAGTTGAAAACCGTATGGCGATCCTTAAATGCGTTGCTTCAGGCTGCACGCTGAGGGGTATTCTCTCTTACGTCACCCGCAGAGAGGCGACAGAAAATAAGTTGATTGGCGGCGTGAACTGCTGCGCCGACTCGGCCCTGGACGAATATATTTTCGTCAAGAAACAGTTTCACAAGGAGGACGGGCGGCAGTATTATCACTTCGTCCAGTCCTTCTCTCCCGAGGACGATCTCACGCCGGAGACCGCCCACGAAATCGGTTTGCGTTTTGCTGAAGCGTTCCCGGAATACCAGGTACTGATCGCCACCCACGTGAACACCGGCGCGCTGCATAACCACATTATTCTGAACAGCGTCAACATGAAAAACGGCAAAAAATATCACCAGAGCCGCGACGATCTGCTCCGTCTGAAAGAATACTCCAATCAGCTTTGTCTGCAATACGGACTCAGCGTGACGGAAGTCAAAGCGAAAGACGACCGCGGAAAAGACCGCCCCACGTGGAAGAAAGATCTCGTGCAGACGGCGCGTCTTGCCATGCAGTGGTGCAATACCAAGGAGGGGTTCATCGAGTACATGGAGGAGCACGGCTACAAAATCAAGTGGGAAGACAACCTGAAATACATCACCTACACCACGCCGGACGGTCACGTGATCCGGGACAACAAGCTCTTCGACGAGCGGCTGCACAAGGACAATCTGGAGTTGTATTTCGCCCTGGGTGGCTGCGATTTTGAGCACGCCGAAAGCTGTTACAACTACCGGACGCCGCCGCATGACAGCAGCTGCACCATGACGTTGAGCACCGGTCTGCTGGATTTCTTCCGCGACCTTCTCACCGCCGTCCCGCCGGACGTTTACTATGTTCCAGCCGAAATGCATGAAATGAGCGAGTCGGAACGCAAACGATTGGAAGCCATCCTCGGCAAAAAGATCGAGCCCGCCGCCTACGAATACTACTGCGTGCGCCCGGAGGAAGAGGAAACCTTCGGGCTGATTCTGTGAAAGGAGAATGCCTCATGAAAAAGAAACCTTACGAGGTGGCCACCGTTGAAATTGAATACAACGGCGACGACAAGACCTTCAATCAATTTCTTTCTTCCGTCGTCCGCGAGTACGTTGACGCCGCGCCTGCGGCGCCGGAGGAAACCGATGAAAAATATTCCGGAAAACGCAAAAATAATACTGGATATTGAAAAGGTTGTGTGGTATTGTTGTGCGTACCGGAAGGGGACGCTGCAACCATGCTGCGCGCCTGCCAGGAA
>JAEEGL015200688.1_pt1 | contig 21717 bp, 11 predicted proteins | sample 9134231 | NCBI WGS metagenome assembly JAEEGL01 (sample SAMN16246548, study PRJNA631951) | gut metagenome | biome: gut microbiome; feature: rumen; material: fiber-attached | host: Bos | place: Iran: Karaj | collected 2018-10
GTGCTTCAACGCCTTCTTCGAAGTCGGCACGTGGCACACTTGCAGGCGACGTGAAGTTCGATGCTAACCGAATGGCTTACGATGCCCATCTCAAAGCCAACAACCTGCCATTGCAACAGTTCTTGCCCAACTACGGGCTCTCGCCTCTCACGGGTACCATCGACGTGAAGGGCCAGGGCACCGATATCATGTCGCCCAAAACACGCCTTCAGGCCAAGGCCGACATCCGACAGTTCAACTATGGCGGCTATAGTCTGGCTGGCATGAAGGCCAATGCCACGATTGCCAATGGGCGTGCGCATGCCAATATCAATAGCCAGAACAACCTTATTCGTGGCACGGCGTCTCTTGATGCCCTGATGAGCACCAACCGTCTGCGTGGAACGCTCGTGACAGACTTGAATCACGCCGACCTTCGTCGTCTGGGATTAGTCGACGACGACATGATGGTAAGCGGCTGCGCCCACCTTGACATCGACAGCGACCTGAAGCAGTCGCACAAGGTGCAAGGCTCACTTGGCGATTTGACGCTGATTATGGCGGTTACCGATTCAACGGGCCACAAGCATACGGAGATATACCGTCCTGACGACATGTGGGTAGACCTGCTTACGCGGCGTGACACGACGCATGCTGTCGTCGATTGTGGTGACTTCCACTTGAGCATGGATGCCGATGAAGGCTACGAGAAGTTGCTTAAGGTAGGCACGCAGTTGGCCGATGAAGTAGCTCGCCAATACGACGAGCGCGTCATCGATCAAGCTCGGCTTCGCGAGAATCTGCCATCGGCACGCATCGCGCTGACCAGCGGCCGAGAGAATTTCTTCGTTGAGATGATGCAACGCTATGGCTACGACATGCATTCGCTGAATTGCCATCTGACCTCTTCGCCCCAGACAGGTTTGAATGGTAATCTGCATCTGGAATCGCTGATGGTCGACAGCATCTTGCTCGACACGATCAATTTCGGAATTGTCTCCGATGCCCAACGCACAACCTATCAGGCGCAGATACGCAACAACAAGGATAATCCGCAATATACCTTTAACGCCTTGATCGATGGTATCGTTCAGGACCGTGGTACTATTTTTGGTACTCGCCTCTATGACGACAAAGGTGAGCTGGGAGTGCGACTTGGCCTTGCCGCAACTATGCAGGACGATGGCTTCATGTTCCGTAGCTATGGTAAGGATCCTATTCTCGGTTACAAGACCTTCCACGTCAACGACGACAATTACGTGTTCCTCGGGCGTGATCGCCGTGTGTCGGCCGACGTGTCCCTGCGTGCTGACGATGGAACGGGTGTTCAGATCTATACCAACGACGAAAATACCGATGCCCTGCAGGACATCACAGCCTCGCTGCACCATTTCGATTTGGAACGCGTGCTCTCAGTCATTCCATATACCCCCGACGTGTCGGGTATGATGAGTGGCGATTTCCACGTCATTCAGACCGATAAGGAAGTGAGTGTCTCGACCAATCTCGACGTGAAGGACATGGCTTACGAACGTTGGCCCATGGGCGATATCGGAACGGAGTTTGTCTATATGCCAAAGTCTGACGGCTCGCACTATGTCGATGGTATCCTCTCGCGCAACGGCGAGGAAGTGGCTACCGTCAGCGGTACCTATCAGTCGGAAGGCAAAGGTTATCTCGATGCCCAGCTCGGCCTGAACCGTCTGCCACTTTCGCTTGTCAATGGATTCATTCCTGATCACATCATCGGTCTCGAGGGTTACGGCGAGGGAACGCTTAGTATGCGTGGCCCGCTTTCGACGCCCGATGTCGATGGCGAGGTGTATCTCGATTCTGCCTACCTCATCAGTCAGCCGTATGGCGTTCGCCTGCGCTTCGACAACGACCCCGTGACTATCAAGGACAGCCGCTTGTTGTTTGAGAACTTCAACATGTATGCGAACAACGAAAGCCCGTTGACTACTTACGGCTATCTTGACTTCTCCAACCTTGACCGAATGAGGCTCGACATGCGTATGCGGGCTCAGAACTTCCTGCTTATCGACTCGAAGGAAAATGCCCGTTCTGAGGCATATGGTAAGGCCTATGTCAATTTCTATGGAACCATGAATGGTCTGCTCTCGAATTTGACTATGCGTGGCAAGCTCGATGTGCTTGGAACAACCGACTTGGTCTACATTCTGCGCGACTCGCCGCTGACCACCGACAACCAGCTTGATGAACTCGTGCGCTTCACCGACTTTGCTGACACGACACAGACCGTCGTGACACGTCCAGAACTGACGGGCTTCAACATGGATATGACCGTCGACGTGTCGAAGGGCGCTCACGTCATGGCCTATCTGAACACGGACAAGACGAACTTTATCGACCTCATGGGCGGAGGAACGTTGCGCATGCTCTATAATACGAATGACAAATTGCGTCTGACGGGTCGCTACACGTTGGCCAATGGCGAGATGAAGTACTCGCTGCCCATCATTCCGCTGAAGACGTTCACCATCAAGGATGGTAGCTACATCGAGTTCACGGGCGATCCGATGAATCCAACGCTGAACATTACTGCCACAGAAAGGGTGAAGGCCGCCGTATCGGCTTCGAATGGGGTAGGGCGTAGCGTTGACTTCGAATGTGGTGTCATTATCACGAAGACGCTCAGCGACATGGGACTTGAGTTCACGCTTGACGCACCTGAAGACATGCAGATGCACAATGAATTGCAAATCATGAGTTTGGAGCAGCGTGGCAAGTTGGCTGTTACGATGCTGACCACTGGCATGTACCTGGCCGATGGCGACACGAACGGCTTCTCCATGAACAACGCGTTGAACACGTTCCTGCAAAGCGAGATCAACAATATTACAGGTAACGCTTTGCGCACGCTCGACTTCTCCCTTGGTTTGGACAACACTACAGATGCCATGGGCAATTCGGCCACAAACTATTCGTTCCGCTTTGCAAAGCGCTTCTGGAACAATCGACTGAAGATAGCCGTCGGCGGAAAGGTCACAACGGGAGCCGAGATTGAGAATCAGAACCAGTCGTTCTTCGACAACGTGACCTTCGAGTATCGTCTTGATGACACAGCCAATAAGTACGTTACGCTGTTCTATCAAAACAATGTCTACGACTGGCTCGATGGCTACACGCAGAAGTATGGTGCCGGCTTCATTTGGCGCCGTTCGCTGCAGCATTTCAAGGACATTTTCAATCTAAAGAGCGAGAAATCGCCGATGGTCGTTCCTGCCATTCGTCGCGACTCTGTGCGGCCTGTGAGCGTCGCGCCTGTCGAGAATGACGTTTCGACCGAGGTCACTGTCAATGCCGATTCGATTGTCCCTGCCGAAATCACTCCTTCAACAAGATGACAACGCAGCATGAAAGCAAAAGCATATACACATCCTATCATAGCACGCGCTGAAGATATGCGTCGCCGTGTCGGAAGACTTCTTCCGGCATGGTTGCTCGTGGTCTTATTGGCCTCGTGTTCTACAACGAAGAACATTCCTGAGGGCGACCAGCTCTTCACAGGTCTGACGAAGATTATCTACGACGACTACGAGAAGAACGACAATTTCGTTGCCACGCAGGAGGAGGTGGAGGCAGCATTGGCCACTGCCCCTAACGGTGCACTCTTTGGCAGCAGTTACCATCGCACGCCGTTCCCTTATGGCTTGTGGATTTGGAATGCCTTCTCTGCCAGGGATAATAAGATGTCCAAGTGGCTCACGGAGTCGTTTGGCAAGAAGCCTGTTCTCATGAGCTGGGTTAACCCAGAGTTGCGTGCGCAGGTGGCTCAATCGGTGTTGCGCAATCATGGCTATTTCAACGGGCAAGTCGGCTATGAAATCGTCCAGCAACGCAATCCTAAGACGGCAAAGATAGGTTATAACGTCAGTTTTGGCCCTTTGCTTTACATCGATAGCATCAGCTATCTGGGTTTCCCTTATCTTGCCGACAGCCTCTTTGAGGCAACCGCCAGCGAAGCCAAGATTCATACGGGCGACCCCTTCACCGCTGCTGCACTTGATGCTGAACGCGAACGCATCACCGCCCTTTTCCGCAACAATGGCTATTATTACTATCAGTCGGCCTATGCCAGCTATCTGGCTGACACGGTAAGCGTGCCTGGTAAGGCACAGCTGCGCCTTCAGCTGGCCGATGGTATTCCTGACGAGGCTCGCCGTCGCTATTACATCGGGAACATCACCGTCAATTTGCAGAAGACCTATATGCAGCAGCTGACCGACAGTATTCGTCGCCGGTCTTTCACTATTAACTACAGTGGCCGGCACGTTCCTGTACGTCCGCGTGTCATTATGGGTGCCATGCGCCTTCGTTCACGCCAGCCTTATAGCTACGATAATTATCTACAGACGATGAGCGCCCTCAACGCAACTGGGCTTTTCGCAATGACCGACTTCCTGTTCGTGCCACGCGATACCACCTCGACGTTCCTCTCGCTTTCGCCCATTCCTTCTGCCCGTGACACGCTTGACCTCACCGTAAATGCCGTATTTGAGCGCCCGTACGATGTATATCTGGAGACCAACTTTAATGAACGCACCATTGGCCGTATGGGCCCGGAACTGAAGATCGGTTTTACCAAACGCAATGCCTTCCGAGGAGGCGAGAAACTCGACATCAACCTGCATGGTTCCTACGAGTGGCAGACGCGTTCATCGGGTCGCGACATGAGCACGTACGAATATGGTGCCGACGCATCGTTGGAGTTTCCACGATTGGTGGCGCCATTCATGGGTAGCAACCAAATTCGCAGGCGCATGGAGAAGGCACGCGAACAGGGCAAACAACTGCGTCCACGCTATTGGCGTCGTGCATCTACTACGCTGGCCAAGGTTTCGAGTGACATCGTGCGTCGTCCCGGCTACTACAAGATGCACGTTGTCTCGGGCGAATGGACCTATCGTTGGCAATCGTCGGCCACCAGTCGTCATGAGTTCTCACCGCTGACGCTGAAGTATCAGTACATGAACACGCGAACGGAGAAGTTTGATAGTATCGTTAGTCAGAACCCGTATCTCATTGCTACCATGGGCGACTACTTCATTCCACAAATGCGCTACACCTACATCTATGCAAGTCCTGCCGACAAGCTTCATCCGATACGCTGGGAGATTACGTTTTCTGAGTCGGCTAATCTGACCTCGTTGGGTTATCTCATTGCCGGGCACAAGTGGAACGAGAAGAACAAGCAGATGTTCAAGAACCCCTATGCGCAGTTTGTGAAGGTAGAGACCGATTTTACGAAAAATTGGCAGATGTCGGCTCATTCGCAACTTGTGGGTCATCTGAGTGCAGGTGTGGGCTATAGCTTCGGCAATAGCACCGAAATGCCTTTCAGCGAGCGTTTCTACGTGGGTGGTGCCAATAGCATCAGGGCGTTCCCCCTGCGTAGCATTGGTCCTGGGCGTTTTCCTGGTGACCATCAGGAGAGCCGGCAATTCTCCTACGTCATGCAGAATGGCGACATCAAGTTCCAAGCCAATCTGGAGTATCGGCAGCGACTCTTCGGCAATTTGCATGGAGCCGTGTTCCTCGATGCCGGCAACGTGTGGCGTTTCAAGGACTTCGACGTGAACAATGAGGTGCTTGGTGTCGGCGATGTCAACTGCCGTTTCCGTTTTGGTGAGTTCTTCAAGGAGATGGCCTTGGGTACTGGCGTGGGACTGCGTTACGACCTCGACTTCCTTATTCTTCGCATCGACTGGGGTGTCGGCCTGCACGTTCCCTACGAGACCTCCAAGAGCGGATTCTACAACATTGACAAGTTCAGCCGCCACCAGACGCTGCACTTTGCCATTGGCTATCCATTCTAAAGTCTTAAATCCTCATAAAAACGAAGGGTTATTTTGTCGGTTCGCGAAAAAAACATTATCTTTGCATCACGATTTCAGAATTCTACTGTCAATAGTCACGTCATCATACGATTTATATAAATACAATACAATAACAATTAAAAGAAAAAACATCATGAAACCTACATTGTTTCTGCTTGCTGCCGGCATGGGCAGCCGTTACGGTGGTCTGAAACAGCTTGACGGGCTGGGCCCCAATGGCGAAACCATCATGGACTATAGCATCTACGACGCCATCCAGGCAGGCTTTGGCCGCATCGTATGGGTTATCCGCAAGGACTTCGAGGAGCAGTTCCGTACTCAGATTCTCTCCAAGTATGAAGGTCAGGTTCCCTGCGAACTCTGCTTCCAATCGCTCGATGCACTGCCCGAGGGATTCAGCGTACCTGAAGGACGCGTAAAGCCATGGGGAACCAATCATGCTGTACTCATGGGCAAGGACGTCATCAAAGAGCCGTTCTGCGTCATCAACTGCGATGACTTCTATGGCCGCGATGCCTTCATGCAGATTGGCAAGTTCCTCAGCGAACTTCCTGAAGGTAGCCAGAATAAGTATGCCATGGTGGGCTTCCGCTGCTGCAACACGCTTAGCGAGAATGGTTCCGTGGCACGTGGTGTATGCGAATTCGATGACAACCACCACCTCGTAGAGGTTGTTGAGCGCACAGAGATCATGCGTCAGGCCGACAAGGACAACGCCATCTGCTTCAAGGACGAGCAGGGCGAGTGGCAACCGCTGGAGGAGAATGTGCCTGTTTCAATGAACATGTGGGGCTTCACTCCCGATTACTTCGCTCACTCCGAGGCTTACTTCAAGGAGTTCCTCGCCGACCCGAAGAACATCGAGAACCTGAAGGCTGAGTTCTTCATCCCGCTCATGGTCAGCAAGCTCATCAACGATGGCACGTCTACTGTCGAGGTGCTTGACACCACGTCGAAGTGGTTCGGCGTCACCTACGCTGCCGACCGTGAAGCCACCGTGGAGCGCATCCAGAAACTCGTCGACGAAGGCGTCTATCCCAACAAACTGTTCTGATGCTCGTTGACATCCTCTCATCGCAGGAGGCTGCTGTCATGCAAGACCTGATAGCAGCTTCCTCGCATATTGTCATAACCTGCCATAAGTCGCCCGATGGCGACGCTTTGGGATCGTCGTTGGCATGGGCCGACTACCTACGTTCCCTCGGAAAGGATTCCGTCGTGCTGGTGCCCGATGCCTATCCCGATTTCCTGCAATGGCTGCCCAACACCGAGAAGGTGGTTCGCTACGACAAGCATATGGAGGAGGGCGACCTCCTGCTGCGCACGGCTGACCTTGTGTTCTGTCTGGACTTCAATGAAGCCAGCCGCGTCGACCAGATGCAAGAGGTGCTGGAATCATCGCCAGCCCAAAAGGTGATGATCGACCATCACCTCAATCCGAACATGGATACGGCGCTCACACTGTCACATCCAGATCTCAGTTCCACCAGTGAGCTCGTTTTCCGCATTGTCTGGCAGTTCGGAGCCTTTGAGGCTATGCCGAAGTCGTGGGCTGTTGCCATCTATTGCGGCATGATGACCGACACAGGTGGCTTTACGTTCAACTCCTCGCGGGCCGATATCTTCTTCATTATCTGCCAGTTGCTAACAAAGCATATCGACAAGGACAAGATTTATCGGAAGGTTTACAACAACTACTCCCATTGGGCCATTAGGATGCGTGGATTCGTCATGTGCAACAAGCTGAATGTCTTTGAAGAGCAGCATGCCTCGTTCTTCTCTATTTCACGAAAAGAGTTGCACGACTTCCATTTCATCCGCGGCGATGCTGAGGGGCTGGTGAACGAACCCCTTCGCATCAAGGGCATGAAATTGTCGATATCGCTTCGCGAGGACGACCGCAAGCCTAACCTCGTGTGGGTGAGCTTGCGTTCAGTCGATGACTTCCCTTGCAACCGCATGGCCGAAACCTACTTCAATGGTGGTGGCCATCTCAATGCAAGTGGCGGCCGGCTTTTCTGCTCATTGGAGGAGGCAGAGCGCATCACACGCAATGCCATCATGGAGTTCCAGCCATAATATACTGGGCATTCGTATGCCCTTAATTAACAATAACAATAATGAAAAAACTACTTTCGTTGGCCCTATTGGCCATGCTGATGTTGGCATTTGCCTCCTGTCACCACACCGAGACTTATGCTGAACAGAAAGAACGTGAGCTTACGGCCATCAATAAGTTTTTGGTCGAGGATGGCATCAACGTCATCAACGAAGAAACTTTCAAGGCACAAAACTACACCACCGACCTCAAGCGCAACGAGTTTGTCTTGTTTGACAACACGGGCGTCTATATGCAGATTGTGCGGCAGGGCTGTGGCGAAGTGCTACGCGATGGCGAGACGGCCACCGTGCTTTGCCGTTTTGTGGAGAGCAATTTGATGTTGGGTGCCGACTCAGTCACCCTCACCAATATCTCGCCCATTTATCGCAACGATGGCACCGTCACTAATCCTGACCTGATTGTCGAGAAAATGATTGTTACCAACACTCAGGGCACCTTCAATGGCATCTTCGACCTGACCAGTCTGATGTACCAGAACTACCAGAGTCAGGTGGTGCCGCAAGGATGGCTGGTGCCGTTCTCATACATCAAGTTGGGACGCCCCTCGAAGGCAGACGATGAGATTGCCAAAGTTCGCCTCATTGTGCCTCACGATCAGGGAAATCTGGCGGCCTCGCGCAATGTCGTTCCCTTCTACTACGAGATAACGTTCGAACGAGGAAGATAGGAATGATTAAGTCGTAAATCGTAAATCCGTAAATCGTAAATCCGTAAATCATAATGACCTTAATCAAGTCAATTTCAGGCATCCGCGGCACTATTGGCGGACGTGCGGGCGATACGCTGAACCCGCTCGACATCGTTAAGTTCACATCGGCCTATGCGACGCTTATTCGTCGTGCGGGCAAGTCAAATAACAACCGTATCGTCGTTGGTCGCGACGCACGCATCTCAGGCGAGATGGTGAAGAACGTCGTCTGTGGAACCCTCATGGGTATGGGCTACGATGTCGTAAACATTGGCCTTGCTACCACACCAACCACCGAGTTGGCAGTGCGCTGGCTTGAGGCCGATGGCGGTATCATCATCACAGCCTCCCATAACCCACGTCAGTGGAATGCCTTGAAGCTGCTCAACTGCGAGGGCGAGTTCCTCAACAAGGTCGAGGGCGAGCAGGTGCTCAGCATTGCTGAAGCCGAAGATTTCGACTATGCTGATGTTGATCATATCGGTCACTACTGCGAGGACAATACGATGGATCGTCGCCATATTGAGAGCGTGCTTGGGCTCGAACTCGTCGATGCTGAAGCCGTACGCAATGCTGGTTTCCACGTCGTCGTCGATAGTATCAACAGCGTTGGCGGTGTCATTCTTCCCGAGTTGCTGAAAGCGCTGGGTGTAGAGGCCAAGTTCCTCAATGCCGAGCCCAACGGCGATTTTGCTCACAACCCCGAACCACTGAAGCAGAACCTCGGTGGCATCATGGACGAGTTGAAGAAGGGTGGCTACGATCTCGGCATCGTTGTCGATCCCGATGTGGATCGTCTGGCCTTCATTCAGGAAGATGGTGAGATGTTTGGCGAGGAGTACACCCTTGTTTCAGTTGCCGATTACGTGCTTACCCATACGCCTGGCGACACGGTTTCAAACCTTTCGTCGACACGTGCCTTGCGCGACGTCACCGAAAAGCATGGTGGTAAGTATTGTGCCTCGGCCGTTGGCGAGGTCAATGTCACCACGCTCATGAAGCAGGTGGGAGCTGTCATCGGCGGCGAAGGAAATGGTGGTGTCATCTATCCTGCCAGCCATTATGGCCGTGATGCTCTCGTGGGCATTGCCCTGTTCCTGACACAACTGGCGCAGAAGGGTTGCAAGGTCAGTGAACTCCGCAAGACTTATCCCTGTTACTTCATGGCCAAAAATCGTATCGACCTGCAGCCGACGACGAATGTCGATGCGATTCTCGCAAAGGTGAAGGAACTCTATAATCCTGCAACAGCCGAAGGCGTAGAAAGCGTGAACGATATCGACGGCGTGAAGATAGACTTTGCCGACCGTTGGGTGCACCTGCGCAAGTCGAACACCGAGCCTATCATCCGCGTCTACAGCGAGGCTCCCACAGCCGAAGAGGCCGATGCCATCGGCAAAAAGCTGATGCAAGTTGTGTACGACATGCAGTAATTCTTACATCAGCATAGCGCATAATAGTTCGGGACACCAACCACTGTGGCTGGTGTCCCGAATTATATTTAGGTGTAGACCGTGAATCTGTATCACTACCCTCCAATAAAGGAGGTACATTCCGATTATTTTATATAATGATCAGGTGGAAGTGTGTTCACATCTCTTTTCAATGCTTTTTGCCACGACGTAAGCCGTAGTCCAGGCAGCTTGGAAATTGAAGCCACCCGTCACGCCATCGATGTCGATAACCTCGCCGGCAAAATAAAGTCCAGGGCGAGTTTTGCATTCCAATGTCGTTGGGTTGATGCTCTTCAGCGACACGCCGCCACACGTCACGAACTCATCTTTGAACGGTGCGCGGCCAGCTATCTGGTATTCGTCGTTGGTCAGCACATTGCTCAAACGGTTCATCTCTTTCTTGTTGAGGCTCAGCCATTTGCCTTCCGAACGGCCACCCAATGCTTTCTTGGTGATATACTCCCACAGGCGGCTCGTCAGTCCGTAGGGGCGTATGTTCGTAATCAGTTTCTGTGGATGTGTGGCTGCGATGGTCTGCAGTTCGGTCAGCACCTCGTCGGGCTTAGCGTTCGTCCAGTTTACGCTCAGTGGCAGCCGGTATTGGTTGTCGTGAAGTAGTCGTGCCCCATAGCTGGATAGTCGCAATATGGCGGGTCCGCTCATTCCCCAGTGCGTAATGAGCAACGGCCCACAGGCTCTAAGTTTCGTGCCGGGAATCATGGCAGTGGCTTCAGTCACGATTCCCATCAGCGTATGCAGCTGCTCATCGTCAATGCGGAATGAGAAGAGAGAAGGGCAGGGAGAGATGAGCCCACCCCCATCCCCTCCCAAAGGGAGGGGGGCTTGAATACTCTGTCTGTTAAAAAGACTATCTAAACTCCCTCCCTTGGGGAGGGTAGGGGTGGGAACTCCTCCGGTTGTCACAGCCACGAAGTCGTAACCGTTGAGTTCGTCAAGCGATGTGATTTTCCGTCCCGTCAGAATCTCCACACCCAGTCGGCGAGCATTTCCGAGCAGACAGCCCACGATGCTTTGCGCATCCTGTGAGGCGGGAAATACGCAGTCGTCAGTCTGTGTGACTAATGGCACGCCATGCCGCTCGAACCATTGGTAGGCATCGCGGTAGTCGAACTCCTTGAAAAGACGCAGCATCAGTCGATGTCCACGCGGATAGACTTCGCTCAGGTCGCCCATGCCTGCAAACGAGTTCGTGCAATTGCAACGGCCACCACCCGAAACGGCCACCTTGCGCAGCACGCGTTGTCCCCGCTCAAAGATAGTAACTTCCATCTCTGGCATCATCTCTTTCAGGTTCACGGCAAGGAAGAACCCAGCTGCTCCGCCTCCTATGATAGCTGTCTTCATTGTTTTTACGTTCTTTGTTCTTGCTGCAAAGATAGCAAAAAAGGGGCATTTTCCTTGCAATTATTTGTTTGTTTTAGTATTTTTCGTTATATTTGCAGCAAGAATGAACGAAGAATACTTCTTTGTAGAGATGTTTTTTACTGTGAAGTTGCATCATTGCTAAAACATAACGGTGCCGCAGGTGCCAGTAACCCTCTCACGCTGGCTATTTTGCCAGACGATACGACCTAAAAAAACTCCGCCATCGGGGCGGCTATTTTAACCTGACAAAACAATTAGAAACATGATGAAAAAGTTACAGTATTTCAGTCGCATCGCTTCGTCGGCGTTGCACCGATTTGTTTTCTCGGCTGCCTTGCTTTTCATGAGTACGGGAGTCGCATGGAGCGATAACAGTATTTTTACCTACGTAGGTACTGTAAATGTCAACGATGTAGTCTATGAGTGCTACGAAGGTAATTTTTGGGGGACATTCTACTATGCATACGTTAAGGCTATTGTTTCAAGCGAGTCCGAGGTGGTCATTCCCTCTTATGTAATGAAAAATGACACAAAATACCACGTTGATGGTGTTTCCTATAATCCAGTTACGGGTGATTTTTCATCCGGGATTTCCAATTCGAGTATTACCAAACTAGTCTTTACGGATGATGTTTATATCAAAGCTGGTAAATACCTACAAGGTAATACTTTCTCTTGTCCTAACCTACGTGAAATAGTGTTCAAGGACGGCGTATCGTTCATGGATGATACCTACTATTATTATTTCGGAGATAATCATGACATTACGGTTTACGTATCTGGAAAAACCGAAAGCCAGATAGCTGAACTGAGGCAGTCGCACCCCATCTGGTCGGCTTTCGCAGCGGTCTATCCTTACTACAACAACTTCGACTATACACTAGCTACTGTCAACAATGAGCAGACGAAGATCGTTGACCTGCAGGATTATGGCAGCTACGGCGATAGCGGGACCGAAAACCTGCCTGCAGTGGTGACAGCTTCTGGCAACGACTGCCTTAGTGGCAAACTCGAGAGCGGCCGAAACTATGCAACGGTCAGTTTGTACAATAATAACCGAGTGCCCCACTTGTATCGCAACGGAACGGAAGTACAACTGAAATTCCTAAAGCGTGGAAACCTGAACTATGCCTACTACGATGAATTGAATCTGAGTGAATCCGTTGTCTATACATGGGCATCGACCGACAAAGAGTGCGCAGTTACCATCAGACAGAAACAAACCGATGGCACACAGAAGACAGGCACGGTGAATTATCAACATGTGCTCAGTGGACTCGCTCGCTATGGTTCGTTCAATGCAGCTCAGGAGACAATCACGTGCGGACAGGGCCGGGAACTGACGCTGAAAGTTCCCTTCGATACGCAAAAGCTGAACAGCGTGAAGATGGATGGCGTCACTTACAACAACTTTACTTCGGCCAACAGCCGCTACACCATAAAACTTCCTGTGGCAGCGAAAACAACGATGTCGGTTGAACTGATTTGGAATGAACCTCCTACATATTCAAGTGCACCGCCTATGGTGACCGTCATGCGTACGGGGGAAGGTCAGGTGGTGTTCAAGGGTATGAACTTTCTCTTCAGCCAGCATGAGGGAGAAGAGGTTTGGGAAGAGCGTGTGGTGGCCGACTGTGTGGACCCAGTGACGATGGTGACAGTGCCAGATGAAGACTATTATGGTAATGTGTTAAACGAAGGTTGCTGGAGCTTCCGTGTTGAGATGACTCCTCCTCATGGCCATGTGTTGAAAAACTTCTTATTGGGCCATGCAGAGAGCACCATCGCAGGTACCGACCGCCCAGGTATGGTATGGGAAGACTATACAGCCAATTCTACCTACATGACCTACGATGCTTCGACGGGTACCTACGTTTTCGATATGGATGGCGACTATATGGAGTTTGGCAGTGGCAGCGACTACACATTGCTCGTCACGATGGGACCTCCGGAGAGTGCCATTGAAACGGGTGCCACGTTGAACTTCGTGAGAGTAGGCGGTGGCGACAACCAGTCCTGGATCTACTGGCATGACACAGATTTTGACCACTACTTCAACGATGGCAGTTCACGTGTGACCATCCCCTTTGAGGAACTTACCGACTTGCAGATGTACGTAACTGTGAAGGATGGCGAGCGAGTGAAAATCTTTAAGGATGGAATGAATGTCACTTCGCAATTCCAATTCAATTACAACGAGTATTCAAAGGAACTTGATAAGGAGTCGGCTACCTATACAGTCGTCTATGAGAAGGACGATGCCGTACGAACCAGCTTCGACTGGGTTGTCATAACTCAAGAAGGCATGTCGGGAGGCGATGTTGCTATGAGCTACAAAGAAAACACTGTCTTACAGCAGTTGGAGAGTGGCGTTAACAAGATAACGATTGCCGAGAAGAACCTGACGCAGGTACGTCTGACGATTCCTATTCTGGAAGGCATGAAAGTGTTGATTCTGCGCAATGGCGAAGACGTGAGCAGTCATTTCACCATAGAAGATGTCTACTACATCTGGGACATCCCGCATATGGATTTGGACGATGCCGTTTGGTCCATCAGCTATTCGGCTTCCAATGAGCTCATCGCGTTTGCCGACGATGCCGTGAAGCAGATTTGCGTGGACAACTGGGATGTGAATGGCGATGGCTCGCTCTCTTATGAGGAGGCGGCAGCAGTGACCGACTTAGGCGAATTGTTTAAGGGAAACGCCGAAATCACCTCGTTCGACGAACTTCAATACTTTACGGGCCTGAATACCATACCTGCATATGCGTTTAGTGATGATTCAGCGTTGAAGAGCATTGTCCTTCCCAAATCCGTTGTAAAAGTCCAGGCAAGGGCCTTCTACAACTGTACGTCGCTTGAAAATGTCGTGCTTCCTGACAGCATGGAGATGCTCAATACGCTTGCCTTCCAAAACTGCAGCAAGTTGCCATCCATTACACTTCCGAAGAAAGGACGGCTGACGATGGGTTATGGTGCATTGGGTAATACCGCACTGGCTACATTGTATATTCCTGCGAATTTGGTAAAGGTTTATGATTATATGTTGCAAAACTGCAACAATCTTGTCGGAATTTCCGTTGATGAAGGCAACGGAATTTATGATTCACGTGAGGGTTGTAACGGTATCATTGAGACCGCAAGTAACAAACTTGTGGCCGCTTGCAAGAACACGGTTATACCTGAGACGGTGACCGCCCTCGGTGATTATGCAATCTACAAAATCAGTGGCTTGACAAAACTAGTCTTGCCAGAAGGACTCACCACTGTCGGTAGTCATAGTATTCAAGATTGTCCTAATCTGACCTCGGTTGTTTCGCACATTCAGGAGCCGCCAACGATTACCAGTACTAATATCAATGGATTGGCGTCCAACTGCGTTCTCACCGTGCCTCGTGGCAAACGCGGTGCTTACATCGCTGCAGGATGGACTACAGCTATCTTCAAGGGTGGCATCGTCGAAGAAGAGAAGGCTAACGTTGGCGACGTGAACGGCGACGGTAGCATTACCATTGCCGACGTGACAAAGCTTGTGAACATAATACTCGGAAAGGAGTAGGGCCTGCTTGCAGCTCGGTTCATGTCCGAGTGGTGAACATCCTGAAAATGAAAAGCCCTGCCACACGCAAAACGCTGTGGCAGGGTGTTTTTTGTAAAGGTGCCGTTTGGTGGACGAAAGGCAGTGAGTTGCCTATGAGAACAAGGCCGTTCCTAAGGTTTGAGTGAGCCAGATGAGGGCATAGACGACACCTATGATGGCTGCAACCAGGGCAACGAGGACGAGGGCCGATTGAGTGGCTTTGCGGTTGACTTCGTGTATGATTTCTTGATTGTTGTTCAGAAAACCATCGATGAGTGCCATGTTTCGCTTGTTGGCTTTGTGGAAGAAGTCAATGACGTCGCCGACGAAGAAGGGCAGCATGCCAAGGAAAATATCGCGCAACGTGTTGTTGAGGATGGCCAATGTGAGTGGTATGGAACGCAGGCGGAATGCCGAGAAGTAGACGTGCACCACGGCGAAGACTGCTGACACCATATCGCCGATGCCGCCGGGAACCAAGCCTGCGACGCCATCAAGATAGTAACGGTCCATCCATTGTGTGATGTCCTGCATGGCGTTGTAAAGCCGAGAATCCTTCAGCTTCTGCTTCTTGGCTTCTTCCTTTATGAGCTTGATTTCATCTTTCATCCTTCATCTTTCATCTTTCATTTTGGAACCTTCATCCTTCATCTTGGAACCTTCATCCTTCCTCATACTGAACTCGCAACCGCAATACTGCTGGTTGTAGAAGTTGTATTCGTGCAGCAATTGGTTTCGGCGCTCGTAGAGGCCCCCTTTACGCCAGTTCTGTGCCCAAAAGCGAGTGCCTGGAACGGCAGCCTCGGCGGCTTGTCCGGCACAGGTGATTTGTTCGATGCTCTTCCAACGCGACGAGGCAAGGGTAGTGGTGAACCACGTCAGCCCCAGTTCTTGTGCCTTGAGTGCCGTTGCCGTGAGCCGTAGCGTGAAGCACAACTCGCAGCGGCGGCCACGTTCAGGTTCGCCCTCCAGTCCACACACGTCGTGTTGCCACTGCTCGTGGTCGTAGTCGCCGTCAATCCACTGAAGGCCAAGGCTTTCGGCATGGCGCTTGCTCTCCTGTTTGCGAATCTCGTATTCCTCACGCGGATAGATGTTCGGATTGTAATAGAAGATGGTGGGCCTTATGCCATGAGCCAGCAACCATTCCACGATGGCCGACGAACATGGGGCACAGCAGGCGTGGAGGAGAACCTCACTCCGAACTTCCCCATGGAGGGACGCATCTGCTGAGGTGGAGAGAATATCTTTTGGGATTTCGATGGCGGACATGTTTTGTTGGGCGATGGATGTTGGGCGATGGGTGATGGGTGATGGGTGTTTGGGTGTTGAGAAGGCTACACAAATGTCTTGAACTCATAGCCTTGTTGCTGGAGCCATTCGATGGAGCGGGGCAGGGCGGAATGGAGTTTGTCGATGCTCTTCAGCGAGTCGTGGAAAGTGATGATGCTGCCGTTGCGGGCATAGCGACGAACGTTTTGGTAGACGTCGTCGGCAGTGAGCCATTTCGAGTAGTCGCGTGTGACGAGATCCCACATCACAACCCGGAACTCCTTCGACAGCCAATAGTACACGCTGTGGCGCAACCAGCCGTGAGGGGGACGGAATAGGGATGTGGCCAAAGCCCCGCCCCGGCCCTCTCTAAAGGGGGAGGGAGTATGTATACCGTCAGCCGGACTATCCTCCTCCCTTTTTGGGTAGGGAGAAACTCCCATCACCTGTTGGCACTTGAACGTGTCGATGAGATAGGTGGCGGCCCAATGCTTGAAGCTGCCGAGGTGATGGTAGGTGTGATTGCCCACGCAATGGCCTTCGTCCAGAATCTGGCGGTAAAGGTCGGGATATTTCGCCACGTTATCGCCCACCACGAAGAACGTTGCCTTCACGTCGTAGCGACGCAGGGTGTCCAGCAGAAAGGGCGTAGACTCCGGAATGGGTCCATCGTCGAACGTCAGGTAAACTGCGTGTTCGTTTGGATCCATTCGCCAGATGGCGTTCGGATATAGCCATCGTAGCCATTTTGCTGGTTGTTCGATAATCATCGCTTTGATTTACGTATTTACTGATTTACGATTTACGAGATGGTTCATTGAGGACGCGTGGGATGCGCTATCACAATGAAATCCAATCGTAAATCGTAAATCTGTGAATTGCCAGATTATTGCAGTTGTCCTCCTCGGCTGGTGTATGTGGCGCCGTAGCTGTTGAGCTGTTGATCCATCTTCTTGGCAAGATTCTCATCAACAATCTCGGCAATCTGGCTGATGCGCTGCATCACGTAGAACTGCGTCAGACAGTCGTTCTGCGACTGTGCGAAGCGGCTTTGCGGCAGCGAAAGATAGAACTCGGTATACTGCACGGCATTGTTCCAGAGCTGGTTCAGGATGTTCAGGGCGTTCTCCTTCTTGCCCAGCAGGGCATAGGTTTCGGCCATGTCGAACGAACCGCTGCGGAAGTTGACTGGTACGTTGTAATAAGGAATTTCCTTCTCGCACTTCTTCAGCACGGCGAGAGCCTTATCGTCCTTACCCTCCAACAGGAGGTTCTTGGCCAGCGTAGCCATCAGGTTGCGGTGGGTGTAGCACATGCGCATGATGGTTTCGTCGAGGTAGAGTCCCGGCTTGTCAAGACCGCCATATTTGTAGCGGTTCATCACGTTGTTGTAGGTCTTCTCGGTATCGAAGCCCTTCACGCCGTCGATGGGTACAAGGCTTCCGCGCTTGTCGGTGCTGTTGGTCGAGAAGGGCGAGATGCGGTTGGCCAGTCCTTCCTGGATGAAGTTTTCGCCCAGGTTCATGTAGTTGTCGGCACCTACGGTGGTGGCAACGTAGATGGGGCGCACCCAGTTGGCCTGAGCAATCATCTCGAGCATCATCAGTTCGTGCTTATATAGCGCGCGTTTGCCAGCCAGCGAGATGACCATCTTGTCGGGAATCGTGTCGGATGCCATCAGCATGCCACTCTTGCGTACAGCTTCCTTGTCGATGGTCACGAAGACGGTGTCGGTAGGTATGAAGCGCTGGTTCTCGTCTTTCGTGCGTACCCAGTATTTCAGGATGTTCTTCAGCTCGAACGGCTCGTCGCCAAACTGAGCGCGTGCTGCCTCGGGATTCTCGGCATAGAACTTCTTCAGCTGCTCTTCAGCCTCCGGCTCTACTTCTATATATTCGTTGGTGCCCGAGCAGTATTCCAGTCGCGACCACGTGATGGGCAGCGATGGCGAATCGTAGGCCGGACGCACCATTTGGTCGATGTACCAGTCGGTTTGCAGGTACGAGAGGTTGCACACGCGGGTATCGAGGCGCACGCCCTCCACGTCCTGATTGTACCAGAGAGGGAAGGTGTCGTTGTCGCCATTTGTGAAGATGATGGGATTGCCCTCGTCTTGCAGCGTCATGAGGTAGTTCTGTCCGAAGTCGCGGCACATGTAGCGTCCGGAGCGGTCGTGGTCGTCCCACGTCTGCGATGCCATCTGCACAGGTACGAGCACGCAGGCAGCACCAACGACAGCTGACAATGCTGTGGCATTGACCTTCTTCAGATATTTCTTCAAAATGTCGATGAGAGCTGCCACGCCAATGCCGCACCAGATGGCATAGGCATAGAACGAACCTGCATAGGCATAGTCGCGCTCACGTGGCTGCAGCGGTGTCTGGTTCAGATAGACAACGATGGCCAGACCGGTCATGAAGAACAGGAAGAACACCACCCAGAACTGGCGTATGCCGCGACGGCCGCGCCAAGCTTGCCAGAACAGTCCGATGAGTCCCAGCACCAGAGGCAGGCAGTAGAACACGTTGTGGCCCTTGTTTGCCTTAAGCTCGTCGGGCAGTTTCGACTGATCGCCCAACATCAGGTTGTCGATAAACGAGATACCTGTTATCCAGTTGCCGTGCTCAGGTTCGCCGTTGCCCTGGATGTCGTTCTGGCGGCCAGCAAAGTTCCACATGAAGTAGCGCCAGTACATGAAGTTGCACTGGTACGAGAGGAAGAAGCGCAGGTTTTCAAGCATAGTCGGCATCTTCACATTGACCATCTGGCCGCAACGGTCGTAAGGAATCGTCGTTCCTTCGACACCGCCCATCCACTGTTCGTAAGCCTGTGTATGGCTTGCCGAGTGCATGCGTGGGAAGAGCATGTTCTGGGCATATTCATAAGTGTTTTTATGGCTCACGATGAAGTACGAGTCCTTTTCGTCGGCCGATGCCTTTTCGCGACGGCTGTAGATAGGAGCACCCTCGTTCATGCGCGGCTTGCACATTTCGCCCTCGACGTCGAGCTTCACTTGCGATGTATAGGCACGTCCGTAGAGCAACGGGCGGTCGCCATATTGGTCGCGGCTCAGGTAGCTGCCCAGGGTGAAGATGTCCTCGGGCGAGTTCTGGTCCATCGGCGGGTTGGCCGACGAGCGGATCACGATGAGCGCATAGCTTGAATAGCCAATCATCAGCATGAGCAAGCAACTGAGCACCGTGTTTTTCAGGCGCGGGCCCACCACGGGGACTGCCTTCTTTTCGACGGTCTTCTTATAGTTCAGCACCCACCACAGCAAGGCAAGCACGACGACGCCGATGACAACTGCCCACAGGCCATAGCCGTAGAACGGTATACCCAGCAGGGCAACAGCCAAGGTGAAGGCGATGTTCTGACGGCGTTCGTGGCCTTCCTGGTAGGTTTCCCAAATAGCCCAGCAGACGGCAGCCACGAGCAGGACGATGTAGATGATCTCACCCGTGTTGAACGGCATGCCCAGCACGTTGACGAACAGCAGTTCGAACCATCCACCCACGGTGATGATGCCCGGCACGACGCCATAGAGCACGGCAGCGATGACGACAAACGACACAAGCAGGGCAATGAGCGAGCCCTTCGTCTCGATGCTCGGATAGCGGCGGTAGCAGTAGACCAACACGATGGCCGGTATGCACAGCAGGTTCAGCAGGTGAACGCCGATGGAAAGGCCCATGATGTAGGCAATGAGCACCAGCCAGCGGTCGCTGTGAGGCTCGTCGGCGTGGTCTTCCCACTTCAGGATGAGCCAGAACACCAGAGCCGTAAGTGCCGAAGAGTAGGCGTAGACTTCGCCCTCGACAGCCGAGAACCAGAATGTGTCGCTGAACGTGTAGATAAGGGCGCCCACAAGACCACTTGCCTCGATGGCAATGAGTTTGGCCGTAGTCAGTTCGCTCCAGTCTTTCATGATCAGTTTGCGCACCAGGTGCGTGACGGTCCAGAACAGGAACAAAATGGTCGTGGCCGAGAGCAATGCACTCATCATGTTCACCATGCGGGCCACCTGTGTGGCATCGCTGGCAAACTGCGAGAACAGATTGGCCGTCAGCATGAAGAAGGGGGCACCTGGTGGATGACCGACTTCCAGTTTGTAACCAGTGGAAATGAACTCAGGACAATCCCAAAATGAGGCTGTCGGTTCGATAGTCGAACAATAGACGATGGCGGCTATGGCAAATGCCAGCCAACCCATTACATTGTCAACAATTTTGAATTGTTTCATTTTTTGTTTTTATCGTTTTTAATTGTTTCTTCGGTTTCAACCTGCAAAGATAAGAAAAATCGAGGGAAAGCCCAAATTTTCTTCGTTCTATTGTCGAAAAAATATGCACGAGCGTAGAAGTCTTGCAGCTTGTTTTACTATTTAAGCGTGCTTAATTATGGAAATTGGGGCCACTTATTAGTAGTTTAATGGCTTAATTTGGAAATTAAAACGGGAAATAAGGGCTTAATTCGTTATTTGAGCCGATTTAAGCAAATAACGACTTCATTAAGCCGTTAAAAAGTGTTGCTAATTTTGCTTAATTCCGCTAAAATACTTAAAAGATGTTATTACCCGTCCGTTGCTAATCGCCTTCATCTTGCCTCTTCAGGAGGCTGTTTTTAAGGAAAAGAATTTACATTTTGAGTTTGATGCATAGTGCTTGGGGGAACTGTCACTGAGCGGCAGACTTCAAGCACCAAGCCATCAGCCTTTTTTGGATTTTATTGGTAACAATATAGTTGTTCTCGCTCCATTACTCTTCGCGAGCGTCCCTACGGGCCGAGCGGGCACAGATGCCTCTATGGGGCGTCTGTGCCATCTGCTGTATTATTGACTAAAAAACAAACAATTATGAGCAACGAAACAAACAACGAAAAAAAAGAACTGATGGCGAAGAAAGCCTTCGTCCTCTATCCCGATCAGTGGCCTGCGCTGAGCAACCTCTCAGCGCAGGAGCTGGGCTGGCTTCTCGAAGCCATCTTCAAAACAATGCGTGGCGAGGGGGGTGTAAACTCTTTGCTGAACGGAGCGGTAAAACTGGCCTATGACTTTATGATGACGCAGATCAATCTCGACCACGAAAAATGGGAGCGTTCTAAGGCACTGCATGCTGAGCGTCAAAAGCGTTATAGAGAAAAGTATAAAGTGACGTCACGTGACGCTTCGCCTATCAAAGATATAGATAAAGATAAGGATATAGATAAGGATATAGATAAGGATATAGATAGCACTACCTCCTTCGTCGGTAGTGTAGATAATAGCGGCAAGGCCGCTATAGGAATTAGCGATACCGCTAATTCCCAAAAAGAGGCGGCGGCCGGGCCGAAAGATTTAGAATTTTTCGAAAGGGTGTTTAAGCCTTATGTGA
>JAEEGL015444697.1_pt1 | contig 21717 bp, 16 predicted proteins | sample 9134231 | NCBI WGS metagenome assembly JAEEGL01 (sample SAMN16246548, study PRJNA631951) | gut metagenome | biome: gut microbiome; feature: rumen; material: fiber-attached | host: Bos | place: Iran: Karaj | collected 2018-10
ATCAGACGCGTTCTGAACTTTCGGGAAAGCTATAACGTCGCGGATATTATCGGATCCGGTCATCAACATCACGAGGCGGTCAAGACCGTATGCCATTCCTCCGTGAGGCGGGGTTCCGTATTTGAATGCTTCAAGCAGAAATCCGAATCTCGTCTTTGCATCTTCTTCGCTGAATCCGAGTGCCTTGAACATAAGCTGCTGAAGTGCGCTGTCATGGATCCTGATGCTGCCTCCACCGAGTTCGTAACCGTTCAGAACTATGTCATATGCGTCTGCTTTAACGTCCGAAAGATCACCGGCTTCGATCTTGGGTATATCTTCGACTTTGGGCATAGTGAAAGGATGATGCATAGCGACGTATCTTCCCTCTTCTTCAGAGTATTCGAACTGCGGGAAGTCAACGACCCAGAGGAAAGCAAATTTGTCTTTCGGTATAAGGCCTAATTTATCACCGAGGTAACATCTGAGACCGCCCAGCGCGGTATACACAGAGCCGCTCTTTCCGCACACGATGCAGATCAGATCTCCGTTCTTTGCGCCGGCTAGTTTGATGATCTCGGCGATCTCTTCTTCAGTTAAGACTTTACCTAAGCTCGATCTTATCCCGCTGTCAGAAAGCGCGATCCAGGCCATACCTGACCCGCCGTGTGTTTTAATGAATTCAGTAAGTCCGTCGATCTCTTTTCTGGAATAATGGCCGGCAGGTGCGCAGATAAGTCTGACTGCTCCGCCGTTATTAGCCGTATCGGAGAATACCTTGAAACCGCAGTTTTTAGCGAATTCTGTTATATCGGTCAGTTCCAGTCCGAATCGAACGTCTGGTTTATCCGAACCGAAGCGTGCCATCGCTTCAGCGTATTTCATTCTCGTAAAAGGCGTCGGAACGTCAATATCAAGAACGTTTTTGAACAGTTGTTTGATAAATCCTTCGTTGATCGTCATAACGTCATCCGCGTCAACGAACGACATCTCCAGGTCGATCTGCGTGAATTCGGGCTGTCTGTCTGCTCTCAGATCTTCGTCACGGTAGCATTTCGCGATCTGCATATATCTGTCGAATCCGGCACACATAAGAAGCTGTTTGAAAAGCTGAGGAGACTGAGGAAGTGCATAGAATTTACCCGGATGGACTCTCGAAGGCACAAGATAGTCTCTGGCTCCTTCAGGCGTGCTCTTGCAAAGCGAAGGGGTCTCAACTTCGATAAAACCGTTTTTATCATAGTAATCGTGAGCTTCTTTAACGATCCTGTGACGCATGATCAGATAATTGCTCATTGACGGCCTGCGAAGGTCAAGATATCTGTATTTAAGTCTGAGTGCATCCGAGATGTTTGCTTTATCGTCGATCTGGAACGGCGGAGTAGCTGCCGAATTGAGGATACGCATTTCATTGACCGCGATCTCTATCTCGCCTGTCTCCATACGCGGATTCACTGCTTCGGGACTTCTTGCACGAACTACGCCTTTAGCAGCAATAACGTATTCCTGGTGGAGAGTTTCTGCCTGTTCGAAAAGAGACTGATGCGTCTCCTGGTCAAATACGAGCTGAACGATGCCGCTTCTGTCTCTTATATCAACGAACAAGAGGCTTCCGAGGTTCCTTGTTTTCCTTACCCAACCGTTTACGGATACTTCCCTGCCGATGTCCTTAGCAGTGATCGTTCCGCAATAATCTGTTCTTTTCATGCCTGTTATAAATTCTGCCATTTAGATCATACTCCTGAATAAAAAGTACTCGAATGATTCTATTCCAAACTGAGAGAATTGTCAACTTGAACTTATTCGTGAACAGTTGTATAATTCTTACGTAATTGAACAAAATCACGGACTGAGGTGTTTGGTCATGGCTTCAAAAGAAAAATATATGCTTCCGCCATACGGTGAGGATTTTCTGATATATATGGATTCGATCTCCGGTAAATCTAAGCGTACTATCCATGAGTACTATTATGATCTGCTGATGTTTTTCAGGTTTTTGAAAGTCAGGCGCAGGCTCGCCCCTTCAGGTGCCGTATTTGACGAGATCGATCCGGCAGATCTCGACGTTGACGTTCTTAGATCTGTTACTCTTACCGATCTTTATGCTTTTCTTAATTACATCAATTCGGAACGTGGCGACAATGCTGCAACGAGGAGCCGTAAGGTCTCGTGCCTGAAATCTTTTTTTAAGTATTGTTTTTCTAAGGTCAATATTATAAGCACCAACCCCGCCGCAGAACTGGAGAGTCCTAAACAGAGTAAAAGACTTCCGAAATATCTCGAACTGGATGAGAGCAGAGACCTTTTAGGTGCTATTGACGACGAAGAAGAGTTCGGAGTCAGAGATTACTGCATCGTGACGCTTTTTTTGAACTGCGGAATGCGATTGTCCGAACTCGTCGGTATCAATACGACCGATATCCGCGACGATATTCTTCGAGTAATCGGTAAAGGTAATAAAGAGCGTACCGTCTACCTTAACGAGGCTTGCATAAAGGCGATCGACAGTTATCTGAAAGTGCGTGAAGACGTTACCGAAAAAGGCGGTGCTCATCCCCTGTTCGTCAGTAAACGTAAGCAGCGTATAAGTCCTAAAACAGTTGAATATACCGTAAAAAAATATATCATTAAAGCGGGACTTGATCCTAAAAAATATTCAGTTCATAAACTGCGTCATACGGCTGCAACGCTTATGTATACTTACGGAGGTGTTGACATAAGAGCACTTCAGGAGATACTTGGCCACGAAAGCGTTGCGACTACTCAGATATACACTCACGTTAATTCCAGTATGCTGAAAGACGCCGTAAGGAGCAATCCGCTCGCACGCGAAAGCAGAGATTCGGAGGAATCACCTCAGGATCAGTGAGACCCGGTAAAATAATCATTTGGTTATCCGGTCAATAAACAGTTTTAAATCTCGAAGAGAGTATGTCGCCGGCAACGGAAGGAGCGATATTTTCATCAAGTTCAAGGTTCCTTATGTATCCGTTATACTCAAGATATACTTTATCGTTAAATGAGAACTCCCCTATAGGAAGGAAATAACCCAGTCGCTGAGTGTTAGTCGCACCTAGTATCTGACCGATGACGCTAAGCGTCTGTTCGTTAAGATTAGTATCGGCTTTCGGGAGGAATGGCGCGACAAGATCTGTAAATCTTCTGATATAAAAGTCGGTCGAAGGATTAAAGAATTTCTGGCTGATAAATGATTCGATAAACCTCGCGACGATATTCATTCTTTTTGAATCGGTACCGTCATAAAACTCTAAAAGTGTTTTGGAGTACGAACCGTCGAATGATTTGTAAAAGCGGAGATAGTTTACGGCGTCCGGTCCTTTAAAAATGTTCGAACCGCGCTTGTAATCGATACTTATATTATTATCAAAATCGCGGTAGTAAACGTCGACTGGAACGTCAAATATTATTCCTCCGTCTTCAGAGCAGAACGATCCTAAAAGCTTACCCATCTCTTCGGTTGAGATGCAGAAATAATAGTTTACGTCAATATCAAAGAAAGATGCCACGGCGGATGCGCAGGATGAGCCTTTTGAAGATGAAAATGAATAATACATCGAATCAAAATCTCCGACAACAGACCCCGAGGCAATATTGAATTTCATTTCCTTCGGAAGCATCATGAAATTGATCGATTTTGTGAATGAATCGACGTTGGCAATAAACATGAGCTGTGTTTCGTTTATGTCTTCGTCGTAGCAGATGAACAGGATATTGTTCTGAAATCCGGACTGGACTGTTTCGCCCGAAGGATCGTATGTCGGAACAGATACGTCAAGCTCTTTTACAAGGCTTTTGTTGGAATTATCGTATGAAAGAACCAGCCTGACGCCGCATACCGCCGCCGCCAGGACAAGCATTGCACAAAAGACCACCAAAAACCGCCGTAAATTGTCCAAAATCCGTTTCTCCTTTTAAACCGTATCCTGATGCCCCTCGGCCGTAAAAATCGATTTTAGGGGCATTTATGTGCGTCTACGCGCAAATGAAAGCAATGTATGCTCTGTAAGTCCAGTAAACGTCTGCTTTTGAAGTAACTTCGAACGGAGAATGCATTGAAAGTACGGGTACTCCGCAGTCAAGAACATCCATTCCAAGGTCCGCCATAAACTGTGCGATCGTTCCGCCTCCGCCTATATCGACTTTACCCATCTCGGTAAGCTGCCACGGGATAGATTCTTTTTCGAGTGCGTCGATGACGAACGAAATGAATTCGGGAGAGGCATCGCTCGCACCGCTTTTTCCGTGAGATCCGGTATATTTATTGAAAGATATGCCGTTACCGGCGTTAGCTACGTTGAGCTTTTCGGATACTTCCGGGAAGTTCGGATCAAACGCGGCAGAAACGTCAGCGGAAAGGAACCTGGTACGCTGCATTGCCCGCCTGAGTTCAAGCATGCCGTTGTCCTTATTGTAATTCGAAACGATCTCAAGGCAGATATTTTCGAGCCAGCAGGAACGGGCGCCTGTGCTGCCTACGCTACCGATCTCTTCTTTATCGGACAGATAGACAACGGTAGTTTTTTCGGGGATCTCTTTAAGGTCCGTGAGCGCCATGAACGCGGTGTAAGCACAGACTCTGTCATCCTGACCGTACGCTCCGATAAGCGATCTGTCGAGACCGACGTCTTTAGCTTTTGCAGCAGGAACGATCTCAAATTCCGCACGGAAGAAATCTGATTCCTTTATCCCGTATTTCTCGTTGAGGATCTTTAGAATGGCTTTTTTTACAGAACGGTCGACGTTATCTTTCTTCTCGGTTTCGCAGCACTGTTCGCATTCCTGATTTTCCTGAGCTTCAACCGCATCGGAACCCGGACGTGATCCGAGAGTGATATTAAGCTGCTCGGCGTTTATGAGCGAATAACCGTTTTTAACCATCTGATCCTGAGCGAGATGCGGAAGCAGGTCTGTAATATACAGGACGGGGTCCGATTCATCTTCTCCGACGCAGACGTTAAGTTTCTTACCGCCTTCGAAAATCACGACTCCGTGAAGAGCAAGCGGCGTAGCGACCCATTGATATTTTTTTATGCCGCCGTAGTAGTGTGTTTTTGCAAGAGCATAACCGGAATCTTCATAAAGAGGCCTGGGCTTAAGGTCGAGCCTCGGCGCGTCGATATGAGCTCCGATCATATTCATTCCTAGAACGGGGTCGTTTTTACCGATCACAATGAACGCGCAGGATTTATCTCTGTTTACCGCATACAGCTTCGTTCCCGGAAGCGCTTTTATATTTTTCGAAGTGTATTCTTCGATATCGCAAAAGCCTGATTTTTTAGCACGATCGACGAGAACGTTTGTGGCTTCCCTTTCGGTCTTGGCCATATCAAGGAACTTCTTATAATCTTCACATAATGATTCGAGTTCGGAAAGACTTTTTGCGTCCAGGCAGTTCCATCCGTTTTTAGGCTCGTAATCCAGTTTGATATTGTCTTCCATAACAGCGCCTCCTGCGTTAGTTTGAGATCAGACGGTATTCAGACCGCCAGCAGCCTGTTTATCAGGACTATTTTAACACATATACAGAAAATTTCAACTGCGGATTTGATCTGATCAACGTCGGGATAAGACGGGGCGATCCTCACGTAGCTGTCGGTAGGATCGATCTTATATGGATGAGTCGATCCGGCCGGAGTAAATGCAACGCCACATCTGCGGCACATTGACAGCACCTCTGATGCCATACCGTCACCAGTCCGGCAGCAAATAAAATAACCGCCTTCGGGCTTTGTCCACGATAACTGACCTTCCCGAGGTGCTCCGAATTCGTTTTCAAATATCTGTCCGACTGCGTCAAATTTGGGTTTCATAATTACAGCGTGCTTTTTCATATGTTCGACGACGCCGTCAACGTTTTTCAGGAATTTTACGTGGCGAAGTTGATTGAGCTTGTCCGGACCGATCGTCTGCTTAGATATCTTTGAGAGCAGGAAATCGATCGTGCGCTTATCTGCGGCAAGAGCTGAAATCCCAGCGCCCGGGAAAGTGATCTTGGAAGTAGATCCGAACATTATCACACGTTCAGGATTACCGGCTTTTACGCATTCGTCGAACAGGCTAAGCTGTTTCGCCGGAGAGCCGTTGATAAAATGCACCGTGTACGCGTCATCCCAGAATATCCTGAAATCTTTAGCGGCGCATTTCATGCGGGCAAATCTTTGAATACATTCATCCGAGTATACGTATCCTGTAGGATTCGAATATTTAGGTACGGACCATATGCCTTTTACGGAAGGATCGTCGCGCACGATCCGTTCAACCTCGTCCATATCAGGACCGTCCGGACCGATGTCTACCGGTATAAGTTTAAACCCGAATTGCTGTGTAATCACGAAATGTCTGTCATAACCCGGTACCGGGCAGATAAATTTTCTGTCTTTATCTTCAAACCACGGTCTGTCGTTTTCGTCTTCTGATACGCCGAAAAGCATAAACGTGCTGATAGTATCATACATCATATTCAGGCTGGAGTTTCCGCCGCATATGATATTTTCGCCGGGAACGCCTAGAAGCTCGCCCATAAAAGTTCTGGCTTCAGGCAGGCCGGCAAGTATTCCGTAGTTCCGGCAGTCGGTACCGTTCTCAGATCTGTAATCACCTAAAATGCTGTCAGACAGCATCGGCTCGGAAAGTTTTAACTGTTCGGCGCAAGGTTTTCCTCTGGTCATATCCAGAGTCAGACCCATAGCCATATATTTCTCATACCTGGACTGCTGGATATCCAGTTCTTTCTTAAGTTCCTTTTTTCCAAGGCCTAAATAGTTCATCAATTTCCTCCGTATTACCGTTCTTCCGTGCTTCAAATACAAGCGGTAAGAGGCACATCGAATATGCATACCGCCGAATAATAATTATACTATAATAAACTGCCGTTGTCAAAACTGCCGTTGTCAGAAGCTTCAGTCTCCCCTTCTGCTGCGGCAGGGGCCGGGGCAATATCCGGAAGCGGTATTACTTCTCTCAATTCATCTATCGAGGACAGACCTGCGCTCTTAAGAAACAGGTCGGTCGTTCCGTAAAGAACCGGTCTGCCGGGAGATTCTGATTTACCCTTTTCACAAATAAGCCCGCGCTCTAAGAGCGTTGACACGACACTGTCGCTGTTTACGCCTCGTATGATCTCGACCCCGCCGCGCGTGATAGGCTGATTGTACGCAATGATCGTCAGAGCTTCAAGCGCCGCACGGCTAAGTGGAGCTGACGTGACCTGCTCGAAATACGGTTTTAGTTCATCATGTAAAGCGCTTACAGAAGCAAGCTGGTAAGATCCGTTTATCTTTTTAACGGTAAGACCGGAATTATGTGAAATGTAGTAATCTGACAGCTTTTTCATAACTGTTTCAGCTTCGGAATTTTTAATTTTTAGTATAAGTGCTATATCTTCCGTTAGTACCGGGCTTCCGGCGGCAAATAGCAAAGCTTCGGCTAATGCTTCGGCATGGCTCAGACGGTCCGGGGCGTTCGATTCAGTATCGTTTAGGACAATATTATTCTCTTCCATGATGCACGTTCCTTATTATGATTCATTTTCGACCGGGCTGTTCTCGTCATATTCGTCAACGTTGCCCGTAAACTTTTCGATATCAGAAGGATCGAAATTGTCACCGGGCTCGATCGTTATCTCTCCGAAAAGTTCTTTTTGTGTTACTTTCACGTTTTTGTTTTTATCCAGTTCGAGCATTGCCAGAAAACCGGTTACTTTTTCTGTACGGCTCGCTTCTTTGGTAAATATCTCTGAAAATTTAGCGCGAACGAAATTCTTTATCCGTTTGATGATCTGCTTCATCTTATCTTTGATACTCACCTTTTCGACGCGCAGGATACGTTCCATCTTAGATGTATTATCATTTGTTTTCTCTGTATATCTCTTTTCAATTTCGTTTTTATAAAATGCTAAGAGTGCCGGATCGATCCTGACAGGCAGATAAACTTTAGGAAACGACAGATTCTCAGGCATCTTATAATATGAGCCTGAATATAGACTGAGACGGTCGGAGAGTGCGGGAGCAAGTTCCTTGTACCTTTTGTATTCACTGAGTCTGCGGATGAGTTCTTCCTCGGAGATCTCTTCGCTTTCTTTTTCTTTCTGCGGGAGAAGCCTTCTTGATTTCAGGTGCAGAAGCGTTGAAGCCATCACGAGGAACTCGCTTGCGATCTCCATATCAAAATTATTTTTCAGGACCTCGATATATTGATCCGCGATAAGGCTGATACTGATATCGGCGATATTCAGCTTGTTTCTTTCGAGCAGTGAAAGAAGCAGGTCGAACGGGCCTTCGAATACGTCGAGCCTTATATCTTCCAGCGAAGTCATATATAACTGTTCCTGAAGAGAATTGTCCAATTTTATGTCTCCGTAATATCATCCGAGTACCGTCCGGTAATTTCCGGAAACGGCTTCAATTATTATACATCCGTTTTGCGTTTCTGAGAAGGTCAGTCCGTCAATTATTTTATCTCCCGGATTTAGTCCGGAAATATCGTATTTATTGTCACCGGCAGAAATGAATGAAAACGTGTTATCCCCGATGTTGAGCGGAATCTTCACAGTACAGCGCGTATTGGCCGGGATAGCGAATTCATACTCGAAACTATTTCCGGCGGATACTTTCCATGAAGATCTGATCGTGCCGTATACGCTATTGTAACTTGCGCTCACGCTGTCGATCCTTAGCTGAGGGTCGATACGCGGTGAAAGAACGAAATCTTTAAAACCGTTCTCTCCGTATCCGTTGATCCCGGCCATATATGAGAACATCCACTCACCGACGCAGCCGTAAGCGTAGTGGTTAAATGAATTCATTCCTACGTCGCCGAAACCTCTTTGAAGCGTATATGAATCCCAGCGTTCCCAGGTCGTTGTCGCGCCCTGATCAATGCTGTAAAGCCACGATGGATTGCCGCGCTGCAGAAGGAGCGTGTAAGCGGTCTCGTCCTCGCCGAAAAGGCTGAGAATATTAACTAAATTAGCTGTTCCGACAAAACCGGTCTGTAGTTTTCCGCCGTTCCTGTCAATGCTTCTGACGAGCTGTGACAATACTTCTCTTCTTGAATCGTCGTCAGGTACAAGGTCTGCAAGCAGCGTCACGATGACAGAAGTCTGTGAATCGGGTATGAAACCGAAATCGTTAAAATACGTCTTAATATAATCTGATTTTACACTATCGTAGATTTCGCGGTAATAATTTGCTTTAGCAGCAAAACCGAGTGCATCGGACATTTCTGCCATAAGAAGTGCGTCGTATGCGTAATATGCTTTACATATGAGCCGCTGTTCTGTTGGCTGATACGCGAGCCAGTCGCCGTATCTCTCCTGAGGTCCCCCGTTAGCTATGATATATTTCATGTATTTTTCCATGGAATCATAGTTTCGGCGTATAACGTACGTGTCAGAATATTTTTTGAACATTACGTAAGGTACGATTATGCCTGCGTCTCCCCATGCCGCTGCGCCGGAACCTGTCGCATTACTGCGCGGGATAACGTCGGGATATGAACCGTCGTCGACCTGGCTGTCAATGCAGTCTAAAAGCCATTTTCTGAAGAACGATGCAGTATCGGCGAAATATGATCCGGTCCCTGCAAAGACCTGAGTATCACCCGTCCAGCCCAGGCGTTCGTCACGCTGCGGACAATCGGTGGGAACGCTGAGATAATTGCCCATCATGCTCCAGCGAATATTGGAAATAAGCTGATTCACCGTATCGTCCGAAGTTTCTATAAATCCGGTGTCGATATTGTCCGAGCCTACCACCTGACCGCGTATCGATCTGAACGTCACAGTTCCGGAAACCGTTATCGAGATATACCTGAAGCCATAGAAAGAATACTCAGTATGATAAGTTTCTTCCCCTTCGCCGGACATGATATATCTATTAACAGACTGAGCAGATCTGTAGTTCGCTTTATAAACGGATCCTTCCGGCCCGTCGTTTCCGCGAGAAGCACGTCCCGAATCGTTAAGCATTTCGCCGAAATTCATCGTGATCTCAGTCCCACGGCTGCCGCTGACAATGATCTCGGGCCATCCGACCATATTCTGTCCGAGGTCAACGACAGCGGTCTCACCTGCATTAAGAGTAAATTCCGCTCCGTCTGTTATCGAACGGATAACGTTTATCTTTCCGTAGTTCGTGTCGTTGTCAATCACATCTTTATAGATCGTCACGCTTTCCGGCTTTCTTTCGTATTTATCACGAACTTTGATCGACGGACCGGATGCAGGAGTTATCTCACCGTGAAATCCGTCAAATAACTCGACCGGGCCCCATTTTTTAGGATCATATTTTTCAGGAAGGCAGGAATCAAGCGAGAGCCTAGCGTCGTACGTCTCTCCTCCGTAGATAGAAGCATCTATGACGGGACAATCAGTTCTGTTGCTTTCCCAGCTGTTGTCGGTAACGATCTCGGTCTTTCTGCCGTTCCTGTATTCGATAACGAGCCTCATAAGAAAAGCATTGCCCTGATATCCGTACGTACCGAACGAAATTTTACCGTTCCACCATCCTGACGTAACGACGGCATAAAGTGTGTTGACGCCGTTTTTGAGCATTCCCGTAACGTCGTAAGTAAAATATTGAACGCGTTTCGAATAATCCGTCCATCCCGGTTTCAGAACGTCATTTCCGACGTTATCGCCGTTCAGATAAACATTGAAGTTTCCCAGAGCAGTCGCATATATCCATGCACTTTTTACGTTTCTGACGTCAAATGAGTCGTCCAGCGAGAATTCACGTCGGAACATGATACCGCCGGATTCTTCTGTAGATATAGGACTTCCGTCGATAGACACGAATGATTTTACTTCATACGTATACGGTCCGGCAATGAGTCTTCCCCCTTCTATCTTACCTGCAGAAAAAGGATTCTCACCATCATCGAAAGATAGATCTTTTGTGATCTGTTCCCCGTTCTTTTGCTTCAGTTCGACGTGAACGTTATCGATCCATCCTACTTCTCCGGCGCCCTGACGGATGCCGTACGCACCTGCGGAATTTTGATTGCGTTTAAAAGTGTCGATCTTATTGGAATTGACGTACGTAACTATTTCTTTACCGTCAGAAGTGATCCTAACGTGAAACTTATCTCCGTAACTGACCGGAGATCCGCATTTTTCCGAGATGTCTACTTCTTCAACTGTATATCCGCCTCCGGTAAAGACGTGTTTTCTAAGATATAGAACGCCGTGGTCAACGATATTAAACTGCCAAAGCAGATATTCGGCCGAGTTTCTAACGTCAACAAGTATTCCGAGCGCCTGTTCGGTTATCGCGGCGTCAAGGTCGATCGAGTAATCGACGAACCTTAGTTTGTTCATTCCTTCACTGATAAAAGATGCTTTTTTAAGAGCGTCCTCGTCTGAACCGGTCATGAACTTTCCGCTTTGATCACTTGTTTTATATTCGTCATTGCTGTCCCAGACAGTAACTTTCCAGAAATAATTCTTTCCGGGGACAAGTTTCCGGCCTGAATACGGTATACAAGCAGATTCAGGCGAAATGATCTTGCCCGAATCCCAATACGTACGGCCGCCAAAAGAATCACTGTCGTTGACAACGATCCTGTACGCCGATTGCATGAATCCGTTTGTTTCAGAATCGATCAGCCAGCCGAAAGTAAGATCATTGCCGCCCGAAACGACCGGTTCATCTGAATAATTAACTCTTAATGATGAAACTGAGAATGAGTCGGATTCTGTTTTATAATCCGGCACGTAGCTGCAGATTCCGAATATAACTGCCGCGATTATGATCAAAGAAAATGAAACGATTAAAATTTTAGCTCCCCTGCTCATAAATAACTCCTGCTATCTGAATATCAGATTACTTATCAAAGCAAAAGGTCTTGTGATAAGCCACATCAGACCGTTAGCCGGATACGCAATAAGATAGTTGTAAAGAAAGTCGCCGATAACAGGAACGCGGATCAGAAGCAGGAAACCGATATAGATCCACATACTGTATTTCTCGATGACATATATTTTTCTGTATACTTCGTAAGGAAGGAAGTTTACTATAAGTCTGTAGGTGTCAAATCCGGGAAGCGGAAGAAGATGGAATATCGTCAGGAAAGCGGCTATCTGTGCACCGAGGAAGAAAATGAGTGAGAAATAATAGAACACCGTGTTCGAATAAAGTCCGGTAAATCGTCCGATCACTTCGTATAAAATATAATAAACCGAATACATTGCAAAGGCGGCAATAATTCCGGCAGCCGGTCCGGACAATATCTGTATCGCTGCGTCTCTTTTGGGATTTTTGTAAAATTTCGAATCGAAACGCATCGGTTTTCCGAATCCGATACCGATTATCAGCAGCATAATGAATCCGAAAATGTTGATGTGAGCTTTCGGGTTCATCGTTAAGAAGCCATCCTGTTCAGGCAGATAGTCCCCTAGTTTTTTTGCGACCCAAGCCTGAAAAAATCCTCTGAAAGAGAAAAACAGGATCATTCCGGGTATCGACAGCAATCTGTTTATTATGAAATCGGCCATATAAATCTCCGTGAAACAATAAATTCTGGCGGAATCCTGTTCCGTACGCTTAGAAGTATATCATTTCAGAGTGGCCTAAATCAAGCGTTACAGGCCGATTTCTAGCATTTTATTCATTTTTATGCCCGAAATTATTTCCCGGGAAATATGTGGACTTTTATTTTTTATGAAGCTATTATTCAGTTACCGGCATGACCGGAAAGAAACAGAATGGAGTGAAAAGAATGGATCCTGAAACAAGAAACGAAGAAGGAAAGGCAACGAACGGAAATCAGAGAAGTGAGAATTCGTCGTCTGATTACAAACCGATGGAGAGAGTGATAAGAGCTACTTTAGCATCTCTCAGAGAGAATCAAAAGAGCGGCTGGAAGAGGCTCGTTACCGTTACTCAATGGGGCGGAGGAAAATTCAAGCTCGACATAAGAGAATGGAACAGCGATATGACGCGTTCGACGAAAGGAATGACTTTTACAAGGTCCGAAGTTGAAAAACTCAGAAACGTACTTTCGATAATCGATCTGAATATCATTGACGATTTCACACCTCCCGAAGCGCCTGCAAACGTGAATTCAGAAGCGGCAGTTAACGTCGAATCACTTCCGAAAGCAGTATGATCAGATAATTGACCGCAATAAAAATCAGCGCCTGGTTAAATTGAAATTCTCATCCGGGCGCTGATAATATGTAAGAATGATCCGGACCCGGCAGATCAGGAGATCGTCTTTACAAAATCTGTTAATCTGTCCATAGCGTCGTAAACGTATTGCCTGGGACATGCGACGTTCATTCTGAGAAAAGCGCTTCCATTACCGCCGTATACTTTACCGTCTGAAATATACAATCCGGTTTTAGATCTGAGCTTCCCTGCAAATTCAGTCGATGATAATCCGGAACCTGATATATCGATCCAGAGAAGATAAGTGGCGTCGCTTTTTACGACTTTAAGTTCAGGGATACAATCAGAAACGAAGTTCTCTACGATCTCTTTATTTTCAAAAACGTATTCGCGCATCTCATCGAGCCATCCGGCACCTGAATAATAAGCGGAGATTGCTGCGGGACATGCAAGCGCATTAGGCTCGGCGACTTCGTCTGTATTGATCGCCCGCCAGACTTTATGGAATAGTAAACGATCTTTTGCAAATATCGCGGCAGTCTGGATCCCGGCAAGATTAAAAGTTTTTGTAGGAGCGATAAGGCTCACGCTTACATTTGAACACGTTTCCGATACCGAAGCAAACGGAACGTATTCAGTGCCGGGACGCGTGATATCACAGTGTATTTCGTCGGAAATGACGGTGACGTTATGCTTTAGAGCCATCTCTCCGATCTTCTTAAGCGTATCGTGATCCCAGATCTTACCGACCGGATTATGAGGATTACACAGGATAAACATTGAGGTCTGAGGATCGGAGAACTTCTTCTCAAGATCTTCGAGGTCCATCGAATACTTGCCGTTGTCATACACCAGAGGACTTTCAAGGACCCTCAGCCCGTTATTCAGGATGCTGTTGTAAAAAATGTTGTAAACGGGAGTCTGTATAACGACGTTTTCGTTTGGAGAACCCAGCTTTCTTACGATCGATGATAATGCGGCTACAACACCTGTGCAGAACATGAGCCACTCGCGCCTGATCGTAAAACCGTGACGTGAACTCCACCAGTGAACGTAAGCGTCATACCATTCGTCCGGAACTTCCGCATAGCCGTAAATGCCGTGACCGATCCTTTCGGATAATTCCTGAATGATCCCGGGCGCAGTCTTAAAATCCATGTCCGCGATCCACATGGGAAGTTCATTGTCGCCTACGTCCCATTTATAGCAATACGTTCCTCTTCTGTTTACAGGTGTATCAAAATCGTATTTCATGTTTTCGCTCACGCCCGGGTCAACGTCATTATGTATCATTATTTGCTTTGGACGATACTCTCATCCCATCCGTCCGGAGCTTTAAGTCCCATCAGGAAAAGTGCGCTGGCGGCAACGTTCGACAGGCCGAAGCTTCCGTCTTTGATCACGTAATTATCCTTATTCGGAGTATTGTCGTAAAAAATACAGGGAACAGGATTGAGAGTGTGAGAAGTTTTTGCCTTAGGGCGTCCGTCGGAGTTAAGAACGACCTTCCCTTTTTTTATCTCGTACATTTCGTCGCAGTTACCGTGGTCTGCTATAATTATTGCCATTCCGCCGAGCTCGTCGATGACCGGAAGGATCCTTCCGAGGCAGAGGTCTACCGTTTCCATGGCTATTTTAGCAGCCTGAAAACTACCCGTATGACCGACCATATCTCCGTTGGCGAAATTGACGCGAGCGAAGCCATATTTTCCTGTCTTTAATTCTCTGATCATCGCGTCTGTTACTTCGGCAGCTTTCATCCAGGGCCTTTGTTCAAACGGCACAACGTCGGATTTAACTTCGACGTAAGTTTCAAGCTCATCGTTGAATTTTCCGCTTCGGTTACCGTTCCAGAAATATGTCACGTGGCCGAATTGCTGGGTTTCAGCGACTGCAAGCGGTGCTGTGCCTTGATTTGCAAGGTATTCTCCCATTGTATTTGAGATCTTAGGCGGGTCAACAAGGAATCTGGGCGGTATTTTAAGATCTCCGTCGTACTGAAGCATTCCGGCATAGCATACCTTCGGAAGGTATCTGCGGTCAAAAGTATTAAGCTCAGGATCTGTAAATGCTTCGCTTATCTCGATCGCGCGGTCGCCGCGGAAGTTGAAGAATACTACGCTGTCGCAGTCAACGATCTTACCTACGGGGCCGTTTTCGTCGGCAATGACGAACGCCGGGAGATCCTGGTCTATTGCGCCTGTCTCCTTCCGGTAGGTTTCAATGGCTTCTTTAGCGGAAGCAAACGTACGGCCTTCTCCGAGAACGTGGGTGTTCCAACCTCGCTCAACCATCGACCAGTCGGCCTTATAACGGTCCATAGTTATATTCATCCTGCCGCCGCCGCTGGCGATCTTAACGTCGAAATCATTGTCCCTGAGTCCGCATAAAAACTCTTCAAAAGGATCAACGTAATCAAGAGCCGACGTTTCACCCACGTCGCGCCCGTCGAGCAGGATATGGACCCTCACACGTCGGATCCCCTCTTTTTTAGCCTGAACGATCATTGCCTTGAGGTGATTGATATGCGAGTGAACGTTACCGTCAGAAAACAATCCAATAAAATGAAGAGTAGAATGATTATCAAGGGCATTGTCCGCGATCTCACGCCAGCCGGATGCTTTGAACATATCACCGGATTCGATCGATTCGTTTACGAGTTTTGCGCCCTGGCTGTATACCTGACCGGCTCCGATCGCATTGTGACCGACCTCGGAGTTGCCCATATCATCGTCTGACGGAAGCCCTACGGCTGTTCCGTGCGCTTTGATCTTTGTCCACTGATATTCAGAATAAAGCCTGTCAAGTGTAGGCTTATAAGCTGCTTTTTCAGCATTTCCTTCGATTCTGTCGCTGAGTCCCACGCCATCCATCACGATGACGACAACAGGTCCTTTGTAATTCATACTTTACCTCCGAAATGAATAAATATTTAGCAAAACCGGATCAGGCTGATAAGGCTTATCCGGCAAACAGGTATGCTTTGATCTTCTCCGAGAACCTTTCTTCGAACACACGATTATAAATGTCGTTAGGTATCGGTCCGGACCCGGAGAATTCATTTTTTGCGCGCTCTTCTTCGCAGATATCGAGGAAATTTTTGAGTTCGTTCTCTCCTTTTACCATGCTGAGATAGATAAGAAGAGTCCAGTCATATGCTTTTTCGTACAGATCGGATTTCATGAGCGACTGAAAATTTGCTTCGATATTATATTTGACCTGACGGAGCTGAACGTTTATCTGATCTCCAAGTTCAATAAACGCGTATTCGGCGCAATGACGTTTGTTAAAATGCGAACCGCATGAACCGGGATTTACCGCTATCTTTCCGTTTTTCTCCCATTTCCATTGTTCATGACTGTGTCCGCATAAAAGTATGTCTTCGTCGATCGCCTCGAGCCATTCACCTACTGGTGAAAGCCCCTGAGCTTTGTAGCACAGCTCGTTTTGAGAGAAGGGCGATCCGTGTACGGCTTTTATCGTATATTTATCAGTGGCTATAGATAGGCTTTGAGGCAGTTTGCGTAAGTACAAAAGATTTCTGGATGTGAGCTGACGGTACGTCCATAAAAGTGAAGCGAACTGGTCGTATATGATCCAGTAATCTAAAAGCGAAGGAGCATTTTTCATATATTGTTCGCGGTTACCTGCAATCACAAGGTCGGTAAGGCCGCGGACAATATCGAGACATTCATTTGGTTTGTGCCAGTCTGAAACGATATCTCCGAGGACGATATATCTGTCCGCTCCGAGCATTTTGCTGTCGTCAATGCAAGCTTCGAGCGCCGGAAGATTTGAGTGTATATCCGAAATTACCGCGATCCTAAGTTTATCCAATTAAATAATCTCCTTACAGATCAAAAGCATATAAGTGATACGAGCAATACGCCCGGTATCTGCTTAAGTTCATCAAGAATCCTGTTGTCTACGCTCTGGTCAACGCTGACGAACGCTTCAGCTTTATCTCCTTTGATCTTACTGCTCCACTGCATAGCGGCGATATTGATATTGTTATTTCCGAGCACCGTACCGATTTTTCCGACGATACCGGGAACGTCCGAGTTCTTAATCGCCAGAACGTAATCGGTAGGTTCGAAGTCGAGTTTATACCCGAAGAATTCAACGATCCTGATCTCGCTCTTGGCAAAAACAGTACCCGATACGGAGAGCCTGTCACCTTTAACGGTTACGAACTCTGCAGTCATAAGGTTTGTATATTTGTCCAGATGACTCGAACGGCTTTCGTCTAGCTGAATGCCCATATCGTCAAGTAACAGCTTTGCGTTTACGTAATTTACTTTATCGTTTACGATTGGCTCTAAGAAGCCTTTAATGAACGAAAGCGTGAAAATATCTGTGGCAGCGTCCGGAGCGGCGAGGTCTCCGGAATATTTGATTTTTATCTTCTTTACAGGAGTTTTTTCGGTCTGGAAGTAGATCTTACCGAGGTCTTCGGACAAAGAGAGATAAGGTCTGAGCTCAGCCATATCAGAAACACCGATAGGAGGCATATTGACTGCTGCAACCATCTCGCCGTTTAGCGCTTTTGCAACAAGCTCGGCTACGGCAGTACCGACGTTGAAATTAGCCTCTTTTGTTGACGCGCCGAGATGAGGCGTCACGATGCAGTTATCAAGCGTAAGCAGCGGGTTGAAATAATCCTGCTCTTCAGGAGCCTTGTTGTAATTCGGTTCCGGGCTAAGTACGTCCAGACCGGCAGCGGCAACTTTTCCTGATACGAGCGCGTCGTAGAGTGCCTTTTCATCGACCAGTCCGCCGCGAGCCGCGTTTACGATCCTGACGCCTTTTTTGCATTTTTCAAGCTCTGCTTTCCCGATAATTCCGATAGTTTCTGCCGTTTTAGGCGTATGGATGGTGATCAGATCAGATACCGCCAGAAGTTCATCGAGCGTCTGAGCACGTTTTACGCCAAGCTTAACGAATCTGTCGTCACTTATATACGGATCGTATGCGATAGCATTCATTCCGGATCCTGTAAGTTTTCTGGCTACGATACTGCCGATCCTGCCAAGTCCGATTATACCGACAGTCTTCCCTTCAAGTTCGGAACCGATAAATCTGCCTCGCCGGAAATCATGATTTCTTCCTGCTGAAACAGCCTGGACCAGGTTTCTGAATAAAGCGTAAGAGAGTGTGATAGCGAGCTCCGCGGCAGCCATAGTATTGCTCTCGGGAGTGTTGACAACGATTATTCCTTTCTGAGTCGCTGTTTTAAGATCGATATTATCCACACCGTTTCCGGCGCGACCTACGACTTTCAGGTTAACAGCTTTAGATATCAGTTCTGCGTCAACTTTTGTAACGCTTCTGACGATCAATCCGTCGTATTCGCTGATGATATCGAGAAGATCTTCTCTTGAAATGCCGAATTGAACTTTTACTTCAAATCCGCAGTTTATAAGATAATCAATACCCTCTTTTGCAATGCTCTCAGTAACGATAATTTTCATTGTTCTGATCCTTCCGTTCTTCGTTTTTTAATAAATGCTTCCGTGCTTCCGCGGTACTTTTTAATTCTACTCTGTTTACAGTGTGAAATCAATCTGTTTACCGGATAATTCATATCTGCGGAACTTAACGCCTGCGCTCCTTAACATCCTTTTAGATGCAACAGTTGAATCTGTATCGGCGTATTTATCGCTAAGATAGATTATCTCGGAGATCCCCTTTTGAATTATCGCTTTAGTACATTCGTTACAAGGGAATAACGTAACGTAAACTCTGGCGCCTCTCAGAGATCCTCCGTTATAATTAAGTATTGCATTAAGTTCAGCGTGGCAAACGTACAGATATTTAGTATCGAGAGGAGCGCCTTCACGATCCCAGGGATATTCATCGTCGGAACAGCCGAAAGGCATTCCGTTGTAGCCGAGGGACAATATTCTGTTGTCGCGGTCAACGATGCACGCTCCTACCCCGGTGTTCGGGTCTTTGCTTCGTCTTGCGGATAACATTGCTATTCCCATAAAATATTCATCCCAGCTGAGATAGTCTGTTCGTTTCATACTGCTGCCTCCGGATAAATCGTACGATTTTGATCATATCAAAATACAAGCCATACGCCTCTGACGTTCAGGCTTATATCTTTAAAAGTATAACATAAAAAATCATCGTTGTAAAATCAGCTTATCATGTTCAGATAAGATGAATAAACGGCACATACGATGATACCCGTGATCATAAACGGTACGAGCGGAAGACGTTTTTTCAGATCAAGAGATGATCCTTTCCGGATCTTATCGATGACACTTTTAACTATAAAATACAATACCGCCGCGGTAAACGAGACAAACAGGAAAAGTAAAATTCCTCTGATCCCGAATCCGAGTCCGACTGCAGCTGCAATTTTAACGTCAGCTCCTCCCATCCTTCCTTTTAATGCAGGAATGAAGGTGAATGCAAATCCAAGAAAAGATCCGCAAGCAGCTGATAATAATACAAGCACGTTTTTATCTGTGATGAATTTAAAGACCGTGAGCGTAATACCCGCTATCGCGATCAAGATAGAATAAACGTTATTGACCTTCCGAGATCTCAGATCAGATACGGAAGCCGGTATGATCAGTATAAGCAAAACGGAATAGTAAACGATATCAGCGATAAAAGACATAATTGTCCCCCCTCGGAAAATGATGGTCAAAACATAACATCAGAAGTTGATTACTTCAAATTTATTTTGATCACCATTTTTTCCGAAGGGGGAAAACGGCTAGATATGCAAGAGCATCTTTGCGATCGAGAAATAGATCAGCAGCGAAACTGCGTCAACGATAGTCGTAATGAACGGGCTCGCCATGACTGCCGGGTCAAAGCCGATCTTCTTAGCCAGCAGGGGCAGCGTACAACCGATGAATTTAGCGATGATTATCGTCATAGCCATAGTTATGCATACGACGAGGGCAATAGGAATAGATACGTTTTCGTGAAGCAGCAGATTGTTTATCAGCATTATCTTCGCAAAAGTCGCTACAGCAAGTGATATACCGCATAATATCGATACGCGTATCTCTTTCCATATTACTCTCAATATGTCACGAAATTCTATTTCGCCCAGCGATATTCCACGGATGACTGTAACTGAAGCCTGGCTTCCGGAGTTACCGCCCGTATCCATCAGCATAGGAATGAATGCTGTCAGGACGACCTGCGCGGCCAGAGCATCTTCGAATGAAGATATGATCATGCCGGTAAACGTCGCCGAAACCATCATAAGTAAAAGCCACGGTATCCTGCTTTTCCAGATATTGAATACTGAAGTTTTAAGATAAGGCTTCTCCATAGGAGTAATAGCGTTCATCTTAGCGAAGTCTTCTTCAGCCTCTTCCTGGATGACGTCGATAGCGTCGTCGACTGTTACGATACCTACGAGTCTGTGTTCGAGGTCAACAACCGGTACAGCGAGCAGGTCGTACTTTTCGATCAGTTTCGAAACGTCCTCTTTATCAGCGTCTGTCGTTGTAAATATGACGTCTTCATCCATTATGTCTGAAATAACGGCAGTCTGCGGAGACGTGAGAAGCGTCATAACCGTTACAAGGCCTAGGAGTTTTCTGTTTCCGTCGATAACGTAGCACGTATATATCGTTTCTTTATTAAGACCCGTTTTTCTGATCTTATCGAATGCGTCGGCGACAGTGATATTTTCCGGGATGTCAACGAATTCGGTGCTCATTATGCTTCCTGCGCTGTCTTCAGGATAGTGCATAATGTCGTTGATCTTTGCGCGGCGCTCGGGAGAAACGCTTTTAAGGATACGCCGAACGACGTTTGCAGGCATTTCTTCGATAATGTCTACGGTATCGTCAACGAATACTTCGCTCATGACCTGCTCTAGTTCTTCGTCTGAGAAAGCTCTGATCAGGACTTCCTGCTGGTCAGTATCCATCTCTACGAACGTGTCTGCGGCAAGTTCTTTCGGAAGTATACGGAAAATCAGAGGTACCTTATCTATTGGGACCTCTTCAAGCATAATGGCAATATCTGCCGGTTCCATGCTTCCGAGCAGTTCCTTTAACTGCTGGAAGTCTTTCTTTTCGATCAGTTCGTACGCCAGTTCTATCTTTTGATCAAGAATATCTTCGGCGTCGATCATGGTTTCGTTTTCGTCATGCATATACTTTATCCTTTCTTTTTTCCGGATGACCGGTTAATAAAAAAGGGGGCAGAATGTGCATACGGACCCTTAGATCAGATAATACCCGTTATTTCACTTTAAAAGTCAGGTGTGTCGTTCGATCAGTAACACGGTTTTAGAAGTGAAAAAAGGGACAATTCTGTTTTAGCGCATAAAGGAACAGCTGAGTCAGCGCTACTTCGTCCGGGAACCGCATTACTACTACCTCCGGCGTCCATTTTTTTCACCTCTCAATACAAAAAATATAATACGGAAAACCGCATAGTGATTATATCCACCATGCGGCAATTATGTCAAGAATAATTTTTTTAATGGCTCTACTCCCAATTTCGTAGCGGATTTGGACAGGCGAGCTGAAGTTTGGCTGCAATCAAATAGATCATGGACGAAAAACCGTCATACGTTCTGTATCCTCTGGCCTTCCTTTTGGCTGCCTGAATCATACTGTTTAAT
>JAEEGL015842870.1_pt1 | contig 21717 bp, 15 predicted proteins | sample 9134231 | NCBI WGS metagenome assembly JAEEGL01 (sample SAMN16246548, study PRJNA631951) | gut metagenome | biome: gut microbiome; feature: rumen; material: fiber-attached | host: Bos | place: Iran: Karaj | collected 2018-10
CCTGTGCTTTGCAACTTTCAGTTCATATTGTGTACGTCGTGTAATAACCTCATCACGATGATTAACAAAAAGTACGATAATTTTTTTTAATGTAAGGACTTCTGGGCGCAGATATCTAGAACCATCCTCTTTTGTAACTGGAACAAGAGCAAGATTTATAACACCAAAATTCGACTGAAGCTCTGTCTTTGTAAACAGCTGGTTCAATACGATTTTTGTTGTCGCACCTTTTTTCAAATCAACAACAAGACGCATACCCGAACGATCGGATGACTCATCGTTTGCATTTGAAACCCCGTCTATTTGTTTATCGCGAACAAGCTCTTTTATGCGCCTGATAATATTTGTTGTATTTATGCCATAAGGAACTTCTGTAAATACTATCGATTCTCGACCATTTTTATCTGTCTCGATTTTGAACTTTGAACGGATAGTTATCTTACCACGACCAGTAAGATATGCTTTTTTAATACCGGCCGTACCATAAATAACACCACCCGTCGGAAAATCAGGACCCTTTATATGGCGCATCAATTCATCATTTGAAATATCTTTATTATCAATATAAGCACTTATAGCAGAAGCTACTTCGCGCAAATTGTGCGGTGGCATATTTGTTGCCATACCGACTGCAATACCTGTCGTTCCATTACAAAGCAAAAACGGGAATTTTGAAGGAAGAACTGAAGGCTCGTCACATGTATCATCAAAGTTACGAACCATATCGACAGTTTCTTTATTTATGTCAGAAACCATCTCTTCCGTAATTTTTGTCATCTTTGCTTCTGTATACCTGTATGCTGCTGGGGGGTCACCTGCAATTGTACCGAAGTTTCCCTGCGGGGTTACTGTTGTATATCTTTGGGCAAAGTCTTGACCAAGACGAACGAGAGCATCGTAAACAGAAGCATCTCCATGCGGATGATAATGTCCAAGAACATCACCGACAATTGTGGCACATTTTTTTGTTTTTCCGCCACTTGCAAGATGAAGAGTGTCCATTGAATACATAATTCGCCGATGAACTGGCTTAAGTCCATCACGAACATCAGGCAAAGCACGCTGTACAATAACGGACATAGAATAATCTATATAAGCTTGTTTAACTTCATCCTCTATCGGAATTTTTATAACTGTTCCACCTTCCGGTGTTTTAATCTCTTCCATCATATCCTCATATTTTTACGACTAAAAATCCAAATTCGCGTAGCTGGAGTTTTCTTCTATAAACTGGCGGCGCGGTTCTACATCTTCACCCATACATACAGTGAATATCTTATCTGCAGCGATTGCATCAGGAATTGTCACAACTCTCATCTTTCTGTGAGTCGGATCCATTGTAGTTTCCCAAAGCTGCTTTCCATCCATTTCACCAAGACCTTTATAACGCTGAACTTCAGCTTTTCCGCGCTGGTCACCCAGAGCTTCCAAAGCAGCATCTCGCTCCGCATCAGAATAGCAGTAAACAGGCTCTTTTTTTCCAAGCTGTACACGGAACAACGGTGGCATGGCGAGATATACATATCCTTTTTCTATGACTTCCGGCATATATCTGAAAAAGAACGTAAGAAGAAGTGTTCTAATATGTGAACCATCAACATCAGCATCGGCCATGATGATAATTTTATGGTAGCGGAGTTTTTCAATGTTGAAATCTTTTCCAAAACCAGTTCCAAGAGTAGCAATAACCGGCTCTAGTTTATCATTGTTGACAACTTTTTCCGGCCGGACTTTCTCAACATTTAGCATTTTTCCCCAAAGCGGAAGAATTGCCTGTGTTTTTGGATCGCGTCCTTTTTTTGCCGATCCGCCTGCAGAGTCTCCCTCAACGATATAAACTTCACACTGGGCTGGGTCTTTCAATGAGCAGTCAGAAAGTTTCTCCGGCAAACCGAAACTGTCAGAAAGAGACTTTTTTCTTGAAGCGTCTTTTGCTTTTTTCGCCGCAATTCGAGCAGAAGCTTCGCTTACGCATTTATCAAGAATAACTTCTATGATCTTAGGGTTTTGCTCAAAAAAGATTGTTAATTTTTCTTTTACAAGTGAGTCTACGATTGTTCGAACTTCAGTGTTTCCAAGCTTTGTTTTTGTCTGTCCCTCGAATTGCGGCTCAGGAACTTTCATAGAAATAACAGCTGTAAGTCCAGAACGAACATCTTCACCTGTAAGTTTCTCATCTTTATCCAAACGTTTTTGTATCTTGGGATATTTTTCCAAGAAATCGTTCATGACTCTTGTAAGAGCTATTTTGAATCCATCAAGATGAGAACCACCTTCTTTTGTATTTATGTCATTTACAAAAGAAAGGATATTTTCTGCATATCCGTCATTATAATGCAAAGATATTTCTGTGATTATGTCGTCTTTTTCACCTGAAATATGAATTGGCTCTTCTGGAACGACTTTCTTCTTTTCATCAAGATATTTTACGAAATGGTTTATTCCACCCTCAAACCTGAAAACAGATTCTTTAGGAGTTTCATTCCTTTCATCACGCAGAACTATAGTTATTCCACTATTTAAAAAAGCAAGTTCCCTAAGACGATTTGAAAGAACTTCAAAACTGTATTCTGTTGTTTCGGTAAAAATTGTGGAATCTGCCTTCCATCGGATTGTTGTTCCACGTTTCTCTGTAGTTCCGTTTTCTGTAACGGGCGTTACAGGTGTTCCTCGCTCATATTTCTGTACATATTTTTTTCCTTCACGACAGACAACTGCTTCCATCCAATCGGAAAGAGCATTTACACAAGAAACACCTACACCGTGAAGACCGCCTGAAACTTTATATGAACCTTTATCAAATTTACCACCAGCATGGAGCCTTGTAAGTACAAGCTCTAATGCACTTATACCTTCGGTAGGATGAATATCAACAGGAATTCCGCGTCCGTTATCTTCGACACGTACAACATCATCTTTTTCAAGTGTAACAAAAATACTGTCGCACTGACCTTGCATTGCTTCATCTATAGAATTATCTACAACTTCATAAACAAGATGATGTAATCCATCAGGACCAGTTGAACCAATATACATTCCAGGACGCTTTCGAACAGCTTCCAGACCTTTTAATACTTGAATATTTGTGGCTGAATATGAGGCACTCATTCATACCCCTTGTAAGATTATAAATGTTAGATGAGTATAAACTTATTGAAAAAAAAAGTAAAGGCAGAGTATAATTAAGGAATGTCAGATTTCAAAGTGTTTTGGGAAGAAGCCGTAAAAGTCCTTTATTCAGAATATGAAAACCTCAACCGTACAGAGGAGTTTAATCTCTGGATAAAAGCAATAGATTATGTAAATTCTCATGATACGACTATAGTTATTTCTGTTCCTTCAACTTTTTTTAAAGAACAACTTATTAGGCGTGGCGATATTTCCAAATTGCAGAATTTTATCTGTGAACTTTCTGGACAGAATGTTTCTTTTGAGTTTGAAATTAAACCAAAGGAACTGAAATCTTATGACAATACACCGAATAATACATCTTTTACAAAAAACAACAGCGTGAATGTAAATACAAAAACTAATGACAATTCAGATACTCCAAATTTGACATCGAAAAAAACAGATAAACAACACCCTCAACTTTCTGAACGCTATAGTTTTGAAAACTTTGTATATGGCGATAACTCTGTTTTTGCATACAATGCAACTCTTGCAGTGGCAAAAAATCCTGGAAAAGCATATAACCCAGTTTTATTGTATGGTGGAGTCGGACTTGGAAAAACACATCTCATGCAAGCAATTGGAAATTATGCTTGGAAAGAATCGAACGCAAAAATAATATATATAACTGCGGAAAACTTTACTAACGAATTTATAAAAGCACTTGGTCAAGGACAAGTTGCTATATCAAAGTTCAAAGACAAATATCGTTCTGTAGATATTCTTCTTATTGATGATATTCATTTTCTTCAGAAAAAAGACGGAACACAAGAAGAGCTTTTCCACACGTTTAATGCACTTTATGACTCAAACAAACAAATTGTCTTTACATGTGATCGTCCTGTTTCTGAGCTCAAGAATCTTTCTGACAGACTTCGTTCACGTTTTGAAAGAGGCCTGAATGTTGATCTTCAACCACCTGATTATGAAACCAGGCGAGCAATTATTGAAAAGAAGCTTGAAGAAAGCAATAAAACAATACCATCTGACATAATAGACTTTATAGCTCATAATATTGCCTCGAATGTTCGTGATCTTGAAGCAGCTATTATGAAAATTGTCGCATATAATGAGCTTATCAACAAAAAAGAAATCACTATAGAAACAGCAAGTCAACTTTTACGTGATTTTATAAGTTCTCCTAAGCAATCTAATTTAGGAATTGATACTATCATCAAAGTAATTGCAGAAGAATACGGCCTTTCATCTTCAGATATAAAAGGAAAAAAACGCACAAAAAATATAATAATGCCTCGACAAATCGCTATGTACATAGCAAGAGAAATAACTGAATTCTCCACGACGGAGATAGGAGCAGAATTCGGACGCGATCATACAACAGTTGTGCATTCCTGCCAAAAAATTGAAGAATCAATACAATCCGATTCTAAATTTGACAGCAAAATCCAACTTCTTATAAGAAATATTAAAGATTATAAAAAATCTATTTAGACATCCTGTGCAAAGTATGTTAAAATAGTGTTAAATATGTGTGCATTGTTTAATTTCTTGTGTATTTGTTAATAACCAAACCATAAAACACAAGATTTTTCATTTGCGCTATTTTTTATACATTAATAAGATACAATAGTTATTAAGATATTAACAATTCTTATTACTATTATTATTTATTAAATTTATAGATTATAAAAAGCATATTCAAATCTTTTTCTATTGAATATGCTCTAAAAGGAGATACTCATGAAATTCACTTTTGATCGTGATGCAATGCTCAAGGAAATTGGAATTGCTCAGGAAATAATTTCCACAAAGAATACCCTTTCGATTCTTTCAAATGTTCTTTTTATTGCTGAAAGCGATACTCTTACAATAAAAGCAACAGATATAAAAGTAAATTTTGAAACAAAACTTCCTGTAGATATTGAAGAAGAAGGAACAACTACAATTTTCTGCGATAAATTCATAAGTATTCTCAACTCAATTCCTTCTGGAGATATAGAATTCAATCAAAAAGATTCGAACGTCGTAATAAAGCCAATAACAAAGAAAGTTCAGTTCAAACTGAAAAGTATGGCAAGCGACAAGTTCCCAGAGTTTGCTTCAGCAGAAAATGTTCCTTATTTTGAAATTCCTATAAAAGAATTCAAAAACATGATTACGCAGACAATTTTTGCTGTTTCTGATGATGAGACCAGATTCTTCATGAACGGTGTTTTCTTTGAGAAAAAGGATGATAATTTGAATTTAGTTGCAACAGATGGAAGAAGACTTGCTTTCTCATCTAAACCTTTATGTCAGGGAATAAGTGATTTTTCATCTGCAATTGTTCCTCCAAAGATTCTTAATATCATTCTAAAAAGAGCTCCTTCAGAAGGATTTATTTCTATAGCAATAGTAGATAAAGTCATTTTTATCAAATTCGGAAATTATCAGTTTACATCAGTTCTTATTGATGGTCAGTTCCCGAATTACATGCGTGTTATTCCTGAAAAACAATCTTATAATTTTATTGTCGAGAAAAAAGACATTCAGGAAGCCCTTCACAGAGTTGGTCTTCTTATTGATAAAAAATCTCAGAGAATCTATTTTGAAGTTAAACCTGGTGTACTTGTTATTAGTTCGCAGGAATCAGAACTTGGTATTGCAAAAGAAGAAATTCCTTGCAGGTATGATGGAGAAGAAGTAAATATAGCACTCAATTATGTTTATATTGATGAGCCACTTAAAGTAACAGAAAGTGACAAAGTGTGCTTTGAATTTACAGAAAAAATGAGAGCAATAACAATGAGACCTGAACCAGCTTCTGATTATTTCCATATCATAATGCCTATGCAGATGGAGTAAAAAATCGGTTGCCTTTTTTATCGCTATCAGTTGTAAATTTTAGGAATCTTGATTTCGATACAATAAACCTCCTTGGCAAGGAGGTTTATTTTGTTGGAGAGAACGGGCAAGGAAAAAGTAATATCCTTGAAGCCATATACATGTCTTCCTATGCATCTTCTTTCAGGACAAGAAATGAAACCGAGATAATAAAAAATGGATTTGACTCTTATTCAGTGAAAGGATTTTTCAAAGAAAGTAATGAAAAGTCTGACATAATAAAAGTCTCTTATGCAAATTCAAAAAAAACTATTGAAAAGAACAATAAAAAAATAAAAGACAGAAAAGAACTTTTAAATACAATTCCTTGTGTTCTTTTTTGTCATGATGACTTAGATTTTGCAATTGGTGAACCAGAAAGAAGACGATTTTTTATAGATCAATCACTTTCAATGTATGATGAAAAATATTTAGATACTTTGAGAAGGTATCGTCATATTTTGAAATGCAGAAATTCACTTATAAAAGAACAGCTTGCTAAAAAAGAAAATAATCGTGAAATGATAGAACTTTACAACCCGTCTTTGATAAGTGAAGGCTTAATAATCCAGAAAAAGCGAAGACATGCTATAAGTCAATTTAACAGAATTTTTGGTCAGCTTTATTTTGAAGTCACTGGAATAGAAAATGTTTCAATTTTATATGATCCTTCTTGGAAAAGTTCGGATGAAAATGAAATAATTGCTTTTATGAATGAAAAATATGACACCGACAGAGTAATGAGTACAACTTTTTATGGACCACACAGAGACAAAATAAAGTTTATCCGCAATAAACAACCGTTCATACCAACAGCATCTACAGGACAAAGGCGTCTTTCTGCATTGATTCTGCGCATTGCACAGGCAGCGTATTACACAGAAATAACAGAGAAAAAGCCTGTTCTGCTTATGGACGACGTTTTTTTGGAACTTGATCCTGACAAAAGAGAAAAAATCATCTCGCTTCTTCCAGAATATGATCAAATGTTTTGTACATTTCTTCCTGGAGAACCATACGAGCGATACATGAAAGACACAACAAAAATTTTCAGGATAGAAAATGGAAGATGGTATGAATAATTCTTTCAATAGCGCAAAAGATTTAATTAACACATATTTTAGTACAGTCTCGGACAGCAATAAAGAGTTAGCAGAAATAGAATCGTCGTGGCGAGATATTTTGATGCAAATAAGAAATATCAACAAGCAGCAAGATACAAGGCGTGCAGATATTGGAAGCCAATTGGCTGATCACAGTAAAATAATCGATTTTAAAAATGGAACTCTTTTTATAGAAACAGATCATCCAACTCGATTACAGCTTTTTTATTTCTATAAAAACTATATTCTTGGCGTTCTTAATAAAAATTATCCAGAATTAAAAATACACAATTTATCATTTTTTATAGGAAAACAGAAAAAAGAACATATAAATACTTTACGCGATGTTTCTTCTGAAGAAATGGAAAAGGCTATAGAAAAACGAACTCAAGGATTGGAAACTGCATTTGATGAAGAGAATAATTCAATAAATATGAAAAAAGAAATTCCAGAAGAAGTAAAAAAGCTTTTTACTGGCTTTTTTGAATAATTTTTTAAGTGTTTACTATTGTTTTGTATCGATATTAATTGACTAATAAAGAATATTAGTGTTATATTTTACTGCCTAATATACTTTTGTTATAAAGGAAAATTTTAAAGAATACCATAGGTATTCTTAACATAAAGGAGACGTGTTCAATGAAACGGACATATCAACCAAGTAAAGTAAAAAGAAACAGAAAATTTGGTTTCCGTGCTCGCATGGCAACAAGAGGTGGACGTTTAGTTCTTAAGAGAAGACGTGCAAAAGGACGCTACAAGCTTACTGTATCAGACGAGAAAAAGCCTTACTGATATTTAAGGAAAAAGAGACGGACGTATTAAAAACCGGTCGCTTTACTCGCAATGAACGGGTAAAGCGACCAGATGAGATTAAAATTCTGTTTAGTGAGGGGCAAAAAGTAAGTATACAAGGTGCAAAACTTTTTTACTTACAGAATAATTCTATTGTAAATAGAATAGCATTTGTTTTGCCACGCGGTTACGGAAATGCGGTTCAGCGTAATCGTTCAAAAAGATTGAGTCGCGAAGCTTATCGTTATTTAAAATCACACCTGAACACCGGATATGATATGTTACTTCTTATCTATCCTGGAAATGACACGTTCCCTTCGCGGTGTGAGAAATTTCGTAGTTTATGTCGAAAAGCAGGTTTATTAAAGAAATAAGAAATTTTTTCATTCGAATTTTATGCCTGTTTATCAGATTTTATCAGGTTTTTATATCTCCTCTTTTTCCTCCTTGTTGTCGTTATTATCCAACATGTTCTAGTTACGCTCTTGAAGCAATAAAAAAATATGGACCTTTGAAGGGTTCATTTTTAGCTATCAGGAGAATTTTGAGATGTAATCCTTTCCATAAAGGTGGATATGATCCTGTTCCATAATTTTAGTTTCTAGATATGTTGGATTTTAATCTGTGCTGAGAGTTGCATGTGCATGCTGTCTGTTCCAAATTGTAAACAATATATATTAATATTGATGAATGTTTCGAATATTGGCGAAATAAACATTATGCAACTGAGAAAATACCAGAGTTTCCAAAGGAAACACGATAACAACTAACCCTTAATGCACATAATTGTATGGCTGTGTTAATCAAAGCATCTTTGTTTTCATGGTTCTATTCTTATGTCGGGAAAGTTGATTATTTCTAGAAAAGAGGAGCTGATATGGAAAAAAATACTATATGGGCTATTGTTCTTTCAACATTAGTTATTGTAGTTTTTTCATTCATACAAATTAATTCTTTACAAAATGTTCAGACTGTAGAAACAACAACAGAAACAAGTAATGTTGAAATTGTTGAATCAACCACCGTAAATAATGTACAAGAAATCAGTGAAATTAATCTTAGTGATTTACCAGAATTAAAAGAAGAAAACATAACAATATCAACTGATTTAATCAGTGTTACATTGACGAATAAAGGTGGCGATGTTGTTAAGTACAATCTGTTGGAACATAAAGATGGCAATGATTATGTCAACATGGTTGATAATATATCTGAAAACAATAGAGCCTTTTCAATGTCGCTAGGAAATGAAAAAAATCCTATTATCAATGATTTGTTTTATGTTGAGAAGATAGATAAAAACACAGTCAAATTCTCTCGGCCGATAGCAATAAAAAACGCAGATGGTTCAATTGACAATTTCACGCTTGTCAAAAAATATTCGTTTATGCCTGGTGAATATGTATTCAAGCTTGATATTTTCATTGAAGGCTCTGATACAATGAGCGGCCTGAATATCAATAACACGGCATATACATTAAGATCAGCCCCTCAAATTGGACCATATTACAATAAAAAACAAGACAGATATGAGAATAGAACGTTCCAATCTTTCACAGGAGAAAAAAGTAAAACTCAGACTGTTGGAGATGGACAGACAAAAGAATATACCGATACTTTCACATGGACAGGTATAACCGGTAAATATTTTGCTCTTCTTATTTCTCCAGTTTCTGCCTCAAATATAATGGAGAAAGTTGTTTATTCTGCAAAAGAAGAAATCCCAGAATATCCAAACGCACAAAATATACTTATCCGAGTACCTTTGCTCCAAAAATCAGTTCAGGACACATACTATATTTATGCAGGACCAAGAACAGAAAGTGCATTGAAACGGTATAACAACGCAGCTGAAAACGGTTGGAGTATCGCGAATATGAAGTTTGACTATTGTCTTCAGTCAAGCGGAATACTTTCTTGGCTCGAAATTGCGCTCAAATGGATAATGGAGATCCTTTACAAACTCATTCCGAATTATGGTGTATCTATTATTCTTATGACCTTGTTATTAAGAGTGGCTTTATTCCCTCTTACAAAGAAGAGTTCTGTATCTACAATAAAAATGCAGGAAATTCAGCCTAAGATGCAGGAAATTCAAGAAAAATACAAGGACAACAAAGAAAAATTGAACACGGAAATGGCTAAATTCTATAAGGAAGCTGGATATAATCCATTAATGGGTTGTTTCCCGTTACTTATACAGTTCCCGATAATTATTGCCATGTTCAATCTTTTCAATAACTACTTTGAATTCCGTGGTGCAATGTTCATTCCGGGATGGATACCAGATTTGTCAGTTGGAGATAGTATTTATGCTTTAAGCTTCAGCCTTCCTCTTTTGGGAAATCATATTCGTATTCTTCCGCTTATATATCTCGCTTCCCAGTTTGTTCAGGGTGCAATCACTAATTCGGCAAATCAAGGCGCGCAAGGTAAATCAATGAAGATTACATTCTATATAATGTATGTCGTTTTCTTCTTTATGTTCTATAATGCTCCTTCCGGACTGCTTATTTACTGGACATTCAGTAATATGCTGATGATGGTGCAGCAAGTTATTATAAACAAGATGATGAAGAAAAAGCGTGCTGAATTGGAAGCAGCAAAAGCGAACGACCGTCCGGTATTTGTTCCGAATAAAAAGAAGAAATAATTTTTGATTAGTTTGTAACTAATCATAAGATAGAAATTTATATTTGCGAGGTGCAATATGACATACGAATTTGAAGGAAAAACTGAAAAAGAAGCCATTGAACGTGCTGCTGCTGAATTAGGATTGGAAACAGACCAGTTTGATGTAGAGATCCTTGAAACGCAGAAAAACAGCTTATTCAAAAAAGGTTATGTACGAATTAGAGTACAAACAGATGATGATTTAGAGAAAAGATCTGTTGAAGATGATAATTCTTTGACAAACTCTAAACGGATATTTGCAGATCCATTACCTAAGGATGAATTTGAAAAACGGCTTGTTGATTTTATCTCAGATATGATTGAGAAAATGGGTTATGAAGTAAAAGTTGAAGTAATGTTCAGAGAAGAACACAAAATAGGAATAAAGCTTAATTCTCCAAGTTCATCTATCCTTATTGGTAGAAAAGGAAAGAATCTTGATGCTCTTCAGCTTTTAGCCAATGTTTATGCAGGTCGTTTAGGAAGAGAAGATGTTAGAATCATTCTTGACAGCGAGAATTACAGAATAAGAAGAGAAGAATCTCTTGTAAGGCTTGCGTATACAACAGCAGATAAGGTTCGTGCAAGTCATAATTCAATTCTTCTTGAGCCGATGAATCCGTTTGAAAGACGTCTTATTCATACAACGCTCAACGATATTGGTGATGTGGAGACAAAGAGTGAGGGAGAAGGTCTATATAAACAGGTTCGTGTAATATACAAAGGAATTCGTTAATGCATTTCAAGAGACTTTGTTTATCAGCTTTTTTATTTATCAGCTTTTTCTTTTTGTCAGCGCAGGAATATAATGTTGCTTATAAAGAAAAAGATGTAAAGCTCAAATTATGTCCGAATACCACTTTTGGGAAACAGATAAAATCAGACTGGGTTTTGAAAAATGGAAAAACCCCGAATTTTGTTGCTGAAGCTTATTATAAACTTCCAAAAAAAGAGAATATCAATATAGATGATATCTCTGTAATGGCAAGATCTTTTTCATCTATGGAAGGAATAGAGTATTATTCGAATACCAACAACAAATATTCTGTATTATATCCTGAGTGCTACACTGTAAGTGACAAAAGTGGCAAGAAAAAAATTGCTGATATGACTTCTGGTTCAGCAGACGGCAAAAAGATTTATATTTTACAGAATGACAACAGTTTTGGTAAATCTGTATATGAAATGAATTTTAAACAACAAGGTGAAGAACTGTTTTTTACCTCATTGAATTTAGATTCGCTTCATTATGGAATAGTTACTGCAGTAAAAGCTAAAGCATTGAAACTCACATTCCTTATCAATAATGCCGGTTCGGAATTGGAGTTTTATGTCCTTGTTGAAGGTGACATAGCTTCTTTTCCTTTCATTGACGACTTTATAAAGGATTCGTTTGTTTCAAGATTAGATGCTGTATACAATTGGTTTAGGAAAAACTATGAAGAGAAGTAAAATTTTGATTTTTGGGCTATTATCATTTTTAATTTTTGGAGGATGTTCTGCAATGGATAAAAACTTGGAAGCGATAAAAGGAAAAGATGGTGTTTTTGCAATAATGGAAACATCAAGGGGAGATATAGTGTTACAGCTTCACTATAAGGAGACTCCTCTTACAGTTATAAACTTTGTTGGTCTTTCTGAAGGAACTTTGGATGCAACAAAAGGTAAGCCATTTTATGATGGTCTTACGTTCCATCGTGTTATAGAAAACTTTATGATTCAGGGCGGTGATCCTCAGGGTAATGGTACGGGAGGTCCAGGATACAGGTTCTATGATGAATTTGTGAATACGTTAAAACATGATGGTCCTGGAGTTCTGTCTATGGCTAACTCTGGTTCAAATACAAACGGAAGCCAGTTTTTTATCACACATGTAGAGACACCTTGGCTTGATGGTAAACATACTGTTTTTGGTAAAGTAGTTACTGGGCAAGATGTTGTAAACAGCATTAAGCAAGGTGATACTATCAAACATATAACAATAGTTCGTCAGGGAAAGGAAGCAGAGGCTTTTTCAGCTACACAAGCAGATTTTGATAGGGAAATGAAAGCTATCGAGGAAAAACAAAAAGAAGCTTATGAAGCAGCTGTTGCTGAAGCAAAAGCCTATTATAACGATATAGCTAAGAAAGTTGACTATAAGATTCTAAAAGAAGGATCTGGCGATAAGGTTGGTATAGTAAAGCAAGTTTCAGTTCATTATACAGGTTATCTTCAGGATGGAACCGTATTTGATTCATCTGAAGGAAGAGGTACTCTTGATTTTGTAACTGGTACAGGTCAGATGATAACAGGCTTTGACGCAATGGTCCAAGATATGAAAGTTGGTGAAAAAAGAAAGATTATTCTTCCACCTGAAGTAGCATATGGTAGTAGAGGCGCAGGAGATGTGATTCCTCCGAACGCAACTATTTCGTTTGATGTTGAGCTTGTAAGCGCAGAATAAGAATGGCAGTATAAAAGTAGTCTGTTTGCCTTGTGCAAACAGACTTGACCTGAACTGCCTATTTATGATACATTGAACAAGTTAAGGGCCTATAGCTCAGTTGGTTAGAGCTGCGGACTCATAATCCGTCGGTCCCTGGTTCAAGTCCAGGTGGGCCCATAGAAAGGCTGTCCAAATAGGACAGCTTTTTTTTTACATTTATAAAGGCAGCCGGATATTGATTATTGTCGCGATTTGATAGGGAAAAAATGGACTATTTACACGAAGGCTTAGTTAAATTAAATTTTTCCACAGAAACGATACCTGCTATTGAAAATAATTTGAAAAAGTACGTCAACGAACTTATACTTTTCAACAGTGCCTATGATTTGGTTGGCGCAGAAACAACCGATGAAATCGTTATTCGTCATATTTTGGACAGCCTTTCTGCATATCATATAATACGTAAACTGGTTGATGAAAAGAAAGCCAACGGTGCTTCTGAGCTTTGTATAGCTGATATCGGTTCTGGAGGAGGACTTCCGGGTATACCGTTGGCTATATGCATGGAAGACGTTCATTTTCGTTTAATCGAGCGGATGAGTAAAAGATGCCTTTTTTTGGAGAATTGTGTTGCAATTTTAGGTTTGACAAATGTTAAAGTCGAGAATATCGAGCTTGAACGCGTACCACAAGAAAGCATAGATATTTCGGTTTTTCGTGCTTTTCGTCCGCTTGAGTACAAAATGACTAAAAGATTGATACGTGTTCTTAAGCATGGAGGATATCTTGCTGCTTATAAAGCACGAGAAGAAAAAATCATTGAGGAAATGAGTAAAATATCAGAATTAATACCGGAATATCAGCGAATTCCATTGGATGTTCCATACCTTACTGATAAAGGCGAATACGAAAGAAACCTTGTTCTTGTACAAAGACCTTAAAATGCCTTTTACCTGTAACTCATAACAGGGGAAAATCAGAAAGGATTCTTTGTATCGATCTTGTTAAGAATCTTGATAAGTCCAGTTTTATCTATTAAATCTATTGGACGACCCTCAATGAATTTACGAGCTTCTTCTGTATAGGTTCCAGCCGTGAAACAAAGACCTCGACCTGCTTTCAAATCTCTTAGACGTGCATGAAATTCGCGTACAAATAACTCACCAGTTGAGCCGGTTGTTCTGTAGAATCTGAAAATAACAGTATCTTGCCATTTTGAGGTATCTATTTCAGTTAATACTTCCGTACATTCATTTGTTGCCGTTATATCAATTATTTTTACTATGGCGGTCTTTCCAAAATAAATCTGGACTATTTTTCGACATAAAGCAATAAAATCACTGTTGCTTGAAATAAGATAAATCTGAAGGTTTGCATTTTGAGAAAGTTCTTGATATCTGGCAATTAATGCCTGAACATCTTTGAATCCAGGAACGGTTTGTTGAATTTCTTTCAAAATATTTAATGCACGGCTTATATCGGATAGCGCAAGATAAGAATGAGCGAGTCTGTACCGTATGTTCGTAAGTATATCAATTGGAGCTTGTGTGTGTTTTAGGCCGATTTCAAAATCTAGAATGGCTTTATCATGTTGATTTGCATTCGCATGAATAATTCCGGCAGAAAGACAAGATTTAGCTCCGAATTCAGGATCTGGTCGCAAATGCATAAAGATTTTAAGAGCTTTTTCTCCGCTTCCACCTTCGTTCATGGCATCAGCCATAGCGAAAAGCAATTCCTTATCATCAGGATTCAAGTCAAGTGCTCGCTTAATATAAGGAAGGGATTCACGAAAATTGTGGAATTTGTATAAAGCGAGACCTGCATATTTATAAGTGTCTTGTACTTCTTTATTGATGGCTATTGCTTTTTTGAGAAGAGGAATAGCTTTATCATATTCTTTGTTAAGATAAAAAGCCTGACCTAAGTAAAAATTCACTTCGAAATTATCTGGCTGTAATTTACGTGCTTGAATAAGACCTTTGAAAGATTCTTCAAGTTTGTTGTTTTTGAGTGCGCTTATTCCCTGTCTAAGAGCTGTGGTAAAAATATCAACTTCTGGGTGAGCTACAGCGATGCCAAGAAGAGTATCGTAAAGCGGAAATGCTTTATCCCATAATTGTTCCTTATAATACAAATCACTAAGAGAAAGAAGTCCTGCTACATTATGTGGATCTTGTGAAAGTTTCTTTGTTGCTTCTCGTATAATTGTCTGCCGATTTTTTTGAGAAGAAGATGAAGATAAAGCCTTTTTACGTCTTGCTCCAGAAATAATAAGAAAAAGAGCAATTATGCTGAAAACAACGATAGCTGCTATAATTATAGGTAAAAGAGATTGCATAATATAATTATGTACTTCTATTTACTCCATGTCAAGAAAGTTCAAAATATAAAAAATATGAAAATTTGATGAAAAAAAAAGCTGTCGTTGACAATAACGAGTAACCATAATAACATTTAGTAGAGGTGTATCTGTTGAGTAAAGCAATGATAGGAATAAAAATTGCAGATGGTTCCTTTTACCCGATTCTTGAAGAGGGCGTTCCAGGTGAGAAAAAACTGGTAGTTACGACCGCTCGTGATAAACAGACGACTGTACAGATAAATCTTTACAGATCAGAATCAGGTAATATGGATGATGCAGATTATGTAGATACGCTTCTTATTGATAATCTTAAGCCACATCAGAAGGAAGAACCTTCGTTCAATCTTATAGTTAAAATTGATGAAAATAATATGCTATCAGCAGAAATTGATGATCCAGAAACTGGGGAAAAATCTGATACAAAAGTCTCGCTGGTTAATATGGGAAATAAATCAATTTTCGATGATACGGATTTTACAGTATCTGCTGAAGAAGAGCCTGCGACATATACACCTGTAGAAGATACACCTGAAGCAGAAGACGATGAAATATCGGAAAATTCAGATGAGGCAGAATCAGAATCAAATTTAGATGAAGAAGATTTTTCTTTAAGCGATACACTTAGTGATATTCCAGATTTAGACGATGAGCAAATTAAAACAGAAAAAAACGATGATTTTTCTTTTTCAGATGAAGAAGACGCAGATGAGCAATTATATGGAGGATTTCCTCCTGATATAGCATCTATTATATATGACGATTTTTCTTTTTCAGAAAAGGCAGAAAAAATTAAAGCAGAAAAGGAAGAGCCAATACCAGAACCAAGCGAATCTGCATCTGATGATTTTGCCCTTCCAGACTTCGATAGTCTTGATGAACCAGAAGAAACCCCTATAGCTTCGGATGATTTTTCTGTACAAGATGATTTAGGTACAGAAACATTAAACGATGATTTTTCATTTACCGAGGAGCAGACAGATCAATCACCCTCAATTGATGATATATCAGAAAATAACGACGACTTTTCTTTTTCAGATGAAGCAGCTACAGATGAGCAATTATCTGAGGAAGTCCCGGATGATATAGCGTCTATTATAGATGACGACTTTTCTTTTTCGGATCAAGCAGAAGAAATTAAGGCAGAAAAAGAAGAGGTTGTAGCAGAACCGATTGCGGAAGCTGTTTTGTCAGACGATGATTTTTCATTTTCTACAGATTTTTTGGATGATGAAAATGAAGCTGATGACGATGAAAAACCTTTCTCATTCGATTCTTTACCAGATTTCGATGAAATACCGGAACTTGCTGATTCGTCAGAAAAATCTGAATTTGCTACTGATGATTTGGACATTGATTTCACAATACCAGAAGAAAACGATATGAAAAGAAAAAATTACAACGACACTTACGATGATTACTCGGATCAGCAGTCAAACTATGAATATGCATCTAGTGGTGGAATGCAAAATGCTTTGTTCGGTGGCGATGATTTGTTTGAAGAGACAAAGAAACGAAAAGAGCGTAGGAATATAGTACCTGTTATAATTTGTATTTTGTGTGCGCTTATATCATTAGGTGTTTTAGGTATAATTCTTTATTTAACACCATCAATTATGAAGATAGCTGGTGGAAAACAAGCTGAAAATACAGCTGTTATAGAATCTGTGGAATCTGGTGCAGAAAAACAGATTATAGAAGCAGAAGAGGAAATAATAATCCCAGAACCAACTGTACGGAAAACGGAAGAAAACAAGATAGTTGTCTTAAATGAAACAGTTCCTCCTGTTGTTCCTGAAACGAAAAAAGAGCAAAAAGAAATTTCAAATATAATAAGGCATCTTGTAAAGTGGGGAGACACTCTTTGGGATTTGGCGGGATTCTATTACAGGAATCCGTGGTTATATAAGATTATTTCAGATGCAAATAATCTAAAGAATCCAGATTTAATAATTTCAGGTACATACCTGACGATTCCGGATCATGAGTAGACGAGTATATGAATAAACAGAAAGTTATCTTTTTACTATTCATATTATTAAGCATGTATTTTTTTATTTCATGCTCTCCTAAAGAAGAAAAAACAGACACCTATTATTTTTCTGCTTTACAAAAAATTGAGAATGGAGAAAAAGAAGAAGCTGTTACTCTTCTTGAAAAGGGAATAAGAAATTCGTCACCTGCAGTTTCTAGACTTTGTTCCCTTTATTTATCAGAAATTAACAAGAAAAAAGCAATCGAAATAATTGAAAATGCACTCAAACAATTTCCAGATGATAATGCAGTGAATTGCCGTTACATGACAGTTCTATATGAAGCTGGAAAATATAATGAATTACTTGATTTTTCGGAAAAGAAAAGAGAGTTTCTCGGGAAAGATAATGAATATATAAAATACCGTTTGTTAGCACTCGCAAAAATAGGCGACAATCGTTTTGCCAATGAATTTGAATCATGGTTCACAGAAACTAAATTCACTTCTTATCACAGGGAATTTCTTGATGATTGGCATAAAGACAGCTCATATATAGAGTTTAAATATTATAATGAAGATACTTTTGACCGTTTTGAAAAAGTGATAAATGCACGTCTTTATGTAAACGCTGGAAATTATTCAAAAGCATATAAGGAAATTTGCTCTGCGGAGGAAACAGAAGAAAAGCTTGTGAATTTGTTGTGTTCTTTTTCTTTGAATGTACTCTCTGATATTGGAAAAGCGTTTTTGTACGGAACCTCAAACAAAGTAGTTGATGCTTTGATTTTTTCAAAAGCAGGAGTTCAAGCAGAGCAAAATGAAAAGAAGCAAATCCTGTTTTTTTATGCTGGGCGAATGCTCGACAAAGCAGGCAGTGCATATAGAAACACAGCTCTGGAAAACTTGAGAACATCGTATTCGCTCGCAGCAGATTCTGCATCACGAGATAATGCATTATGGTATTATCTTGAAACATCGCGACATATATCGCTGGAAAAAGCAGTTTCTGCCTTGAATGAACTAGCTCCAAGTTGGACTGATCCTACATATTTTGAAGATTTTCTTGATGATTTAAGTCAGGAATTGCTTTACGCAAAAGAAAATGATTTATTCTGCAATATTTTTGAAAAGAATAAGTTTTATTTCAGCAAAGCGAGCTATACAAAATATGCATACATAACAGCCCGACTTATTGAAGAAAATATGGCAGAAGCTCCTTCAGGGCCAAAGCAAATTTATATTGACTCGTTACTTGATTCTGCATGGGAAACATCGGAAGCAAATACATATTATCGCATTCTTTTAGCAGATAAAATGAAAAAATCAGATTTTGATTTTTTTGCGTCTGATGCAATAAGTTTGGAAATAAAAGATTCTGATGAAGAAAAAATTGCCGCTTCATTGTTGGACAATTCCTTATATCAGCATTTTTACACATATTACAAAAACAATTGGAGAAATATTTCTGAATTATATTCAATTGAATTAATAAAGCAGATAAAAGAGGCAGAAAAAGCAAATAAAGAAAAATACGCGGATGTCCTTAGACTTGCCAGTACTGGTTTAAGTGACAGTGAATTAAAATATAGGAAAGATATTTTTAAATCTTTATATCCAAGATTCTATGAAGATGAAATTTCTGAAAAGACGGCAGAATACAAATTACCAGAGTATTTTGTTTATTCGCTAATAAGAACCGAGAGTTATTTTGATTTTGACGTATATTCATCAGCAGGAGCAATCGGTTTATGTCAATTAATGGAACAAACTGCTTCTGATATAGCAAAAAAACTTAAGATGGAACAATACGATCTTTTGGATCCGGATACAAATATGACTTTTGGTATATATTATTTAAGCGAATTGATCAGAAGACTTGATAATAATAGCATACAAGCGTTTCTTGCGTATAACTGCGGAATTACACGAGTACGTAATTGGAACGAGACGTTCAAAGAATTGCCTGTTGATTTATTTTTAGAAATAGTTCCAATTGAAGAAACTCGTGAGTATGGAAAAAAGATACTGACAGCAGCTTGTCTGTACGGAAATCTTTATTATGAAAAGCCATTTTCTTTAATATTGGATGAGATGTTTTGTAGATTAAAGCAATCGTGAAAGGAGAAAGATGAAATGATTACAGCCTATTTGACAATTGATGACATACCAACTAAACAAACTCCGAAATTAATTGATTTTCTTGTTTCATTGAGTATTAGACCTATTATGTTTTGCTGGGGACAAAGGCTTGAAGAATGCAGAAGTGAAGCGATTTATGCACTAAAAAATGGCGCCGTTTTACAGAACCACAGTTACAGCCATCCGCATTTTAGCGATCTTTCGTTTGAAGAAGCAAAAAAAGAAATTCTGCGCAACGAAGAACTTTTGGAAAGTATTTATGCAGAAGCTGGGGTAAAACGGGAGTATAAGCTTTTCCGCTTTCCGTATGGTGACCAAGGCGGTGAGAACAAAAATAAAATTCAACAATTTTTGCGTGAACAACGTTTTGCGCATATAGATGACCAGGCTTTTGACAATATGATGTATGTACAAAAGGGTCAAAAAGAAGACACTGATGTTTATTGGACATTTGATTACGCAGAGTACAACATACGGCCAGGCAGTTCTTTCAAGTTTGAGGATGTTATCAACAGAATAAATGATTTTGTCGGGTCGTCGGCAGTTAAGTGTGCAGAAAGCAGTGATTGTAATGATACAGCCACATGGAAAGAAGGACAAAGCGGAAAAGCTCCTGACGGGGCTGTTTCAAAAAACATAATCCTTATACATGATCACACAGAAACGGAAGAATGCTACCCTGGCTACTTTGAAAAGCAGATAAAGCTTGTTTTGGAGCGAGGGGTTCGTTTCGTGGATCCAGCTGTTATATAGGATTAGCGATGGTAGGGGCGCGTAGCGTTCGGCAAAACGTAGTTTTGCCGAATGTAACCCCGGACGTAGCGACGGCGCATTTATGCGCCGGAATCCCCATAAAAAATCAGTTATTTTTTCCAGAAAGACGGCATGAACATAACAATCATCGTGTAAAATTCTAGGCGGCCAGCAATCATTGCAAAGCTAAACCACCATTTTGCCCATGGAGCATAGAACGAGTAATTGTAGATTGGTCCAATACCGCCAAAACCAGGTCCGATGTTTCCTACAAGCGAAAGTCCCGTCGTGAACGATGTTATTACATCCGCATTAGAAAGCGATGCGACAAGAGAAGTGATAAATACTAAAATGAAGTAAATGTAGAAAAAGCCTGCTACATTGAGAACAACATCTTTTCTGCCTGGACGTTTATTGAGCTGAATGCCAAAAACACCGTGGGGATGAAGTAGTCGTTTCATTTCGTTTTTCATCTGGCGGCCAAGGATTACCCAACGGATTACTTTCACACTACCGCCTGTTGAACCAGAGCATCCACCCACAAACATCAGGAAAAAGATAATTGACTGTGCAAAAGCTGGCCATTGTGTGTAGTCGGCGGTAGAAAAACCTGTCGTCGTCATTATTGTGGAAGCTTGGAAGGATGCATACCGGAGCGCATTGAAAAATGAGCCATATAAGGGTTTTATAGAGAACGTTATAAGAAGTGATGCTACAACAAGAATAACTAGATAGGCTTTGAATTCTGTGTTTTCCGTAATCTCTTTGAATTTGCCCTGAAACAGCTTGTAGTAAAGACTGAAGTTCACGCCAGAAAGTATCATAAATATGGTGCAAATCCAGTCTATTGCCGCTGAATTATAATGACCGATACTGCTGTTTCTTGACGAGAATCCACCAGTTCCGAGCGTCGAGAATGTATGAATAAGCGCGTCTATAAAATCCATACCGGCAATCATTAGAAGAACGGTTTGAACCACCGTAAAACCAAAGTAAATAAACCATAGGATTTTCGCTGTTTCTGTAATTTTCGGGGTTATTTTGCCTTTTTCGGGCCCGGTGGTTTCGGCTTTTATAAGCTGGAAACCGCCAACACCGAACAGTGGCAACAACGCGACAGTAAGGGCAACGATTCCCATACCGCCGAGCCAGTGCATTTGAGCGCGCCACAAGTTTATAGCGCGGGGCAAAGACTCTACATCGGAAAGGATTGTTGCTCCGGTTGTAGTGTAGCCGGAAACGCTCTCAAAAAAGGCATCGGTGAAAGAAGGAATGCAGCCAGAAATTACGAAGGGAAGCGAACCGAGCAAACTTGCGCTTAGCCAGCTTGTCGCAACGGTTATGAAGCCGCCTCTGGAAGAAAGCCTAAAACGCTTGTTGCGTCCTATAAAGAAGAATGAAACACCCACGACAATCGCTACAATGGCTGGAATCAGGAAAGAGAGGAAAATATCTGTCTCACCATAAAACAGAGCGGTTCCGGCGGGCAGGAACA
>JAEEGL013258629.1_pt1 | contig 21716 bp, 23 predicted proteins | sample 9134231 | NCBI WGS metagenome assembly JAEEGL01 (sample SAMN16246548, study PRJNA631951) | gut metagenome | biome: gut microbiome; feature: rumen; material: fiber-attached | host: Bos | place: Iran: Karaj | collected 2018-10
ACAACGAATCAAAATCTACAGCTGATAATAATGGTTATAATTTTGAGCATGAATATCTATGGATTTTGGAACATAAAAAAGATTGGTGTAAAGTTCGAAAAGTAGATGGTCGTGAAGGCTGGGTTGAAACTAAATATATAAATTTTAATGAAGATAAATCAAATGATAATAATGCACAAATAGATTCAAACATAAATAATAAGATTTCAAAAACAAATGTTTCGATTAATAAAAAAATGATATGTACTGATAATCTTAGATTACGTTCTGAGGAAGAAACTTCAAGTCAAATTATTACAACAATGGCTAAAGGAACAAAAGTAAAAGTATTAAAACTTGGAAAATCTGAGATAATTGATAACATATCTAGTAATTGGGTTCAAATTGAAATTCTAAAAGAAGCAAAAGATAAAGATGGAAATCCAATTAAAGTAGGAACTATTGGCTGGTGTTATGGCGGTTATCTAGAATAAAATATATTCTATAAAATTTTAGTGATAAAGACTATGAACGAAGTTAAATTAAGTCAAATAAAATTGAATGCAATTGTTGCAAAAAAATTACATAACATTTATTTAAAAAAATATGATACATCAAAAAAAATTTTTACAGCTATATCAATAATACTTCCAATTTTAATTACTTTTTTGATGTATTTTTCAAAAGGGAAAAAAATACAACCATATGTAGAATTTTTTTCTTTTGTTTCATCAATAGGATTGATAATATATTCAGTTATATTATTAATCTTAAACATTGATGAAAAACTTATTCAACATAAAATTTATGTAAATAAAAATATCGATATTATTACAGAAGCTGATAATTTACTTAATGAAAAAGATTGTGAACAGGCTGTTATAAATTGGTTTTCAAAATATGTATCTGAAATGGATAAAAAAGATAATGAATTATTAAATTCCGTAAATGATGAAGATAGAAAGTATGCCTATCGTGAAGCATTAAAAGAAAATGATTCAGGGAATTCTGATGTTGTATGCCCTATATGCAAAAAATCTCCCTGGAAATATATAAAAGGCGACTGTCAATTATGTGGAAATAAAATAGGAGAATAGAAAATGGAACAAGTATTAATAAAGTTTGATGAATTTTATTCAAAATTAACCGAAGATGAAAAAATTAAACTTTTGGAACATATTGAACATAATACAAGATTAATGGAAGGTTATTTTGCAGGACCTGCAGTACAATCTAAATCTTATAAATGTCCAGTATGTGGAGCAATATTAAGGAAATAATTACGTATACTTTGAAATAATTGATATATTTAAATTTATACGTATTTTATTAGTATAGATAGAAGTTATAATTAAATACTTTATGCCTTTTTATAGAAATGAATGTAAAAAAAACAGGAAGTAAAGATATTATCATGTTCCCTATATGGATGCTGAAATAATTAAAGATACAGCTTAAGGGGCTACTGTAATTTTCTAAATCTTTTGCTATAATATAATTATGAAAAAGAAATATAAAAAATATTCAGAAGGTTGGTCTTTTGTTGAGACCCTTATTGTAATGGCAATTGTTCTCATTCTTACTGCTGCTGTTGGTTTTAGTGCAATTAAGCAGATTGAGAAGGCTCGTGTCGTTACTGCAAAAAGTCAGATTGAAACTTTTTCACTGGCGCTGGATTCTTACTATATGGATGTAGGTGCTTATCCAACTTCAGAACAAGGACTTGAAGCTCTCTTTACAAAACCTGTATCACTTTCGAATAATAATTGGGATGGTCCTTATATTACAAAAGCTGTTCCAAAAGATCCATGGGGTAATGATTATCAGTATATAATTCCTGGAGAAAATGGGCTTCCTTATGGAATTTCATCTTTGGGTAAAGATGGAATGGAAGGTGGAGAAGGTAAGGATGCGGATATCAGATCCTGGGAATAAAGAAGGTTTCTCAATAGTTGAAGCTTCTGTCTCATTATTTGTTGCAGGAGTTTTACTATTGGCTGTAATAAGTTTTGTTCGAACTACTTCTAAATATACTCAGAAACTTGTAAATCGCGTGGATTCTTATATTCAATATCAAAATGAATATACTGAAAAGTCTTTATAATCATAAAAAATCTAAAGAGGCTTTTACTTATATAGAAGTAATTGTCTCTCTTCTCATTATTGCATTGCTGGCAGGGCTTTTATATTTTTCTTATGCAATCTGTATTAAAGGAATTAATTCATCCCGTAAATCTGTGAAAGAATCTATAGAATGGTTAAATACTGATTCTTTAATAAGGAAAAAAATAGAACAGGTTTCTATTCCTTTTTGGGTAACTGACTATGAATACTCCTTTTCTTCAAACAGTCTGACTTTATCATGGATAAATGGAGTTAATAATTCAGAAACGTTAAGTCTTCCAGAGATATTTAAGATTCAAAAAGTTGAAACAATCGATGCAGAGAATGATTCAATCAAAGGTTTAATTGTCAAATATCAATACAAGAATGCTGATTATGAATTAAAAGCTTTATTTGCTTCACGTACTTTTGGGAGTTCTCAAATATGAAGCATAATAATGGTTTTAGTTCACTGGAATTCATTGTTACATTATTTTTTCTTTCACTTATTCTTATTGCTTTGGGAATATTTTTAAGAGTTTCTGATTTAACGATTTCTAAGCGGACTCAGGGTAAATCAGATAAAGAACAAATTGATAATGTTTTAAACTCAATATTTGAAGAAATCAAAAAAGACCATACTCCGAATGTGGATTCAAAAATGGATTCTGTATGGAAACTTAATGATACTAATGTTGACGGTTTTGATATTTCAATAAAATCACTTTCAGGATTAATAAATTTAAATTACGTTCCAAAAGATATTCTGGTAAATACTAATCTGGTATCTGCTTTTGACTCTACTGAATCAATTGAAAAGATAAAAAATCTGATTGAAGAAAATGGAATGATTAATTCTTACGAAGAAATCTCTGATTTAATTTCGGAAGAAAAATTTAATGAAAACTTTACTTTAAATGGCTATTTGAATTTTAATGTTACAGATGAAATCCCTTTGGCATTTATAGGTAATAATATAACCAACTCATATTTTGGCGATGAACTTGCAAATAAAAGAAAATCATTAAGAAATAATAAACAATTTATTCAGAGTGAAACAGAATTTAATATGCTTTGTGGAATTCATTATGATGATATTACTCCATATATTAATTTGAATCCAACTTTAAATATAAATTTTATGAGTGAAGAAGTATTAAAAAGTTTTCTGACATATCCGCAATTTAAACTAAGTAATGCACTGCAGAAAGCTAATACAATAATTTCACTACGGGATTCAAAAGAAATTACACAAGAAGAATTGATTTCTATTTTGGGGATTTCAAAAAATCACGAATTATACTATTATATAGGTAGTAAAACATGGTTCTGGCAAATACATATTACGGGAAAAAATACTTCTTGTAATGTGATTTTAGCGAGAGATCCTGAAGAGGGAACTTTAGGCGAACCTAAGTTTTATTTAATAGAAAAAAAATGGATATAAATAATAAGGCAAAAGATAAAAAACTCTATTTCGTTTCTCCTCTAGAAGTCAGACATTATATTCTTGATATTCCTGTTACAAAACCTAAATATCAATATAATGCTGTTAAGTTTGCATTGCGTCCTTTATATCCTGGAAATGAGACTTCAACTGTTATTGATTATATTTCCCGGAAAAAAAATATTCTCGGAATTGCTGCTAATTCAAAACGAATAGAAAATCTGAAAGAAGAATACAATTCAATACTTTCTCCTGTTCTTGTTGTTTGTCAGATTATTAAAAATGGAATTGTAATTTCTGCTGGTAAAGACTGGTTAGAACTTCAGATAATAAAAGATGGTTTTCCAGTTTTCTTACAATCTTATTCATATAGAATGTATAGTAAATGTCTGGAAGATGAGGAACGTCTCTCAACTGAATATAATTTTACAGATAAAAATAAATCAGTTTTCCTGTTTGATGTTTCTGCTTCAGATTTGCCGTGTAATTTTACTGAAAAAGGATTTGATGTTAGATATATAGAAAATTATCAGAAAGCCTATAAAATTGATTCTGCTTGTCTTTATATCGAAAGAAAACAAAAAAACAATACGGTATATCTTTTTGCTCTGATTCCGCTTCTTATTCTTTTAATTCTTCTGGATGTTTCGTATTATAAAAAAAGTAAGACACTAAAGAATGACGCAATTGAAATTAGAAAAAATTATCAGGCTGCAAAACTGAATATTACAACTTCAAATACAAATAATGAGTTTTTCGAAAGCTCAATTAATAACGTATATTCAATAACAGACATATTAAATGAAATATATAAAACATCAACTTCAATTAGAATTATTTCACTTACATTAAATGATAATAATCTGAAGTTTGAAGCAGAAAACGCAACTGCAATAAAAGTTCTGGATAAGTTATCTGAATCAGCTTTACTAAGAGATGTTGTATTACATCAATCTTTGCCACAGGATAATGGGTTTGAACGTTTTGTAATTTCAGGGAAGATAAAGAATGACTAATAGAGAATCAAAGCTTTTAATATTTTTAATTTTCTTCTCAATTGCAGTTTTGTTTTTCTTGACTTTCCAGAATTCATTTTCGGAAATAAAAGAATCTAAACAGACTATAGAAAAATATACAGAGATGACTCAAAAACTTCAGGTGAAAAAACAGCCAGAAAATAATAATTCCAAAACTACATCGAATGCAGCGGTTAATCAAATCCAGTCAACCTCTGAAATTACAGATTTAATTATAAAAGATTTAAGAAGGGCAGGGATTGTTCCTTTACGATATCAGATTTCAAAAGACAGTAAAGGAGAATTTATTGAAGTTTCCCTTAGCTGTAGTAATACGCGACTTGCCAATTATTTTAAACAAATGAAATCTGATATATATCCTTATACAGTATCTGTATTGAATATTAAAACAGATGCAGATAAAGTAAATGCGTCAATCAGATATTCAGTAAATCCTTCAAAAATTGTGAGTTCAGCATCTGAAAAAAGTTATCCAATTGAACGACTTTTCAGACCTGTCTATAAGAATACTGCAGTTCAAAATACAGTTGTAGAGACTCCTGCTAAAACAGAAGATAATATTCATTATAATAATGATTATACTTTTATTGGACGTGTAAAAGGTAATGATGGAATTGAATACATGTATTTAAAAAATCCAAATACAAATCGAATCTTAAAAATTGCTCCAAAAGATATTATATCTGAGGATAATGAAAAATATTTAATTTCAACAGGAACTGAAAAATTTTATATCAGGAAGGTAAATTAGTATGAAAAAAAGTCTTTATATTTTAGTAATCTCTTTACTCTTTATAACCGGATGTAAATCTACAAAGCCGGTATTACCTGTGGTACAGGGAATGATTTATGATGGTGATAATGAAGCTGTAAGTGATGTGGAAATTTATCTGAACAATCGAAAGAATGCAATATCTGATATTTATGGACATTTTACTTTGTCTGCTATGGATATCGATAAAAAATATGAACTTAAAGCGAAAAAGAAAGGCTATGAAGAAATGTATATTTCTTTTACATACACAAATCCATCACAGGTTATTTATTTGCGAATGTATTCCTCTGGTGAACTTATTAATTTAGCTGAATCAATGGTTGAACAAAAAAAATATAATGACGCTGAAACTTACTTAATTCGTGCAGAGCAGGCTGGTGGTAGTTATTTGAGTGTTAATTATCTACGAGCTGTAATCTGTGTTTTAAAGTCTGATTATGATACTGCATTAAAATATGCAAATGATATTCTTGCTGCTGGTTATGTAGATTCATATATATATATTCTTTTAGCAGATATTTATAAGAACGGTTATTCTGATATAGAAAATGAACAGCTCTATCTTAAGAAGGCTCTTAATCTTTCTTATGATCCTGCAATTCAAAAAAGAATTATTAAAGAATAATGTATTTAAAGTTAGTTCTTTGTATTTTTATTATAGTTTCACTTATTAATTCCTATCTGGATTTAAGAACCATGCATATATCAATTATTCTAAATTATATTGGAATAATTGCTTGTGTGGTTCTATATCTTTTAAATTCTCCTAAATTATTTATAAATAATTTAATGGGGAGTTTAATATTATTTTTTATTTTTATTCTCGTAAGATTAATTGCTCATAAAGGACTTGGCTGGGGAGATATTCATTACAGTCTTTTTTGTGGTTTAATATCGGGAGTCCCTGGTTTTATATTTTCAGCTTTAATGGCATCAATTTCTGGCCTTATTATTTTTTTAATTATAAAAATCAGGATTGGCTCAAAAAGCATAAAACAAATCAGAGTACCATTTATACCAATGATGTTTTTGGGAACTTGTTTTGGTCTTGCTGCAAATAAACTGTTTGAAAAAATGTGGTAGATTCTTAGTTCTATAATATTGAACCATACAATGAGAACACCGGCACAATTACATTTATAATAAGAACAATCAGGAAAAGTCCAATTAATATAATTAATGCTGGTTCAATTAATGCCATGAACTTTGTTGTGTATAAGTCGATTTCATTTTGGAAATAGTTTCGAAGCTGTGAGAAAACGTGTTCTGGTTTACCTGATTTTTCTCCAACCATCATCCATTTAATCATATAATCTGGAAATATTTTTTCATGAATTGAAAAAGCTTCTGAAAGAGATTCTCCTCTTGTGATTCTGTTTTTTACGTCTTCAAGAGCTTCTTTATAAGCACTGTTTGTTAAAACAAATTCAGATTCCTGAATAGAATCTTCAATTGTAATTCCTCCGGAAATTAAGGTTTCCATTGCGAACGAAAAGTGCAGTGTTTCAAGATATGTCAGAAATTTTCCAAATAGAGGAATATGTAAAATGAAGGAGTCTAAAAAGAGTTTGAGTCCTTTGTTTGTTTTTGCAACAATTTTTAAGGTGATGATTGATAAAACAATAATCAGAATAATAATAAAAAATACGATAAATCCTGTTTCCATTCTGGAAATATTCTTTTCAAGAAGAGAAGCAGCTTCTCCACCAAATTCAATAAACATCATTTTTAATTTTGGAAAAACAAAAAAGATCATTGCAATGAAAACTAAAAATGCTGTTATAAGTACAATTAACGGATAGAGCATAGCTCCCATTAATTTATCTTTTAATTTTTTTTGTGTTTCAAGATATAATCGGAGACGAGGGAAAATCTTTTCTACAGAACCAACTTTATCACCAACAGAAATAATACCGCGGTAAACAGAAGGAAAAATTGTATCCATCTGGTTTACAGCATTTGCAAAGGAAGTTCCTTTTTGAATCTGCTGGTATAATATGTTAGATATATTGTCATTCTTCTTATTTATTAATGAACTAATTTCGAGTGCATCTTTAATAGAAAGTCCGGAGTTTATAAGCTGCTCCATAATTTGAGTAAACTCCAAGACCTTTTTTTCATTTTTCTTAATTCTGGATTTTGAAGATTTTTTATTAATTGGAACTATTTCAAGAGGAATAAAAGAAGAATTTAAAAAAGAGTTTGAAACGTCTTCTGTAGAAACGCCTTCTTTTATTATTGTTGAGATCTTACCTGATTTATCTGAAACAATACACTTATAGCTGTTAATTTAGGTCCTCCTAAAGCATAACTTCACGTTCTGCTTCCTGGCGGGTTGTTAATCCCAATTCAATCTTTTCTTCTGCATCTTCTTTTAAGAACTGCATCTTATTTTTATGAAGATATTTTATTATTTCATTTTGATTGGCACCATGTTCGATAATTTCTTCCAGTCCGGAATCCATTTTTAAGGTTTCAGAAATAACAGTTCGTCCAGAGAATGATTTTTTATTTGGAGCAAGTTTTCGAACAAGACGTTGAGCAATAGCACCTTTTAAAACAGCTGCAATCAGATATGGTTCAATTCCCATATTAATAAGTCGGGGAATTACTGATGCGGCGTCATTTGTATGCAAAGTAGAAAGAACAAGGTGTCCTGTCAAAGCTGCTCGGACAGATAATTCTGCAGTCGCTTTATCACGAATTTCTCCAACCATAATAATGTTAGGGTCCTGACGTAAAACTCTTCGCAAAATTGAATCAAAGCCGAGATTTATCTGTTCATTTATCTGAATCTGATTTACACCATCTACAATAAATTCAACCGGGTCTTCAATTGAAACAATTTTGATTTCATCAGATACCAGTTCTTTCATCATTGCATTTAAGGTTGTTGTCTTTCCACTTCCTGTCGGTCCTGTTACAAGAATAAGTCCGTGTGGAATCTTCATCATTTCGCGTATTGTTGAAAGCTGATTAGGATTAAAGCCTAAAAGATCAAGATTGTCAGGAGCTGTGTTAGTTCCCAAAATACGCATTACAATAGATTCTCCACCGGTAACAGGAATAATTGAAACACGGAAATCTATATTTTCACCATTTATCGAAACTGTAATACGTCCATCTTGTGGCTGGCGTTTTTCAAGAATGTTAAGATTTGCCATGATTTTAATACGTGAAGAAACGGCGGCAAATCTTTCGTTTTCTATTGTTTTTACAGTCTGAAGTACACCATCAATTCTGTAGCGGACTTTTGCAACTTTTACTCCAGCTTCAATATGAATGTCTGAAGCCTTCATTCTGATTGCATCAATACAAATGCTGTTAACAAGATTTACAGTCGGAGCATCATTGGCCATCTTATCCAGTAAAGTTGTTTCATCAGCTTGATTATTTAGATTTGATTCAGGGAGATTATTAGCTTCTCCCATTTTATTTCCAATCCAGGAAGAAAGTTCTACAGAATCAATATAAACAAAATTTATATTTCCGGAATGATAGCCTCTGATTGTGGAAATTGTATTTTCACTTGTTTTGTCTGTTATACCTACAGTTATATCATCATCTGAAACTTCAAGAACAATAGCATGATTACGCTCAATAAATTCCATTGAGTACTGTTCATTATCAACAGGTATATTAGAAAATGACTTAATGCTGATTATATCATTGGCGTGCATATTGCTGTCCTAAGAATTTCTGATAATAGCGTTCGATATTAAGTGAGTCATTATCAGAGTTTCCAGTATCCTGAATTAAATGAGGTACTATATAAATAACAATTTCAGTCTTTTCTTTTGATTTAGAAGTATGCTTAAAAAGTCTTCCCAATACTGGAATCTTTCCAAGAACTGGAACACGACTTTCTGTTTCAGAGATATCTTCTTTTATTAATCCACTGATTACAACCGGTTCACCAGACATTGTTCTAACCTGGGTTGTTACAACTCTTTCTGATGTTGAAGGAAGTGTAGTTGATGTTGATGAGCCACTGTCACTATTTTGTTTAGATACAGTCGCATTTACAGACATGGTAATCATGTTGTCACCAGATACCCAGCCATTAAGTCCAACTATAAGACCAGAAGTAATCTGCTGAGTTGTGCTTGAGCGGGTAGTAGAAGTGCTGTCATAGTTGTATTCAATATAGCGGTATGTATCAGTGTTTTGGAATTTTACTTCCTGACCTGAAAGGGCGGTAAGTGTTGTATCAGTGAATACATTTGCAGTATTGTCTGTAATTCGTGCATTGAGATTTGCAGCAAACTGATATCCGAATTTTGATATGATATCAAAATTCAAGTTCATTATATTTGAAAGTTCACCATTAAAGATAAAACTTTCATTCCTGTTTTCATTATCTGGATTAAATGTAAAAGTTGGTTTTATTGCAGTAGAAGTTCCATCTGTGTATTGAATTACCAGAAGCTGATACTTAATTTGTGGCTGAGGTTTATCAATTAAACTCAATTCGTGCTGCAATAATTCCTTGTTTTCTTCTGAACCTGTATAGAATAAAAGGTTTGGAAAACCAGAATCAATAATGTCTTCTTTATTGATTGAAGGCGGAATGTTTTTCAAAAGAGTTTCTGCCTGTATGTACTTCAGCTTAATTGGAGTTCCTGTTTTTTTCTTATCGATACTGGTAATAAAATCTGTCAGAATATTTAAGGTTTCCTCTGTACCTGAAGCAAGCAGCGAATTAGTTCCAGGAATTACAACAGGAGGCTGCTGAATCATTTTTGCTGGAATTAGAGAAACTATTTCTTTTGCATTGATATATTTTAAATCAATCTTTTTATATTTCATTCCTCCCATTGGAGTATCAACCTTTTCGATGAAATTTCTTAAAGGTTCGATTTCTTCTTTTGTTCCGGTGAGGAGTAATGCATTATTGTTTTTATCTACCTTCATTACAGAAGATGAAGCAAGTTCAGAAGGAATTAAAGGAGTGATATCCTGAGAAGAAATCCATCTTAAATTGATGATTTCTGTTGTTTTTAATTTACCTGAGATTCCCTTTTTCTGCAGATCAATGATATAAAAAATACCATTCTTTTCTATATAATCAGCATTTCCTTGTTCAAGAATTAAATGAAGCATAGAATGAAAATCTTTATCTGTAAAATATAGATTTTCAAGCTGTGTATCTGCCTGAACAAAGAGAGAGTATTCAACCTGCTCAAGATTAAAAAGCTTAGTGAGAGTTTCAAGGAAACGGCCTTTATCAAGATTTAAAGTATATAATGATCCGTTTTTCTTTAATGCTGTTCCACTATTATTTTTTGATCCACCTTGTTTTTCAACATTACGCTTTACGTAATAATACGAATCTGTGGATTCAACTGCATAATCTGGATATTTTTTTATACAGATTTCCAGAATTTCCTGAACTGGCAGATTTTCAATATCAAGTGTAATTGATGCAGATGGCAGAGTGTCATAAAGAATTGTTTTTCCAATTTTGTCAGACAGTTTTCTCAATACAATTCCAATTTCAATATTGTCTGCTTTAAGTGAAGTAAGACCTGATTCTTTATTATGAGAAATCTTTATTTTTGAGACAGTTATATAATTGTCTTTCTTTTCAAAATAAAGTTTGTAAGTAGATAAAAAGCGTGTAAGAGCATCATCAAGTGAAGACTCTGAAAAATAAAAAGAAGCTTTTCCAGAAACAGTTTCATCTGGGATAATTGAAACACCGCTTGATTCTGCAAGAACCAGAAGAATATCTGTTATATTCTGGTTATGAAACTCCATGCTTTTAATATTCTGAGCAAATAAAAAAGTTAATGAAAAAAAAGCAATAAAAGATACGAGAACTTTCTTCATATATATATATTAGAATAGTACAAATAAAAAGTCAAACCTAGGGGACCAGAAGATTCGCTTAATAACAGTAACCTTGGTTATTTTTCTGTGACATTTGTCATAAAAATTAAGAGAAAAAGACATATAAGGTCATAAATTAAAAAAAAATGATTGAATATTATTGAATGACTATTATTATTTTAAATAGATTTAAGGAGGTGCCTATGGCTTTTCTAAAAAAAATTTTTACAAAATTAAAGCGAGATGCTTATGAAAAACCTTCATTTTCTGTTTCTTTATTTCCGGAAAATGTAAGGCTACAAGACCAGCCTTGTGCTTTTAATACTTCTAACAGTAGTTATAGTAGTGGGCATGGTGGTTGGTAGTATTGCTCAATCTTTGTTGGATTATTGATGTTTTATAACTCCAATAATCCAACAATCGTATTAAAGATTATTATGAATTATTATGAAAAATGTTGAATTTTTAGGTATTCCAAATAAATTAAACTCTTGTTTATTGAATTTAACAAATAATTGTAATCTGGCTTGTGAATATTGTATTATGCAACAACCAGAATTAAAAAAATCATATGGTAGTAATTGTGGTGAAATGTCTCAGATTACAGCTGAAAACGCAATTGATTTTATAGCAACAAATGGCCATTCTAATACAGTAATAGTTTTTTATGGTGGAGAACCATTGTTAAAATGGGAACTATTAAAACATATAATTGATTATAGAAATAAAAAGTATTCTGGAAAATTTTTATTTTCATTAATTACGAATGCTTATATTCTTGATGATGAAAAATTATCTTTTTTAGAAAAAAATAATATATCTATTCTTATAAGTCTTGATGGAGATAAGGAATCAAATGATAAGCATCGTAAGGCTAAAGATAATAAACGAAGTGTATTTGAACAAGCTGCATCAATAATTTCTCTTATTAATAAAAAATATCCGAAAATAAAATATAAAGTAAATGCTACATTATGTAATGATACATTAGATATTGTAAATACCTATAAAAAGTTTATTTCTATGGGAATAACTATAATGAGGTTTGAAAAAGGAATTATAACTAATTCTTCAGGGTTTGAAATATCTAATAAAAGAGATGTAACTATATTAAAACGAAATTATAAAAAACTAGTAAAACAGTATTATAATGATTTAAAATCAGGATTACTTGTATCTATTGATAATTTTGACAATTGTTTAAAGTTAATTTCTTCGGATAAGAAAAGATTATCATATTGCTTTATGGGAAAAGATTATGTTGATATTGCTATTAATGGTGATATTTTCCCATGCCATAAATTAGTTGGTATGAATCAATTTTTGATAGGTAATGTAAATAATGATAAATTCATGCATGAAGTAATAAAAATTTCTGAATTAGATTCTTGTAAAAAGTGTAAATATCGTTTTATATGTTCTGGTTATTGTAGAAGTGAAAATTATTTAATTAATAAAGATTTTAATAAGAATGTAAAATTGAATTGTGAACTTCAAAAAATAGTTATTAAATTATCTATTTGGTTATATAAAAAGTTAAAAAAATATAATAGAAAAATTTTGTTTAAGAAAACTAATTATTTACATGACTTAGGAAATACTTTTATAAAAATTATCAATATTGAATCAATTCCAATTCAAAATGCAAATTCATTATCATTGGAAATAATTGATTTTTTTAAGGATTTTAATTTAGTTGATTCATATATCAAGAAGAATCGTTTTAAATATAATGTAAGTAAATCTGATTTCAAACGTGATATATATAGTTTTTTACAAGATTTATATTTAAATGGAAATATAGAGGTGTCATTATGAATTTTGCAAAAGATTATAATGAAGAAGTTGTTTACTTTAGAGATTATTACTCCGATTCTAATAATTTAAAAAAAATAATTGATACGTGGCATAAACAGAAAGTACAAAATATAATTGACTTAGGATGTGGAATGGGTACACACATTCGATACTTAGCTAAATTAGGTTTAAAAGCAACTGGATTAGATTTAGATAAAGATAGAATCGCAATTTGTGAAGAACATAAAGGCGAAAATGAAAATTATATTGTTGGTGATTTTTTAAAATATAAATTTGACAAAAAATTTGATATAGCATTAAATCTATTTTATTCATATCAAAATATATGTTTGAATGAAGAAAAAATTCGAATCTTTTGGAGTAATGTATACGAACTATTAAATAAAGATGGAATTTTTATTATTGAAATCCTCCCTGAAGAAAATTCCTTAAAAAACTACGGAAATAATAAACTCAATACAATAAAAGTGTTTACTGAATCAAATGGTGATAAAAAAATTATTTCAAGTATTAGTCGTTTAGATCCAGTAAATAATTTAAGAATTATTACTTTCAATACAGAAATTTTTAATAATGGAAGTTGTATTTCAAAAGAATCGTGTGATTCTGTACTTTATGCTTATACTTATGAAAAAATAATTTCTTTAGTTAAAAAGCATAATTTTCAAATATTACACTTATATGGAGATTACGAGGGTTTACCTGAATATTCTATAGACTCAAAAAAAATGATAATGGTATTAAAAAAATATGAAATATAGGATGATACAAGGGCTTCATTATGAAGAAAGAAAAAAACACTTATTTATTATGGATTCTGTCAAGTTACGGATATTCGAATTTAATTCTACTGCAAGACTTATAGTTCTTATATTATGTGATTTTAAAACACAAGAAGAATTAATTAAAGAGTTTAGTCATTATGTTAGAAAAGCAGAAAATGAAATAACCACTGATGTTATTGAATTATTGAATTCATTAATTGAATTGGACTTAATAGAAAAAGAAGAGTAACTATGAATGATTATGATGAGTGGAGAGTTGCTAGAAGAGCTTCACAAAGAATTCGATATAAATCAATAATTAAAATGATTAATAAAATTGTCATTTCAAAAGATAATGCTCTTGATGTAGGTTGTGGTAATGGTTTTTTTTCTAATTTTCTAAGTAAAAAATTTAAGAGAGTCGTTGCTATTGATATTGATCCAATTAAGATACAACGTTGTAGGCAAAGATTTAATAACGAGAATATCATATTTTTAAAGAATGATTTTATAGTTGAAGAAATGGAATTTCATCAATTTGATTTGATAACGGCATTGGAGATGATATTTTATATTCCTCAAAATAGGTGGGATAATTTCTTTTTTAAGTGTAAAACAAATTTAAATACAAATGGTATGTTCGTTTTTAGTATGAATATATTGACTTCAGATGATGATAAAAATAAGTATTTAAAAATTCTTGATGCAATTAAAAAATATTTTGATGTTTATAAAATTATTAAAATATATAGGAAAGTATATTATAAAATAGAAATGCCTTTATTATATTTTATTAATTCTGTTGAATATATCAAAAAAGCAAGAGTTTTTTACTTAGATGATTGGAGAAATAAATCTTATTCACAAAATATTATTATAGATAGATTATTAAAAAGCGATCTTTTGTTTCACAAGGGAATTGTATTTTTTTTAATGCTTGGGGCTAAGTTTATATTAAAATCTAAAATATTATATCACTTAGTTACTTTTTTTTCATACTTGTTTGCACCTGAAAAAACATTTAGTCAAATAGTATTATATTGCAAACCAAAGTTTTAAAAGGATTATTATGGTTGAAGTTACTATAAATAATGAAAAAAATAAAATATTGCATGAAAAAGTTCTTCAGTATTTAAAAATAATTGAATCTATTTATAAATTAAAAATAAAAGATGATATTATCATTAATTATTCGAATACAAATAATAAATCTGCACAAAACAATTTTAAAAGAATAGAGATTCCAGTCATAAATTGTGATAAGACAATGGCCTGGATTACTGTACATGAAATAGCCCATTTCTTATTTGGTAAACTTTTAAAAATAGAAAATAATTCAAATTTATGGATTGCTGAAGGAGGTGCATCATTTACAGCTGATATTGTATTGTTAATTGCGGAGATTGATTCAATTGAAGATTTATATAAAGAATTACAAAAAAGCTTTTTAAGATTTGATTCTTTTGTAAGTACAAGAAATTATTATCAACTTTCTTTACATGGTGGAAGATTAATGTTTCATTTCTTATATTATCTTGAAGGAGGAGATTCCTTAATATATCTTTTACAAAAAATATTTAAAATTTCTAATTGTAATGAAAATGCATTTTTAGATATAAATCTATTAAGAACAGAATCTATTAATCTTATCAATAAATTTATACAGTTTGAAGGTTTTACAAAATATGTAAAAAAACAAAACCTTTTAAGAAAATGCAAAAGACAATTAGAACGATTCACATTTATACCTTTTCAAAAACATATATATGAAAGTTTATTAAAAATACGTACTTGCTTAAATACAGAACGTTTTTCTCTTTTTTTATTTGACAAAAAGATATACAAATCAATTTTTAATGAGGGTGTAGATTTTTCATTTTACTTTTCTAAAGGACAAGGAATTTGTGGACAATCAGTTTTACATAAAAAATCCATATATACTAATTTAGCTATATATGATAAACGCTCCTTATGTCGATATCGGGATTCAACAACTGCATATAAAACTGAGTCTTTGCTGGCATTTCCAATTGTAAAATATGGAAAAGTTATAGCTGTTTATGAAGTATTAAACAAAAAAACTGATTTTAACGAAAATGATATTATTTATATAAAAAAAATATTTAAGAAGAAAAAAATTAAGCAAAAAATAGTTTTATTAAGAAGAATGGTGATTCATTATGGTAAAGATTTTTTTTAATAATTATTTAATAAAAATTTCTTGTAATGAAGAAAAAATAAATAAATACATGGATCTCCTATATAGTAAGTTTTATAAAAATAATTTCTTTATTATAAAAAAAAGTATTTCGTTGTATATCCTATTAATTGATAACTGTTATTATTTGAAAAAAAATAATAATTTTATTTATAAATCAAATTCAATTTATGAAATTTGTAATTATTTAGATTTTTTTATTCAACAAATTTTTATTAATAGTAATTCTGATTTTGCAATTCATTGTGCTTGTATTAAATATAAAAAAAATATATGTATGTTTATAGGTCCTGGAGGCTGCGGTAAGAGTACAATTGTTGCTCATTTTTTGGAAAAATATAATAATTGTAAATTCTTATCAGATGAAACGGTGCTCATAGAACATAATAAGATTCAATCATTTCCTAGGAGTATTCTTATTAAAAATTCAAAAAATAAATTAACAGAAAAAAATTTATTATTTGATTTTGATAAACGTGCATATTTAATTCCAAATAATATAAAGTATTTTGGAAAAATAAATACTAAAAACATCAAACTCTTTTTTTTAGATTATAACAATACTGTTTTTTCAGTTGAAACAATAACACAAATAATTGCAATGGATTTATTACGTAAAAATCTTTTTTCTTATAATAAAAATAAACCAAAAAATGTATTAAAGAGTTTAATTAATTTAACTGAAGGAGAGAACTATTTGATTCATTATAAAACATGGGAACAAGTATTAGAGTTTTATAATAATCTAAACAAATATTACTATCAAAAATAATTAGTCAATGAATTTAATTCAAAAAGAATCTATAAATAAAAAAGTTTTTATATAAGAACTTATATTTTATCCAATATGTTAGTGAGTTAATAGAATTATAGTGATTACATATATGAAGACGAATAATAATAAAAATAATAAAGATAATAAAGAATTATACAGAGAATATGGTTTTTTTAATAATATTTTTTTCTCTATAAAAGCTATGTACAAATATAAAAAAGTTCTAATTCTTTTTCAACTTGTATTCGGAATTTGTATTACAATTCAAAAATATTTATATAGTATAGAATTTAAAATTATTGTTGATTCACTAACAGGTAACGCAGTTTTTAACAACGTATTATACAAAATTATACTATTGTTATTTATTTCATTGATTGTTTCATTTTTGCAATCATATATTAGTGAAGAAAAAACATGGGGGTATGTCTATGTACGATATAAACTCTTAAGGAATAGAAATGAAAAGGCAATGACAATGGATTATGAAAATTTAGAGAATCCTGTAATTTTAGATTGTTATAGTAGATCTTTTTTTGCTTGTTGTAATAATTTGAATGGAATAGAAGGAATGTTTCATTGTATAGAAGATTGTATTACTTCACTTTTCGTTGTTATTATAGGATTTTGCATAATTAATTCGCTAAGTATTTTTATATCGTTACTTTTGATCTTATTAGCTTTTATTTCATTTTTGATTATTTCAAAAATAAATAAATATACAAAACAAAATATTTGGGATCCTTTAATCCCATGGAAAAGAAGATTTGAATATATTCAACAAATTATTACAAATTTTAATACAGCAAAAGAGATTCGTTTATATAATTTGAAAAATTGGTTATTTACAAAAGTTCAAAATATTAATTCAGAAAAAATAAAAGCACAAAGAGAGAATTCCAAATTTTGTATTATTAGTAATTTAACTTCTTCATTAATATGGATAATTGCAAATTGTATTATTTACTACTGGTTAGTAAAATTAGTGAATTTAAGACAGATTTCTATAGGAAACTTTTCTCTTTATTTGACATCAAGTTCCGTTTTTTATACATATACAGTGAATTTCTTTTCTGCATTAAATAGACTTATGCAAGAAACATATAAACAAAACGATTTTAGAGCATATATCGATTTCAAGGGACAAAAAAGTAAAGGTGATTTGGAAATTCCAAGTGGAATAGACTATGAATTTGAATTCAAAAATGTTTCATTTAAATATCCTAATACAAATAATTTTATTTTAAAAAATATAAATATAAAAATAAAAGCTGGTGAGAAATTAGCAATTGTTGGTTTAAATGGAGCCGGAAAAACAACTTTTGTAAAATTATTACTGAGATTATATGAGCCTACATCTGGAGTAATTTTATTAAATGATATTCCTATCAATAAATATAATATAAAAAGTTGGTTTACTCTTTTTAGTCCTGTTTTTCAGGATGCACAAGTGCTTTCTTTTTCACTTGCAGAAAATATAGGTATGATGGATGCTGCATATATTGAAAGAGAAAGAATCGATAAAATTTTAAATGCAATTGGTTTATCATATTTCTTTTATAAAAAAAACGGAATAGATACACCACTTCTAAGAATACTTTCTGAAGACGGTATAGAATTATCTGGTGGCGAAAAACAGAAAATATTTCTTGCTAGAGCGTTATATAAAAACGCACCAGTAATAATATTTGATGAGCCAACTGCTGCATTAGATGTTTTTTCTGAACAGAGACTTTATGAAAATTTTTCTAACTTGACAGGAAATAAAACATCCATTTTTATAACACATAGACTCTGTTCTACAAAATTTTGCTCGTCTATTGCAGTTTTCTCTGATGGAATAATGTGTGAATATGGAACACATTATGAATTATTAAAACAAAATGGTATTTATAAAAAACTATTTGAAACTCAAGCAAAATACTATAAATATACTAAAGATAACAAAGAGAAATAATTTATGAAAAATAAAACAATAATTACATTAGTATATTTGTTTTCTGAAGTATGGAAAAATAAGAAAGAATTGTATTTTTTATATATTATTGAATGCTTTCTTGAAGTCATAAAAACACTTACATTGATAATATTACCAAAATATATTCTAGATATTGTTTATTATATGATTTCGTCTATAGCTCAAGTTCATTTAATAAAATATTTGATTATCTATATTAGTATATTTTTAGGAAGCCAATTCATTATAAATCTTTTAAGAAATATTATTGATTCAAGAAAAGAGATATATAATGAATGGTTTTCTGAATATTTTGAGAAATTATTTCTCGATAAAATTATTACTATGGATTATTGTAATACAGAATCAGCAAATGTTTTAGATTGTATGCAAAAAGCAAAAGATGGAATCGGTTGGTATAGTGGGGGAGTAATAGGTGTTTTTAATGTTTTTGTTCAGGTTTTGATATCTTTATTTACATTAATGCTTTCCGGTTTTATTGTAATTAAGAGGTTCCCTCAACTAGTTATTCTTCAATTTATCTGTTTAATTCCCTATGTACTTGTAAATAAATTTATAAATAGAATTGAAATTCAATCGTTTTCAGAATTATCAAAAACAAATAGATCTTTTGGTTATTTATTTTATCAATTAAGTGAAGCAAAGTTTGGAAAAGATATACGATTGTATGATAGTTCTTCAATGTTATTGGATAAAAGTGAAAACTATTCAAATTATTTAGTAAATATATGGAAAACTAAATCAAAAAAAACTCGTAGAAAGAAATATATAATAGATTTTATAAATTCTATTAGGTTTTTTATATCTATTATATTTTTATCCTTCGAAACTTTTAAAGGAAATCTTTCAATAGGTGATTTTTCATTATTTAATTTAGCATGTTTTGAAGTCAATAATGCATTATCATGTATTTTTATAGGTATTCAAGAAGTAAATAAAAAAAGTAAGTATGCATTTGATTTCATATCTTTCATTAATACAGTTCTTGTTAAAAAACATGAAAATAGACATTTGTTGCTCAAGAAAAAAATACATACTATTGAATTTCGTAATGTAAGTTTTAAATATCCACATACTAATGAATATATACTTCAAAATGTTTCTTTTAAGATTTATGAAAAAGAACATGTGGCTTTAGTTGGTGTTAATGGGTCTGGAAAAAGTACATGTATTAAACTATTATGCAAATTATATACAGTTACAGAAGGTGGAATTTATTTTGATGATGTAAATATTAATGATATTGATGATGATTGTTATAGAAAGTTCTTTTCTATTGTATTTCAAGATTATCAAGTTTTTGATTTCTCACTAAAAGAAAATTTTGTTTTTGATAAAGAAATCAATGAAGAACAACAAAATATGATTCTTTTAGAAACTGAACTATATTCATATATTAAGAAGTTAAAAAAAGGAATTGAAACAAATATCTCAAAAAGATTTGATGAATCAGGCATAGAATTATCTGGTGGACAAAAACAAAAAATAGCATTAGGAAGGGCTTTGTTCAAAAATGGAGATATTTTTATTTTAGATGAACCAACATCTGCTTTAGATCCGATTTCTGAGGAAATGATTTATACGAAATTTAATAATTCTATAAGAAATAAAACAGCTATTTTTGTAACACACAGATTATCTAGTTGTATTTTTTGTGATAAAATAATAGTTATAGAAAATAAACATATTGCAGAAATAGGAACTCATAATGAATTAATTGAAAAGAATGGTATTTATAAAAAAATGTTCGAAATACAATCAAAAAATTATTTTACATAACAAAAAATAATATATTTGATAATGTAAATTATAAACTAATTAAAATTTACTTAATTTTTTATAAAGTTTTTTTCTAATAATGTTATTTGCTTACCGATAATCTACATAATGCCAAAGAAATATATTTCTACAATAATTATTTTCCTCATTTTCAGCCCTAGTTGTTTTTTTGCTGAAACTTTACCTTCAAAGCTGCTGGGGATATGGGAAGCGAAAGACCGTTATGTTTTTTTTGAACAGAATGATGATAACGAACCTGAACTTGTAGTTCTTTTGAAAGAGTATTATGGCTGGTATTTAGACAGGGCGGCTGAACCGGTTTCTTATGCGGAAAAAGATACTCGTATCCGGAATATTCCAACGCCGCGTAATGCTGAACATATTTATATTCGTAATATTGATACTAAAGAAAGTTCAAAGTCTCTTTATGGGGCTTTGGATCTGTATTATTCTCGATGGCAGAAAAATACAATTCCATTTTTTATGCTTGATGATTCAATTTATCTGAAATATTTTGTTCTTGATGAAGGCCTAAAGTCTGAAGAAACTGGAAGTATAGAAACTGCTGATAATCAGAAAATTTCATATAAGTTTTATCGGGGAATTGCACCGACGAAAGGTTTTATGATTAGTCCTCAGCCTCTTCCAAAAGATATTACTGGTTACATTATTGATGGCGATAAACTTTATGATGTCCGTTACTGGCAGACTGATATGGATTATTCAACTGATTATATTACTTATGAATACAAGGATGATTCATATACAATTCCAAAACATCTTCGCAGTTGTGAGACAAATTACAGCTGTGTTTCCGGATGTAGTAAGAAAGTGAGAAATTCTGTTAAGCCTTTTGAATATAAATCTGAAGATTATATTTTTAATGATAATCAGAAAGTATTTACTAATAATGAAGAACCGTATTTAAAGAGGCTTGCAGACCATTCTACTTTTGAAGATTTAATGAAACTTGTAAAAGACGCTAATTCCCGTCGTAAGCCGGATCCGCCAGCCTTATTTCCTGAAAATGATTTAGATTGGCACTGGGACTTAATTGATATGCTTGAAAAAGATAATACAATTATTCAGCAGGTGAGGGCTCGGCAGAAGGCTTTTGGGCCGCGTGGGCGCGATTAGCTTTTTTCTCAAGAACTGCAAGAAGTCTTTCCAGACGTGGAACGTTATACCTTAAAATCATAAGTGGAAGAATA
>JAEEGL013965904.1_pt1 | contig 21716 bp, 17 predicted proteins | sample 9134231 | NCBI WGS metagenome assembly JAEEGL01 (sample SAMN16246548, study PRJNA631951) | gut metagenome | biome: gut microbiome; feature: rumen; material: fiber-attached | host: Bos | place: Iran: Karaj | collected 2018-10
GGTGATGCTCATTTAATTTCTAGGTGGATGTGAACACATCCACATATGCACCCGTAGCTCAGCTGGATAGAGCGTTTGCTTGCGGAGCAAAAGGTCGTAGGTTCGAATCCTGTCGGGTGTACCATTTTTAAAAGAAGGCCAAAAAGGTCTTTTTTTGTGTTTTAAAAAAATATAACCATTTTATTTTGTTTATGTTAAAATGAAATTATGCGAGTGTGGAGGATGTTCCCTTGAGAGGGAACAAAAAAATCATTTTTTGCATATTGTCCACATTGTTGAGCCTGCTATTTTCCGGACGGGCAGTTTTTGCTGTCGAAGAAATAACGGTTACCTTATCTACTGACACGGTAAATATCACTACGGCACCTGGAATGTTTGCTTCAGCAAGTCAGACAATTACAGTCTCCACCACTAATCCTACTGGCTACAACGGTAATATAAAGACTTTAGGAACCGGTACAGCCTTAATCAATCAAGACAATAACGCCCGTACTATCCCAACTTTCACAACTCAGGGCGGAGCGGCTAGTGTTCCAGCTGGAAACACTGGGTATGGCTATGGCTACAGCATAGATAATGGAGTAAATTACTTCCCTGTTCCTGATCCATCAGGAGAAGGCGACAGAATCTTTAGCAGTGATCAGATGGGTACAACATCTCACACTCTTACATTTGGTTTGAAACCACCAACAGATACTACAGCTGGAACTTATAGGAAAGCTTTTGAAATTACTGTTGTGGCAAGCGGTATTGCTCCATGTTCAACTGACACTATTTGCTATCATGGCAACGGCGATGATGGCACGGGTACAATGCCAGATCAATCAGTATCTTCAAACTCATCCGCCATCCTTATTCCATCTAACTATTCTCGCCCAGGCTACGGTTTTGCTGGTTGGAACACGAAGTCCGACGGCACGGGCACGACTTATGGTCCAAGCCAAACCATCAATACTGGCGACCTATCTTTGTTAGGCCTAGAACTCTATGCTGTATGGGTTGCTCCATCTGGCAATATTCAAAACTGGACCGGTTGTAGTGCTATGAGCATTGGCGATGTGACAGCTCTTACGGATCTTCGCGATGGCGAAGTCTATAGTATAAGCAAACTCGCAGATGGCAACTGTTGGACAATAGAATACTTAAGAACGAATCCGTCTACGGCTTCTCTCACAAAAGCCAATACTAATTCACCTACAGACGACTTTCTAAATAAGGCTTTATCTTCTCGTTCAACAAACAACTTCTGTACTGCCAACAATAGCACCTGTCTAGATACTGTTCAATTCAACTCAAACAACATTAATCGTAATCTCCCTGCAAGCTACGACACGAATGGCATTTATTCTTGGTATAGCTATGGTCTAAACTACAACTGGTATACCGCAACGGCAGGTAATGGTACGTATAGTAGCACCGGCAACAGCGTTACTGGTGATATTTGTCCTGCTGGTTGGCATTTGCCTACTGGCAATAACGGTGGTGAAGTTGCAGCATTGATGTCTGCGCTTGGCGCCAGTGGCAACGATACTATTCTTAGGAGGTACCCAAATAATTTCATAAGATCTGGCGACTTTAATACAAATATCACTACGGGGCGTGGGACACAGGCGCGTATTTGGACTTCAACGCCTGCCTCACAAAACAACGCATATAGGCTTGGTTACAACCATAATACTCTTACCTATGCTAATTCCTACAATAAATGGGATGGGTTCACGATAAGATGTTTGGCTAAAACGAATAACCAATCAGTAAATGGCAACATTCATTACGATTCAAACGGTGGTACCGGTACAATGACAGATGACACAAACGTAAATCTGTACGCTACTGCCGCCAAGTTGAACACATTTGAAAAAACTGGATATGTATTTTCACATTGGAACACGAAAGCTGATGATACCGGCATTTCGGTTGCTGACGGTGACATGGTATCAAGTGCCGCTGAGGGGCTTCTCCCTGGCGACACACTCACTCTTTTTGCAGTCTGGGGCGAGCAAAGTACACTCGCATATAATGCCAACGGCGGCGTCGATGCCCCAGACGTAGTTACGACGACCGGCGTTAGTTCCTTCCAATTTATTATTACTAGCGCCACTCCGAAGCGCCTAGACTATACGCTCTTAGGCTGGAGTGAAAATCCGCTAGATACCGTCCCTCAGTATGTGGCTGGGGACACCTATAATACAAACCAAACACAAAACACGCTATATGCGGTGTGGGGCAGAGCGACCTGTCCGGCCGGCAAAGTTTGTTACAGAGCAAATGGAACAAACGAAGGTACGTCTCTAGACCTCACACCGTCTTCTGGGAAAGTCGAACTCCTGGCATATGATTATTCAAGGTTGGGCTATGGCTTCACGGGCTGGAATACTGCAGCCGATGGCTCCGGTACTCAATATGGTCCACAAGAAACCATTACGATCGCCGATGATCTTACTCAAGGAGGCAAAGAACTTTATGCTCAGTGGGTTGCCTCGGCTGGTGACATGCAAACCTGGAATTCATGTAGCACAATGCAAATTGGTGACGTTACTGCACTCACCGACAGTCGTGACGGCAATACTTATGCAATTGCCAAACTCGCAGATGGCAAATGTTGGATGATTGAAAACCTCCGCCTCGATCCAGCGACCGCCACGATAGACAGTACAAATACAAACTCTCCAGCAAATGGATTTGACACCGAGGCTGCCGCTTCGTCATCCTCAAATGATCTATGTACCGAAGACACTACAGAATGTGTAGACCAAATCCAATACACAAACAACAATATTAACCGCAGCCTTGAACCAGATCCGAAGCTAAATATTAGCCTGAACTCTTGGTACGGCTACGGTGTGCTCTATAACTGGTACACCGCTACAGCCGGCAATGGTACGCATTCTATGGCTAGCGGTAATGTTTCTGGCGACATCTGTCCTACCGGCTGGCGTCTCCCTACTGGTAATAATGGTGAATTCAATACACTAAACAGCCAAGTTAATGGAGGCAGTACTTCAAGTGATACTGGCTTGAAGGCATACCCAATTAATCTCATCTATTCAGGCGACCACAATGGTAGCACCGATGGCGACAGCCGCGGCAAATACACTCGTCTCTGGTCTTCTACCGCCACCAGCGTAAACAATGCTTATCGCTTTGGTATGCAATCGAATCGTGTCACACCAAGGAATAGCTGGAATAAATGGGATGCCTTTGCGGTACGTTGTATCAAACAATAATGTGATACAATGAACCTATGGAATGGACAAAAATCACTGACATTATTTTAATTTCATCAATCGTAATCTTGGGGCTATTTGCTCTTCTAGGGCTTATCCAATGGATCTCAAGAAAATCACTAAAAAAAGTAGACAAAGAGATTCTTTGGATGATTCTTCCGATGGCGTTAGTCGCAATTGTTTATCTAGTTTGTGATAAAATCTTAACCCCAGATAAATTTAGTTTTATGCCAACCCGTCCAGATGGCTCTGGCGAACCATCCTTCCCTTCTACTCATGTCATGGTAGTATCAACTATCTTCTTCTGTGTTTCCGCCGCTCTTCCAAAATACATTAAATCAAAAGTAGCACTATTCTTGATTGATCTTGTGATGTTTGTTCTCGCTTCCCTTGTCGCTACTGGTCGTATCGTCTCAGGCAAACATTCCTGCATCGACGTGATTGGCGCTGCAATATTTGCCTTCATCTTCTACGAGATTTACTATTATTGCATTCATCATAACAAGAGCAAAAAGGAGAAAAAAGATGCCTAGTGTATTTACCAAAATCATCAACGGCGAGATTCCTTGCTACAAGATTTACGAAGATGATAAAACCATTGCCTTTCTAGACATTCATCCAGAAACCAAAGGTCATACTCTTGTCATTCCAAAAAATGAAGTAGACAAGATTTACGATTTACCAGAAGAGGATTACGAAGCTTTGATGGCTACCGTAAAAAAGCTCTCAAAACATATGGAAGAAGTATTGGGCGTACGTACTCTTTGGAAAGTTGTTGGCACTGACGTTCCTCACGCGCACGTTCATCTGGAGCCATTCGACGAAACATGGCATTATGGCCGCGAAGTAGAGCTTTCTCCAGAAGAGTTTGAAGAGATCAGAAAAAAGCTTGAATATAAAGACTAGTTCTAGGCTTGTTGACATAGGATATTGGGCGGGTTATCATAAAAGCATATATTAAGTATATGCTTTTCTAAAATAAAGAGCACTAAGGAGAGCCGGATGGAAAACTTTCCAGTTCATGAAAAAAACAATTGGGGGGACGAAGCTAATGAAAAAGAAATTTTGGAAAAAGCGCCAAGTTTCGAAGAACATATGGCAGAACGCCAAGAAGTGGAAGCAACGAGCGGCGACATAAGTGTAGCTTTTAGTGAGGTTATGGGTGAGCCAAGTAAAGAAATTCTAGAATCAATCGACAATATAGAAAACAAGTATGATAGGGAATATTTAGTCTCAACGTTACCGCTCTTTTTCGAAGAAAACTACATGACCAAAAAGAGCCAAGCCCAGAACACTAAACCGGAAATAATACGCACGAGCGGACTAAATCTTTTAGATGATATAGTCAATTATGTTCGTGATAATGGAGCAGAAAAGGTGTCAGATTTTGTCTGGGAGATGCAACGAAAAATATCGAAGTCAGACGATGTGTTTGATGGAGAACTCTATGAATGGACTATGGAATTTATGGACGACAAAAAAGTGGTCGGAAACGCTATTGATAGAGAAAAAGAGAATGATCACTTTGAAATAGAATATGCCGGAAAGAAATATGATTTTAGCCCTAGAGAAAAAACGACAGACTGCTTGATTGCTAGTATGTGGGCGAAAGATATTGTTAAAGGAGATAGTAGCACATTGATAGGTAACAATCCTAATGGATATTTGGACGTGCTCAAGAATAGTTATATTATAGATAAACTTCATGATATTGCAAACTCTGATTTTAGTAAACCTGCTTATGGATCCTATTTACTCATCAAAACGAGAATCCCGGAGGCGGATGCAGTAGAGTTTATAGAACAGCAAGCTTTGCAAGACATGAAAGACTTTTTCTACGATGAAGAGGAATATCAGGGCTATGTCCACGATGTTAAACCAGAAATGCTTGATTATTATTGGGCCTCAAGATTAAAAGAGGGATTCAAGCGTGACCGAAAAATATATGCAGAATATACAGAGTCGCTCGAAAGAGGTAATCAAATAATGCAAAAGTGCTACTACGATAAGATATAGAACAATAGCCCCTTGGGGCTATTCTTGTATGCGATGCTCTGTTCCCTTGCGGAGAGTTTTGTGTTATGATATAACTATGAAATTTTCAAGTAGTTATGAACCGGGGGAATACGAAAGCGATATTTACGCAGCATGGGAAGCTAGCGGGATTTTTAGCCCTTCTCTCCCAACTGTACCAAAGGATGATAATGGCGACGGCACCGATGATCGTATCGGCAAAGACGACACCTACTCTATTGTAATGCCACCACCAAACGCAAATGGTAATTTGCACATTGGCCACGGCCTTACTATCGCACTTGAAGATTCTCTTACCCGTTATTATCGCTTAAAGGGTAAGTCTACTTGGTATGTTCCTGGCGCCGACCACGCTGGTTTTGAAACTTGGGTTGTTTATGAACGCAACCTCGAAAAGCAAGGTCACACCCGTTTTGAATTTGATCGAAACGAACTCTATGCTAAGGTTTGGGACTTTGTGTCCGAGCAGCGCGGCAACATGGAAACCCAACTTCGCGCTCTTGGTGCTTCTTGTTCTTGGGATGACCTTACCTTTACTTTAGATGAAAACGTAGTAGATCGCGTTTACACCACATTCGAAAAAATGTGGAATGACGGCTTCATTTACAGAGGCAAAAAGCTCGTAAACTTCTGTCCAAAGCATCAGACAGCTTTCGCTGATATTGAAGTTGAGCACGAAGACGAAAAAGGTTCCCTATGGGACATCGCCTACACCTATGACGGTGGTGAAATTATCGTTTCTACCACCCGACCAGAGACTCTCTTTGGTGATACGGCTGTAGCTGTAAATCCAGAAGATGCCCGCTACAAAGATATCATTGGAAAAACTGTTCATCTTCCACTTACCGACCGCGAGATTCCAGTTGTAGCTGACGAGCACGCTGACCCAGAGTTTGGTACCGGCGCTGTAAAGATTACCCCGGCTCACGACTTTGATGACTTTGAAGTTGGCAAGCGCCACGACCTTGAGCAAATCCAGGTTATTGGCGAAGACGGCAAGATGATTAATGTGCCAGAAGAATACCTCGGTCTTTCCACTGCAGACTGCCGTAAAAAGGTTTTGAAAGACCTCGAAGAAAAAGGCCTTCTTCGCGGTGAGAAAAAGATCGTTCACAACGTGGCTCACTGTTACAAGTGTGGCACTACTATCGAACCAATGCTAAAGGAGCAATGGTTTATTGATGTTGAAAAACTTGCCAAGGTTGCTATTGAACATCTTGAGAATGACGAGATTAAATTCCACCCAGAAAACAAGAAGAAAGTTCTCATTAACTACCTAAAGAATTTGAAGGACTGGAACATTTCCCGCCAAATCCCTTGGGGTATCGCTATCCCAATGTTTAAGAAAGTTGATGATTCTGCTACTGATGAACCAGATTGGATCTTTGATCGCCGCACCAATCTTAAAGAGATTGAAAAAGGTGGCGTCAAATATGTTCGTGACGAAGACACCTTCGATACGTGGTTCTCAAGCTCCCACTGGCCAATCGTTTGTACTGACTGGACCGAAGACAACTTTAATCCTTACTACCCACTAAATGTAATGGAAACCGGTGCTGACATTCTCTTTGCATGGGTTGCCCGCATGATTATGATGGGCCTCTATGTTACCGGCGAAGTTCCATTTAAAGAAGTTTATCTCCATGGTCTCGTGCTCGATGAGCACGGTAAGAAGATGAGTAAGTCCAAAGGTAACGTAATTAATCCTATGGATCTCGTCACTAAGTATGGCTCCGATGCATTCCGTCTTGGTATTCTCCGCGGTCGTTCCGCCGGTATGAACCAAGCCTTCTCTGAAAACTCCGTAATTGCAGGTCGCAACCTCTGTAATAAGCTCTGGAATATTTCCCGCTTCGTTCAAAGCATGGTAGACGAAAACCCATCAGACGACGAATACGCTACCGACAATATGGGCGAAGATTGGATCTGTCGTGAGATTAATAATTGTCTAGACCAGATTGATGCCTCTATCAAAGACTACCGCTTTGCTGAAGCATGTGAGGCTCTCTATCAAACCATCTGGGACAAATATGCGGACTGGTTCCTTGAATCTCAAAAGATTCATAAGAATATCCCACTCTTGAAGAAGACTCTCGAGGTTTTGCTTGTAGCTCTCCATCCGTTCGCCCCATTCGTAACAGAGACAATTTGGCAAAACCTTAGTTGGACTAATGGTTATATTGCCACTACCGCCTGGCCAGAAAAGCTCGAATTTGACGAAATAAGTGCCGAAGAGTTCGAAAACATAAGAACTATCGTGTCTGAAGTTAGAACCACCTTGCAGGCCCTTCCAGGCACCAATAACAGCAAAAAATATTCGCTCATGTACGATAATGACAGCCTCGTGGCGGACAACGAACTGTTGATCAAATCTCTTACCCATGTTCCTGCTATCAATCGCTTAGAGGGTACTCCTAGAGGCCTACGCGTGGCCCTTGCTAATCACGAGCTTTACTTGGATGTTCCAGAAAAGGTTGTATCAGAGTACAAAGAAGCTCTCACCGAGAAAATTCTCGCTGTTGGCCGCGAACTAGACGCTCTTAATGCCCGTATGATGAATCCAAACTATGTTGAAAAAGCTCCAGAACACTTAGTTAAAGAGACCCAGGATGGCATCAAAGAAAAAGAGGCACTGATCTCACGCCTCAAAAAGCAGCTAGAGTTGATCTAATGAAAAAGCGTCGCAACAAGCGACGCTTTATTTTTAGATGTGGCCATGTTTTACATTCTCGTTGTAAATAGATATTGACCCCTCGTCGTTATGGAAGAGCCTCAGCGCATTAAGCACGGGCTCTACGTAAGGCGTATAACGGGTCAAAGTTTCAAGCGGAACAACTTTGCTAGAATTATCGTTCGCGGCCTTATAAACGGCGACAACGGCTCCATAGCAAAGCCTCTGCTGACCTGCAGCATCCACCGATTTTGCGATTCCAGTTATAAAGGGTTCGAGATACTTCTCGGGGTCTTTCTCTGTAAGCACAATTCCCTCAAGCGAGGGGCCGGCTTTAGAGTAGATCCTGTATCTCTCTTCAAGTTCCCTTTTGAGATAAGTCGCACCAGCGAGCACGAGGCTCTCAACCTTATTCTTGTCAATGAAAACAGAGTATTTCTTTAAACTTTCAAGAATCTCTCCATAAATAACACCCTTGTCATAATTATTCATCTTCCTCACTCCCTTCAATTTTCAAGCCAAGCCACATCCGAAAAATACAAGGTAAATACCTCTATATTAATTATACCATAAAAGCTATTTTTTGTCGAACTTGCTAAGATTAAACAGCGGGTTCTTTTCGGAGTCAATAATTCCCTGAGCTTTCTTTATTAGCTTTTCCACAGCTGGAGCAGATGCAGCCGAGCCCACATGCACAGTTTTTACTACCTTGTTCCCTTCTTTGTAACAAACTTGCACGCCGGTAGCACCAGAAGTCGTTTTGAATTTCCTTATATAGGCCATGACACCATTGTAGCATACTGGAGCAAACGCGATTTTTGCACAAGTAATTCCCCGCTTTTTCCACAAAAAGCGTAAGCAAAATATTTCTATTTCCCTTATGTCTAGCAACCATGAGGCCTGGCAACCGCACTTGACAAACAAAACTGCTCAAGCTAAAATCAAAGTAACCACTGGCAACCGCCAGCTGGGAAGTGTAAAAGCCACAAGCATAAGAGTTATGAAACATTATGCTTATGTTGTCAATTATAATCACGTGTTTCACAGATACGTGAAGTGTTTTGTGTTACAATATTTTTATGAATTCCAAAATTACACAGTCCGAAGCATGGCAAAAACTCCAAAACGACCTTGGGGAGAAATCCTTTTATGAGAAAAAAGGGAATTACGAGTATTTGGCAATCCTAAAGTCTACCCCTGTTGGAAACTACCTATATTTGCCATATGGGCCGGTTTATTCAGATAAAAATGGGTTCAAAGAAGCTTATAATTCATTGAAGCGCCTCGCTAGTGAAAATGAAGCTATTTTTATCCGCGTAGAACCAACTGATCCAGAGTTTATTAAATATGCGCCAAAAAATACCAAAAAATCCACCGATCTAAATCCAAAAGAAACATGGATTCTAGATTTAAAGGGAACAGATGATGAGCTAAAAGAAAGGCTCCCGTCTCGCTTACTCAGGTATTATAAGAACGCCGAAAAAAACGGCATTTCAATTGAAACTTCAACGAATCCAGACGATATCCACTATTTATTGGATCTCCAAAAAGCACTTGCCGAGAAAAAGGGAATTAATACCTTTTCTGAGAGTTATCTAAAGACCGAGCTTGCCCAACCATTTTCTACATTATACATCGTAAAATATCAGAACCCAGAAACCGGCAAACAGGAAATTGCCGCCGCTGGTCTTGTGTTTGATGATGAAACCATGCGCTATAACCTTCAAGGTGCACAGACCGAACAGGGAAGAAAGCTCCACGCTACAGGTATACTTACAATCAGACTCATCATGGATGCCAAAGCCAAAAACCTCGAGTTGTTCGACTTCTGGGGAATTGCACCAGAGGGTGCACCAAAATCTCACCCATGGGCTGGATTTACTAATTTCAAGAAGACATTTGCTGGTTACGAAGAGGATTACGCAGGCACCTATGATATCGTAGAAAAACCATCAAAATACAAACTCTACCAGGTTACCAGAAAGATAAATCGCTTACTCCGCCGCGCCTAAACCCCACCTAGAGAATTGACTATTAATATCGCTCGTGCTATAATCGTATGCACGCATTTGGAGATAGAGTCAGAAGGGAGGCAAAAATGCAAGTCGTACTTTACATTGCTGTTGTGCTTGCGGGGTTTACTCTCCCGTTTTTCATAAAAAGTGACAACAACATAAAAGAAAAAGCAACCCAATACGCCCTTGTGGCGGTGGATATGCTAATGCTCGCACTAATGGCAATAAGGGGCATGTGTGCTTTACCAGGTCAAGATACCGCAACCATCATACTGATGGGTTTCGTTATGATTATTCTAGGTATTCCTGTAGCAAAAGTAAGACGTCTAGTTTCAAAACAAGAAACAGATAAAAACCCCAATAATGGCGAGCACAAAACCGCAGCATAGTCTGCGGTTTTTTCTGTGCTATAATTAGCTTATGGAATTTATAGCTATAGATCAGGAAACTTTTAGAAAATTTGCGTCCGAATACAGAGATAAATCATTCTACCAGACTCCAGAGATTGCTGCACTTCGCGCAGGCAGCGGTTGGGATGCAAGTTATTATGCTGTAAAAAAAGACGACAAGATCATAGCTGCCACTCTTGTTTTAGGAAAAAATACATCTTTTGGACTAAAGAATTTCTATGCGCCAGGTGGCCCACTTGTAGACTACGAAGACAAAGAACTAACAGAATTTTTCTTTGATCATCTCTGTAAAAAGCTTGCAGAAGAAAAAGGTATAAACTTCAGTATCGACCCATACTATGAACTGATCGAACGCGACCGTGATGGTCTCGTAAAAGAAGGCGGCTTTAATCGTAAAAACGCAGTAAAAAACCTAAAAGATCTAGGCTTCAAGCCATTAAAAGTAGCGACTCAGCCAAAGTATCTCTTTGTCCTTGAAATCAATGGCAAAACCCCGGACCAACTACTTATGGATTTCAAGAGAAATACCAGAAATCATGTCAGAAAAGCCGAAAAAATGGGCGTAAGTGTCCGTGAACTAGAAAAAAGCGAGCTAGATAAATTCAAGAAAATCACCGAGGCTACCTCAGAGCGCCGTCATTTCTCAGATAAGCCACTCTCTTATTACGAAAAAATGTATGATCTTTTCCACGACAGAGGCGAAGTAAAATTCATGGTGGCAGAAGCAGATATAGAAGGGAAAACTACTGTACTCTCCGCTGCAATGTTTATGACTTATGGCGATGAGGTAATTTACCTCTTCTCTGGAAGTGACGAAAAATACATGCGAGACTACAATGCCCAATATGCTATCCAGTGGCACATGATCAAGTATGCCGCCGAAAACGGATTTAAGACGTATAACTTTTACGGAATCCAAGGTTTGCCAGATGAAAATGCCAAGGACTATGGCATCTACGAATTCAAGAAGGGTTTCACCACAGACGAGTCTGGCCGCGTTGTCGAATTTCTCGGCACTTACGAAAAGCATCTTTCGACCCTCTATCCATTTATCAAATTTCTAAGTAAAATTGTTCACTAATGAAAAAAAATAGTACACTCCATATCGTTTGTAAGAACACGTTTACGTTGTTTAATTTTGTAAATGTAATCCTAGCCGCAATGGTAGCATTTGTGGGCAGTTATAAAAACATGCTATTTATTTTTATTGCACTCGCAAACACATTGATCAGTATCATCAATGAGGTTCGCGCTAAGAAGATCATCGACAAGATGCGCCTCGTAGCGGAGCAGAAACCAACAGTTATCAGAAACGGCAAATCCTATCAAATCGCACCCGAAAAGGTAGAAAAAGGAGATTTGGTGGCTCTTGGCCTTGGCGACCAAGTGATGTTTGATAGCCGCGTAGAAGAAGGAGCTATAGAGGTAAATGAGGCATTCGTTACTGGCGAGGCTGACAATATTGTAAAACACCAAGGAGACGAGCTTATCTCTGGTAGCTTCGTAGTTTCTGGTATATGTAAAGCAAGAGTAGAAAAGGTCGGAGAAGAAAACTCATTAACCAAGATTCAGAATTCTGCCCACACTATCAAGACTGCGGATTCTAAGCTGTTTACTCTTATGAACAATATCGTAAAGTACATTTCCTATTCACTTATCCCAATTGGCGCACTTCTTCTCTGGGCTCGTTTTCGCGTCGCCGAATCTCCAGAGGTAGCAGTAACCGGCACAGTTGCTGGCCTAATTAACATGATCCCAGAGGGCCTCATTCTCTTAACTTCCTCTGTCCTAGCTCTTGCTACGATCCGTCTAAGCCGCAAAAAAGTCCTCGTCCAGGACCTCTATTCCATTGAAACTCTCGCTCGTGTCGATTGTATCTGTCTAGATAAAACTGGCACCATTACTACCGGCAATATGAAGGTATGTGACTATACGCCAGCAGAAGGTGAAAAAGAAAACGCCCTTCTAAACGCGCTAGAGCTTATTTCAGGCCATATTCCTGCCGACAATGCTACATCACGCGCCCTAAAGAAAAAGTTTGCGAAAAGCGCCAAAAATGAGGCTACAGGCACTTTTGAGATTATTCCTTTTTCATCAGAGCGTAAGTATTCTGGCGTTCGTGTCAAAAACACCGAATACCTCATTGGTGCTACAGAATTCATGACGAAAGACAAGAATTATTTAAAGCAAGCTGAAAAACAAAAAGGTGCTTACCGCGTGCTCGCCGTTATGAAGAATGAAAAACTCCTTGGCTTTGTCCGTCTTGAGGACGAAATCAGAAAAGATGCCACCGAAATCATCAATTACTTCTACAAAAATGATGTTGAGGTCAAGATTATCTCTGGTGATGACCTTATTACAGTTAAGAATATCGCATCAACCGTTGGTGTAAAAGACTTGCGTGGCGTAGATCTCTCCTCTGTTAAATCTCCGAATTATGACAAATTAGTAAAGGACTACGCTATCTTTACTCGTGTTAAGCCAGAACAGAAAAAATCCCTAGTCCTTGCTCTTAAAAAAGCAGGGAGAACCGTGGCTATGACAGGTGACGGCGTAAATGATATATTAGCTATGAAAGAAGCAGATTGTTCTATCGCTATCGGTGAAGGGTCCGATGCTGCTCGCCGCTCTGCCAAGATGGTACTTATGAGTTCGGATTTTGCCGCTGTCCCATCCATCATCGCCGAGGGGCGTCAATCCATCAATAATCTAGAGCGTTCCACGGCCCTGTTCTTAGCAAAAACCGTCTATGCCTCAATCTTAGCCGTCCTCTTTGTATTCTTGCCGTTTAACTACCCATTTAGTCCTATCGAAATGAGTCTTCTAAACTTTGCCTGTATCGGCTTCCCGGCATTTGTACTTGCCCTTGAGCACAACGAAGAGCGTATTAAGAACCGTTTTCTCAAGAATATTTTGCAGTATTCCTTCCCAATTGGTCTTACTGTTTCTATCTGTATGTTAGCTCTATCTATCTCAGCTCACATCATGAATTTCTCATACGCAGAGCTCACTACGGCCTCTGTGCTCGTGGTGTTCACCATAGATCTCTTCCTAATCTATTGGATTTCACGCCCGCTCAATCTTCTACGCGGTGGTCTATTCTTTACGATTATTGGTATCATGGTTGCAGTCTTCCTTATTCCATTTGGTAGGGAATTCTTTGAATTCATCTTCCTTCCAGGGCACGTTCTAATTACAGTAGTTTCAATAATTGCTGCTGGACTCGTAATATTTGAAATCATGAAAAAAATCATGAGTCTCGTCACGCCAAAAATCGTGCATTAATTCTCGATAGAAATTCTAGGATAAATGTTTAGTTTGTATGGATCTGTTGGGTCTACGCCAGATTGGATCTCATAATAAGCGGCCGCAGCTACCATCGCACCGTTGTCGCCAGAGAACTTCGGCTCAGGGAAGTAGGCTTCAGGAAGAGCCGCGCGGAGGGCTTTATTTGCAGATACGCCACCGGCAACTACTACAGATTGGATATCTGGGTGTTCGTCTAGGGCTATCTGTAGTTTTTCCACTAGAATATCCACAGCAGTTTTCTGGAAAGAGGCAGCAAAATCAGCAACCTGCTTTTCGTTTAGGTGGTTCTTAAGATCATGAGAAGGATGAGAAATTGGAAGACCCAGTTCTTTTTGTACGGTACGAAGAACAGCGGTTTTTAGCCCGGAAAATGAAAAATCAAGACCATCTACTCTAGGGTGCGGGAACTTGTATTTAGATTTATCACCACTTTCGGCAGCCTTAGAAATTGCAGGACCACCAGGGTAAGGAAGCCCCAGAATCTTAGCCACCTTATCAAAGCATTCACCGATCGCGTCATCATGCGTTGTACCAATAATCTCAAATTGATTATGAGCCTTCATGTAGAGAATCTGTGTATGTCCACCGGAGACCACTAGTGCAAGCAATGGAAATTGAGGGGGTGTTTCATCCGAAAGCCAATTTGCATAAACATGAGACTTTAGATGGTGTGTAGCGTAAAGAGGCTTATTGTGGAGTATTGCAAGCGTTCTGGCGGTAAGTGTACCGATGAGAAGGGAGCCAAGCAAGCCTGGTGCATGCGTCACGGCAATTGCGTCAATATCATCCCAAGTACAGTTAGCATCCGAAAGAGCCTTGTTTACTACTGGCATCATTGCCTCAAGATGACTTCTCGCTGCGACCTCTGGGATCACGCCGCCGTATTCTGCAAAGATATCTATTTGGGAAACTACCACATTCGACAAAATCTTGCGCCCGTCCTCTACTACGGCCGCTGCTGTTTCATCGCAACTGGTTTCAATACCCAAAATTTTCACCCTTAAATTATATCACGAAACGAATATTTAATAAACCTTTGTGTTTCAAAGTTTTTATGCTAAACTAATAGTAAGTAGGAGTTATTTTTATGGATGAAGATTTAATCAATGAAATAAACGCTGTAACTGGCGAGGATTCTAGCGAAAAAACCCCAGTTCAGCCTATAGAGGTAAGTACGCCAGCCCCAGAGCCGGTCACCCCTGTAGTAGAACCGGTTCCAGCCCCAGCTCCAGCCCCAGCAAAGACTCCAGATTTCTCGAAAACGAAAAAGAAAAGTGGTAAAGGATTCCTTATTGCTGGTATTTTGTTGGTACTTCTTGCTGTTGGCGGTACAGTTGCAACCCTTTTCCTTACCGGCGTAATTGGTGGCAAGGGCGGCAAGGCAGACGATGCTGCTATCAACTCCGTCAATGAAAAACTAAACATCATGTTCGGCGCTCCAGCGTCTGCTGAGTCTATCTCAGAAGACAACTCCGATTTTATTGATGTGGACTTTTTTAATAACGGCACACTTCCTACCGACAAAAAACTCTGGCGCGCTTTCTTTTCTCTAAATACAGAGGATAAAGAAACTCTCACCGAGTCACAAGTAGCTGCTGCTAAAGCTAAGCTTATGGAAATTGGCTACGTTGAAGCTCTCGTAGAATCTACCGACATAATCGCCTATCGTGAAGAAAAAGTAAAAGATCATTACTATGAAATTTTCAACGAAAATTATGCGAGTGAAGATGACGCATTCTACCCAATTCAATACAACAAAGAAGGTGGCTACTTCTTCGCAATAGATTTTAGAGGATTTCTATCTTCCTCTACTCGCTACTACCGCAAACAAAAAACCACTGTAGACGGCGACAAAGTCAGCGTTACGGTTTCTGCTGCACAATTAGATCTCGACACGAAAAAGGTTCACTGCGGTGTATATGGCCCAGCCGAAGAAGTTATCCCTGCAGTATGTTCATCTATTGATGAAGAATTCACAATTGAAAAAATCACCGAGGATAAGTATGCTACGGTCCGCTTCGATTTCACCAAGAAGGACAACGGTAGCTATTATCTCTCAGGGTTTGAGACTGTCTATACGCCAAACAAAATTGCAGCCGAACCAGCTACAAGTATCGAAGAATAATTACTCGTGATGATAAGGCGTGCCAGCAGCAATTTGTGCTGCACGATAGATCTGCTCGGTGACCATTACTCTAGCAATTGCGTGAGGGAACACTAGCTTAGAAAAACTCCATACAAAATTGGAGTTTTTTCTTACCTCCGCGTCAAAACCATAAGCCCCGCCAATTAGAATAATTACGTTCTTACCGTTTATAAAAGCAGCCTCAAGACGCTTAGAATATTCGGGTGATGATATATTTTCGCCACGTTCGTCACAGCAAATCACAAAGTCGCGTCCATCAAAAGGCCAGTCCGCCAAGTATTTGGTGAGCTTCTCTTCTTCCATAAACTGCCAAGAAATCTCGTAGGGCTTATGCAAGCGCTTCTCATACTCAGCACATGCTTCAAGCGTCCAACCTGCGTTTTTCTTGCCACCAGCAATAATCTTAATCATGGGCATATTATACCATATTTACATCTGTTTGTCTCTGTGGTATAATACTTAACAGATTGTTAGATAGCACATTAGGAGGTGAGAATATGGGAAGTAACAATCAGGATTTAGATCATTTAACAAAAAAGAGTACAAGTTCAGAAAAATGGGGAGATAGCGAGCACGATACACGCTTGCACAAAAACCTCAAACCTCATAAAGGTAAACCGGAATACGACCCCAAGTACAAAACTTATCTCAAAGAACCCTAACTAAACTTTTCACCAACAAACGCCCTTCATTCGGGGCGTTTTTCATGGCACAAAAAATAGCCCGTAGGCTTGATTGGCTGGACCGGCAGGATTCGAACCTGCGAATGCTGGGACCAAAACCCAGTGCCTTACCGCTTGGCGACGGTCCAATATTCTGTAATTATACTACAAAAGCGAAAAATTACAACACCGAGGATTAAACCCCTTGTGCTTATCTATAAAGTGTGATATAATGAAACCATATGGCAAAAAGACGAAAATCAACACGAAAACGCACAGTTTCCCGCAAGAAGGAAGCACCAGTGGAGCACGAACTTCCAGGCGGTTTTTGGCGTCAAATCTGCGCTGTCCTCATGATGGCTCTTGCTCTTTTCTTTGTAGTTACTTGGTTCGGTCACGGCGGTTCCGCCCTTAAAGTTACCGACGAATTCATGCAGAGCGCCCTTGGCTTTGGCTCTCGCGTTATTCCTGCACTCCTAGTTTATCTTGCGATCAAAATCTTCCGCGCCGAAAACAACCGTGTAGCAATCCCAGTCTATCTTGCCAGCATTCTTCAAGTTGTTTGGATTTCTGGTGCAGCTGCCATTTGGAACAACGGTGGTGTTGTAGGTACCTGGCTAAACGATCTCATGCTCAAAGTTTTGGATCAAGCCGCAGTTATCTTCATTTACATCATTCTTATCTTCATCACTACCATGTTCATCCTCCAACTTTCACCTATCACATTCTTCAAAGGCACCAAGAACTTGGTAAAGACCGGCGGAAAGCGTGAAAGAGTCGCAGAAGAAAAAGAAGACAAAAAGCTCGGTCAGCTCGAAATCAAAGTTAACTCTGGCGTTGCTTCTGCCGAAGCTGCACCAATCATGAACAGCAAAATTCACAAGGCTCCAGCCCCAGCTCCAGAACCAGTCAAAGAAGAAAAAGCTCTCGTTGCCGTTTCTGATCCAGACTGGAAGATGCCTTCTACCGATCTCCTCGAAAAGAAACAATCCCCAGCTGACGCAGGCAACATCCAACAGAATGCTTACATCATTAAGTCTACTCTCGCCGAATTCGGTATCGATGTAGAAATGGAAGGTGCAAACGTTGGCCCACGTGTTACTCAATACACTATGAAACCACCTGCCGGCGTAAACCTATCGAAGATTCTCGCTCGTGACAAAGAGCTAGCCTTGAACCTTGCCGTAGACAAGATTCGTATCGAAGCTCCAATCCCAGGCACACGTTCTGTAGGTGTCGAGATTCCAAATGCTCGCTCTGCAGATGTTCGTCTTCGTGGCGTTCTAGAATCAAACGAATGGAAGAAATCTTCTGACCCACTTACCTTCGCAGTTGGTAAAGACATTTCTGGTCGTGCAGTAGTAGCAAACCTTGCCAAAATGCCTCACCTTCTCATCGCTGGTACCACTGGTTCTGGTAAGTCCGTTATGACTAACACCTTGATTAGCTCACTTCTATATCGCAATGGCCCATCCGACATGAAGCTTATCATCGTCGATCCAAAGCAAGTAGAAATGGCTCAATACCAAGATATTCCTCATCTTTTGACGCCAATCATCACCCAAACCGAAAAGGCTCTTTCTGCTATGAAATGGGCAGTTGGCGAAATGGAACGTCGCTACACTTTGATGGCTGAAGAAAAAGTTAAAAACATCGGTGACTACAACACCAAGATGGCCAAAACCGCTGAAGAAAATCCAGAAAAAGAAGGCAAGATGCCATATATCGTTATCATCATCGATGAGATGGCAGACCTTATGATGATGGCCGGCAAAGACCTCGAAATGCTCATTGTCCGTATTGCACAGAAAGGTCGTGCCGCTGGTATTCACCTAGTACTTGCAACCCAGCGTCCAGAAGTTAAGGTTATTACTGGTCTTATTAAAGCAAACATCCCAGGCCGTATTGCCTTCGCAGTAGGTTCGCAAATGGACTCTCGCATTATGCTAGACCAAGGTGGCGCCGAAAAGCTTCTTGGTAAGGGTGATATGCTTCTTCTCACTACCGAAATGATGGGTAAGCCTCGTCGTATTCAGGGTGCTTGGGCATCAGACGAAGATATCAACAAAGTCACAGACTTCCTCCGCGATCAACGCCCACCTCAGTATAATGACGAAGTTATCGCGCAAACTGTTGCTATCAAAGGCATGGGTGGCGGAGAAATGGGTGGCATGGATGGCCTTGGCCGTCGCTTCGACCCAACCGATCCTGTAGTTAGAAAGGCTGTAGAAATCTCCCTCGCAAAGGGCAAGTTCTCTACTGCAATGCTCCAAACTTATCTAGGCAAGGGCCACGGATTTGTATCTGGTCTTGCCATCTGGTTCGAAGAAATTGGCGTGATTGGCCCACAAAACGGCAATAAGCCACGTGATCTACTCATCACATCAATGGAAGAATTTGACCAAATTGCTAACGTTTAGTGTTATAATGGACTCATGGTAAAGAGAGGTCTAGTTCTAGGTGGAATGCTAACTCTTTTTGGAGCTGGCATTTTTTCATCAACACAAGTAAATGCAAGTGGAATGGATATTTCACTTAGCGTAGATAGTGTTATTAGTATTTCGGTGCCGAGCTCGGCAAATATCACGCTCACTCCGAATTCAACAGGTGCAGTATTTAACTCTGCGTCTATTAATGCCGTTATCGGCACAAACAACCCAAATGGCTATGCAGCATCAATGAGCCTTGCTAGCACCACTATCACCCGCAATGGTGCAGGAGCAGGCGAGACTGGCATTGAAACTTTGGCTGCAAATACAAGCGGCTATTCCGAATCAGACTTTACCGTAAATAAATGGGGCTATAAACTAACAGGCGATAATTATTATCCTCTCTCTACGACTATCGCTCCAACCACATGGGAAACATATGGCCCTACCAAGAACAAGACTCACACTATCACAATCGGCGCAAAGGTAGATAGCAGCTTGCCAGCTGGTACTTATGCTACCACGATCAACTTTACCGCTGTAGTAAATCCATTCAGCCCAGATACTCTTGCGGATTACTACAGAGTTAGCGGTAGTACTATGCGAAATGTTGTTGCAGACCTTGATGGCGATGGTGACACCGAAGAAGCTACTTTGTATCCAATGCAAGATATGACCCCAATGATCTGTGAGTCGGCCAGCGAAGGTGAACTCCAAGTAGTAGACACAAGAGACAACAAAGTCTACTGGATCTTGAAAGCTAAGGACGGAAACTGTTGGATGACTCAAAACCTAGACTACGATATTACGGCTACTAGTGGCATGATGGTAAGCGAAGATACGGACATTGCGGTTAGTGGCGCAGGATATATGATCGGCTCAAATACAACTACAAAAGATATGACAGACGAAAACTTTAGCTGGAATGGCAATAACGTGACCGTTTTTGTAGGTGATCCTGGAAACTATTACTATACGGATACCTGGTTTAGCTCAGATGACTGCCCGGGAACTAGTAGTGATAATTACTTAGGCTGTAATTATTTGAAAGGGAATGCAAATGGTAAGTTTAGCACCACAGCATACACAAACAACGGTACGCATGGCCATGTAGGCAATTATTATAATAAATACACTGCATATTTAACTACTATAGCAAATAATCAGAACGTACTGGACCCATCCACAAACCCAGCTAACTCAATTTGTCCTGCTGGCTGGAGGTTGCCAATTTCGTCATACGATAACGAAATCGCGACACTGGTTAGCGTATATAGCAACACTACCAGTAACGGTGAACTCGCAGACAGAACCTTTACCGGTGCGCCGTTATACTTCACGAGAAGTGGATATGTGAACGAAAGCAACCTATCATATGCTGGTGCAAGAGGTCAATATATAACAAGCTCGATAGAATCAGGATCGGCAAGAGTAGTGGGGACTACGTCTAGCGGCTTCCTAACTAATCTAGATAACCCAAACGTATACGCGATGTATAATAGCCAGCTTGCTCTTCCAGTACGCTGTCTTGCTCATGGGAATAAAATTAATATTACATATGACGCAAATGGTGGCACCGGCACAGTAGCTTCACAGACCCTCCGCGATTATGGTGGCCTCACTGCGAATAATGCGTTTACTAAGGCCGGCCAGACCTTTATGGGCTGGAATACTAGAGCAGACGGTACGGGTACAAACTATGATGAAGGCACGTATTACAAAGGTCCTTCTACGACTCTATATGCCAAGTGGGCTACTACTGTAGGCTTTGATGAAGCTTTTGCAGCTGCCGGCAAGACCAAAGATGTCACTACCGATAGATATAAGATGCAAGACATGAATAGCTCCATCTGTAGTGCAGTGCTAATGAATCAGATTGGAGAGTTGGTGGATACCAGAGACGGCACTATCTATCATGTTGGCAAGCTAAAAGATGGACGCTGCTGGCTATTAGACAACCTTGCTCTTGATCTTACCGATACAAATGTTCAAGCAAATCTAACGTCAGCCACTACAAATGCTACGGACTCGTTGCTTTCAAATCTAAAAACAAAGGTGGTCATATGGACAAGTGGAAGCACATCAAATCTGAACCCTAAAATCGTGATTTCCGCAAAAGATGACGTGCCAGGAAGCAGCGATTATAATATGCAAGGGCAAAACTGGAAGTTTGGCGTATATTATAACTACTGCGCCGTTTCTGCTACTACATATTGTAAAAGTAGTTCAACTACAAACGATGTGGCGAATTCAGCAATAGATATTGCGTATGACATTTGTCCTGCTGGCTGGCGCATGCCTACCGGCGGCAAGAGCCCAGCTCAGGGTGGTGATCCGGACGGCGGCGAAGCGATAATACTAAGCGAGTATTATAAGAACAATGTTCTAATTCAGCCAAGTATTAACGATCTTCGCTTGGCGCTGCATTTACCGCTACCAGGATATTATTCTTATAGAAGTAGCTTAACCAGAGGTTCTGCAAATGTCATTGGCTACTGGCATACTACGACATTGTCAAGCGATGGCAGATACTCAGATGGGTTTACGGCCACAAAAGAGAAGCTCAACTATAATAATGATAGGGGCTCCTTTGATACGGGCGCTGGAAATTCGGTTCGCTGTATCGCAAAATAACCTCTTGTCACCAGGGAAGACTAGTGCTATAATATAGCCACAATATTAGCTCAGCAAACGGTTTAGTCGCGTTTGCTTTAACCAAAGGAGTAACATGAAAGAATACGAACTTTCTGTTCTATTTCATCCCGATCTCGAGATGAACTTAGATCCCGCCCTCGATAAGGTGAAAAAAATTA
>JAEEGL014003877.1_pt1 | contig 21716 bp, 16 predicted proteins | sample 9134231 | NCBI WGS metagenome assembly JAEEGL01 (sample SAMN16246548, study PRJNA631951) | gut metagenome | biome: gut microbiome; feature: rumen; material: fiber-attached | host: Bos | place: Iran: Karaj | collected 2018-10
CGCGAATAATGTGAGAATTCAAATTGCAGTCCGCATTTTAATGTTAGCATCATTTTGTAGGTTTCTAACATTTTTGCTGACACGTTTGGCAATTCAGATTGCAGAAAATCAGCAATTTCCACAAGTCTATTGGTATTTTTGTTGCTCGAATATTTTTTAAATTCGGCATATTCACCCGCCGCAGAAGTTACGATATGAGACATAATCTGTTCCGTCAAAATCTCCGGCGGACAGGCGGGATGTTCCAAATAACTTTCAGTATAATACCGCACTGCCCAATCTATGTCGGGATTTTCGATATTGGCGAAATGAGGCTTTTCTATTTTTTGATGCATAATTAGTTAAGGTTCTTTATATCCAAAAATGATTGTCGTTGCTTTTGTAATATCTTTTTATCCTAAAATCGTTGCCTTGGGTTACAAAGTCGTTTAGGGTTTTTATAACATTAATAAAGGCATCGGGATTTGCCAATAATTTCGCATTTTTAATATAAAAATTTACTTCTTTTTTATCGCTTAATATTACTTTTATATTGCTGCTTGGACGCTTAACTAATGTATTGTATTTCAGTCCTAAGGGGGTAAGTTTTGCTTTGAGAAGTGCCTCAACTGCGGCAACGGAAATCTTGTTCTTCATAAGATCTTTCTGTACCGCAAATTTTATGCGTTCGGCAATGGGTTTCCAAATCGGAATGCGGGTGGCGATAAACTCCACCACGTCGCAAAACTGCGGCATATCGTCGCCGGTGATTATACTTTCGCACCCGGAAAAGCCAGTGCTGTAATATCCCGAACGGAATGGTTCAAGGCAAATCACTCCTCCTTCGTGAAATTTTATGTACAAATAATCGAAACCTCGTGAGTCTTTCACCACATCTGCATATTTGCCGTGTCGCTCTAAGAGCGTGGCGCAAACGGTCTCAAAATCCATTTTTTTAGCATTGGCTGCAATCTCCCTGTTGCGATGAAGCCTCGGAAGAAAATGCGAAACAAACACCTGCACAACAAATTTCAACAGTATATTAGCATATTGATCCATATCCTTAGTAGGAGTGTTTCGCTTAGCCTCCTTAAAGCAATCGGATTCTATTTCGCGTAATTTTTTTGGGTCGAGTTCTAACATAATTAAAGGTTATATTAATTGAGAGTTCAATGAAATTAACTAACAAAATTGCTATGATTACCAAAAGCAAAATTATTGATTTTTTTTGTATTGCAGATGATTTTTGTAATTTTTTTTAAACTTTTTTTAAGGTGTTATATTAACAATTATTTAAACTTACTATAAATCTTAATTTATTAATAATCAAAAAGTTGATTAAAAAATGTTACAAAATTAAATATTGAAAGTTACAAAATCAAATGTCTTTAAGTGCAAATTTTAACAAACAAGCGACAAATTTTAACAAAAAATACTTTTTCCCTTAATATCTTAGCGACGTGTTAACCGCACCCTTTTTATTAATAATTACACTAAAATATGCTGATTTTTTTTAATTAAATTACTAATTACTTTTTTGTATTAATAACAACTTTTTTAAAACCACAAATTATTAGCAAATGTATAAACAAAAAAAAGTGAAACAAGATGACTAAATTTTCAGAAAGATTATCAAAATTAAGAGAGGCTCACGAAAGCCTCTTGAAAAGGAAAAACGAGCCGGAGGAACTTTCAAACGGAATTTATACACGTTATAAATATCCCGTTTTGACAGCCGGACACGCGCCTTTGGAGTGGCGTTACGATTTAAACGAAAACACAAATCCTTTCCTTATGGAAAGAATTATGATTAACGCCGCTTTCAACGCCGGAGCGATTAAGTTTAACGGCAAATACTGCGTTGTGGCAAGGGTTGAGGGCGCGGACAGAAAATCGTTTTTCGCCGTTGCAGAAAGTCCGAACGGCGTTGACAATTTCAAGTTTTGGGATACACCCGTTGTTATCCCGCAACTTGAAGAGCCTGACACAAACGTTTACGACATGCGTCTGACCTCTCACGAAGACGGCTGGATTTACGGCGTTTTCTGCACCGAGAGAAAAGACAAGAGCGCACCCGAAGGCGATACCGTTATGGCGGTTGCCAACGCAGGAATTGTCAGAACAAAAGATTTAAAAACTTGGGAAAGACTTGACGATTTAAAATCATATTCGGGTCAGCAGCGCAACGTTGTTCTCCACCCCGAATTTATTGACGGGAAATACGCTTTTTATACTCGCCCGCAAGACGGTTTTATTGACGTCGGAGGCGGCGGCGGAATCGGTTTCGGACTCTCCGAGACTATGGAACACGCCGAGGTAAAAGAAGAAAAGATCATTGACAACAAGATTTATCACACTATAAAAGAGGTGAAAAACGGCATGGGTCCCCAGCCGATTAAAACGCCCGAAGGCTGGCTCTGTCTGGCTCACGGCGTAAGAAATACGGCGGCGGGTCTCAGATACGTGCTTTATATGTTTATGACCTCTTTGGACGACCCCTCGGAAGTGATTTATTCACCGGGCGGATATTTCCTCGCGCCCAAATGCAGCGAAAGGGTAGGGGACGTTTCAAACGTGGTTTTCTCCAACGGCTGGATAAAAGACGACGACGGCAGAATTTTAATTTATTATGCCGCCTCCGACACAAGGCTTCACGTTGCGGAGACATCTGTCGCCCAGTTGGTTGACTACTGCAAAAACACGCCTTCCGACAATTTCAGAAGTGATTTGTCGGTTCAGGTGATAATCAATATGGTTGAAAAAAACATGAGTAAATAAAATAAATAGTTTAACTTAAATTTTACAGATTATAATGGAAAGATTTCTAACAGGACGGTTTCTGAAAACCTTTTTGCTTGTAATCGGGCTTATATTTTTCTGCGGGTCCGGTTATGCGCAAAAATCGGTTACGGGAACGGTAACAGACGAGCAGGGACAATCTCTTCCGGGTGTCAACGTGGTTGAAAAAGGCACTACCAACGGTACAATCACCGATATGGACGGAGTTTATCACCTGAGCGTTTCAAGCGACAATGCCACATTGGTGTTCTCTTACATGGGTTTTGACAATGTGGAAATTTCTGCTGCCGGTGGTAGCAAATTTGACGTAATCATGCGCGAAGACACCAAAGCCATTGACGAGGTTGTCGTAGTCGGTTACGGAACAATGAAAAAATCAGACGTTTCGGGTTCTTCTATTTCAGTCGGCGCAGAAGACATTGAAGGTTTTGTCGGTGCGGGTATCGACCAAGCTCTTCAAGGAAAGGCTGCCGGCGTACAAGTTACTGCTAACTCAGGTCAGCCGGGCGGCGGTATGAACGTTTCAATCCGTGGTAACGGTACACTTTCACTCAAAAATTCACAACCTCTTTACGTTGTGGACGGAGTGCCTATTCAAAACATTTCACAGTCAGGTGCAGATGTCGGTTTGGGTGATGCTCTTGGTAACGGTAACGGTACATTCTCAGGTCTGTCAAACCTCAATCCTGACGATATTGAGAGTATGGAAATTTTGAAGGACGCTTCTGCTACCGCTATTTACGGTTCAAGGGCGGCTAACGGCGTTGTACTTATTACCACCAAAAAAGGTAAAAAAGGCAAAGCCAACTTCAATTATAACGGCACATACGGTATTGCAACACAGACAACCAAAATTGACGTTATGAATTTGAAGGAATTTGCTCAGTACCAAAAACAACTTTATAATGAGGGTATTGTTGCAACTCCCGATGTAAGTATTCTTGATCCTTCTTTGTTGGGAAGCGGTACAGACTGGCAGGATGCTGTATTCCGTACCGCACAAATGCAGAGTCATCAACTTTCCGCTGCCGGCGGAAACGATATGGCACGCTATTATGTGTCAGCCGGTTATTACAATCAGGAAGGTACAATGGAAGGTACAAGTTATGAACGTTTTTCTACACGTGTTAACCTTGATGCAAACCTTACTAATTGGTTGAAAGTAGGAACAAACACTTCTTTCGCTAAGTCAGAAGATCACTTAGGACTTACCAACTCGGAGGACGGTATTCTTTCAATGGCTTATCAAAGAACTCCTGATATTCCTATCCGTACTGTTGAGGGCGAATGGATGAACGGAACAAAAGAAGGTCAAGGCGGCAGAAATCCGTTGGAACAGGCATTGAGCAATAAAAACGTACTCAACCGTTATGACCTTGTTTCCAATCTTTTTGCGGAAATTAAATTTATTGAAGGGCTGACTTTAAGAACGGAATACAATACGGATTATCTTTGGTCTAACGCTCACCATTTTGAACCTTATATCTCTTACGGTTCGTTTAATCAGGCTCAAAACGAAATCCGCCAACAAAGCAACAAATCACTTTATTGGGAGGTTAAAAACTATATCACTTATTCCAAGACTTTGTTCGATGTCCACAATATCACTGCAATGGCTGGTCAGGAAACATCAGAATCCACATGGTCATATTTGTCAGGTTTTGGTACTGACTTGGAAAGCAATGATATAGAAGAAGTAAAACTTGCATCCAAAGCCTCATACCAAATTGGTTCGGGACACGGTTCAAGTTCAAGGGTGTCTCTTTTCGGACGTTTCAATTACAGTTATAACGGAAAATACAATATGACTTACACCTATCGCCGTGATGCTTCGTCAAACTTCGGACCTGAAAACCGTTGGGGTAATTTTCATTCAGTTTCGGCGTCATGGAACGCACATCAGGAGAGTTTCTTGCAGTCGGCTTTCAATGCTGCTAAAATATCTACTGCAAGACTCCGTATCGGCTGGGGACAGGTTGGTAACGACAATATCGGTTCTTACCTTTGGGGTGCATCGGGTGCAAGCGATGAAAATGCTCTTGGTGCAACATACCAAATTACAAACATTCCTAACGAACAAGTCGGTTGGGAAACTCAGACATCTTGGAACTTAGGTCTTGACCTTAGTTTCTTAAAAGACAGATTCAGTCTTATTGTTGAATTATACAACAAGGTGTCAAAAGACATGTTGATGACAATGCAACTTCCTTCTTATATGGGTACTTCCGGCAATGGTTCAGCGGTTCTTAAAGCACCTTCCGGAAACTTCGGCGAAATCAACAACAAAGGTCTTGAAATTACAGTTAATACCACCAACATCAACAAGAAAGGTTTTGAATGGACAACCAATTTCCAGCTTTCGTTCAACAAAAATGAACTCGTAAGTTTAAGCGGATCGGGTAATTCGGCAATTTATGGTGTAGGACAATGGACTGACCAGGTTGCTATTTCACAAGAAGGTTCTCCGCTTTACCAGTTCTACGGTTACAAAGTCGCAGGCGTTTATCAAAGTTATGACGACTTGCTTAACAGTCCGCGTGATGGCAACATTGATGAAAACGGTAATAAAACATTCACAAAAAGTATCAGCCGTTCAAATGGAACTTGGATCGGAGACCTTAAATATGAAGATATTAACGGTGATGGCGTTATCAACGAAAAAGACCTTACGGTTATAGGTAATCCTAATCCCAAATTTACAGGCGGTCTTACAAATACATTCACTTATAAAGGCTTTGAACTCGGATTGTTTTTGACCTTCTCATACGGCAACGACATTTACAACTACAACGGCCGCCGTCTTAATGGAATGGACAATGTCTGGATTAATCAGACAAAGGATGTTCTTGACCATTCCCAGTTAGTTGCAATCGATCCTGACAAAACCTATCCGGCAACTGTTGACGGTTATAACGATGCAAACGGTAATCCTATTCAAATTACAAGTTGGATAGACGACCCGACAAATGTAAAAATTTCCAATTCAGGAACAGATGTACCACGTGCCGTAGTTGGCGACCCTTCAAACAACAAGCGTCTTTCGGATCGTTATGTTGAAGACGGTTCTTATTTGAAGATTAAATCACTCTCATTGGCATACAATCTTCCGAAATCGCTTATTGGCAAATGGCATATAGATGCTGTTAAAGTTTCGGCTACGGTAAGCAATTTGTATACTTTTACAAAATACAGCGGCATGGATCCTGAAATTGGTACAAGTTCTACTTCTGACTATGTTATCGGTTTGGACAACGGACGTTATCCGACTCCGAGAATTATTTCATTCGGACTTAATGTTGCTTTCTAATTAAAAAAGTGATTAAAATGAAAAAAATTAATATACATAAATTAGCAGGTTTAGGACTTCTTGTTGCGGCTATGTTTTTTCAGTCGTGCGAAGATTTCCTTGACCGTCCTACGGAGGACAGTTTTACTGTCGGTGATTATTTTAAGAATGATGACCAGTGTATTGCCGCAGTAAATACACTTTATGCTTCTCCTTGGAACGATTATCTCCGTGGTATCTACAATATCGGTGATAAACTTTCCGGCAATTGGATGGCCGGCGAAAAAGACGTTTTCTATACAATGTCGTTCAACGCATCTCAGGCTGATTTGGCAGATGCTTCTAATGCTCTTTGGCTTGTTATTTCGCACTGCAACACTGCAATGGAATATATTTCAAAGGCTGAGGGCAGTGTAAGTCAAACAGTTAAAAACCAATGTCTTGGAGAGGCTATGGTAATCAAAAGTATGGCTTATTTCTACCTTGTACGCTCTTGGGGGTCGGTGCCGATTATTCACAGTACCAAAGATGTTGTAGAAACGGGTTCTTCTTTTGAACTTAGAAGATACCGCGAGCAGGACGTTTATGATTATATAATCAACACTTTGCTTCGTGCTATGGAACTTCTTCCAAAAACCAGCGGTACAGAAGGCCGTGTTGATTATTATTCGGCAGAAGGTCTTTTAGCAAAAGTTTATCTTCAAGCGGCAGCCTCAAAAGACGGCTCGCTCAACGCCGCAATTCTTGAAAAAGCAAAAGAACATGCCCAAAACGTAATTGAACAGTCAGGCCGCGTCCTTATGGAAAATTATGAAGATATTTTTAGAATGTCAACCGGCAAAAAATGTCAGGAGGGCTTGATTACTCTCCAATGGGCAGTCTCTGCATCACGATGGACTATCAACAACTGGAGTCAGCCCGACTTTGTAGCCTCTATTTTTGGAGGTACAGGCAACGGTTGGGGAGAATGGGGAGGTCCTTCGTTGGAACTCCAACAACTTTTTGACGTTGATGTCACAAACCCTGCATCAATAAAAGCAACCGCTTACGCTTACGTCGACGATCCAAACGCTATAAAAGACAATTATGACAAAGAAAAAGACGCTGCTGCTTTTTCTGTCACCAAACAAGGCAACGTTGATGTGCGCCGTCAGGTAACAATGTCAATGTACGGAGATTATTATTGGAACTGGTGGCGCAACAAAGAGGGTTTTGTCAATAATTGCGACAACGATTACAATACCTGCAACCGTTTTGCAGGTCCTGATGTCACCACTTCTGTATTTTCATCTCCGACAGGAGCACAAGCGGGTATGAAAACCGTTTACGGAAACTCTGCCGACCACATTGCAGAAAACGGTGTACCTTCAAGCGGTATGTGCGGTGCAATGCCGACGCATTTGCTTAGATTGTCAGACGTTTATTTAGTTTATGTGGAGGCTTGTATGCCTGCTGCCTCTGACGCTGCCTCCCGTTCTACCTCGGACGCAACAGCACTTCAATATTACAATGCTGTAAGAAAAAGAGCCCATGCAACAGAGATAGAAGGAACTGTTACATTTGACGAACTTATGAACGAACGCCGCAGAGAACTTGCATACGAAGGCGATACTTGGTTTGACTTTGTCCGTCAAGGCGATTATGACTTGTCGGGTGCAAAAGCAAAACTCCTTGCTCAGGAACGCGGCTATTACAGTGCAGACGAACTCAAAGGTATTTACGGTATTGACGAGAAAAAATATACCGCAACATCAACTACTTTGAGGCCGTTTAAATTAACGCAGGTTATCAAAGGAGCCAACAACAAAGAACTCCGTTTGCCTTTCCCGCAATCGGACGTTGTTGCCAACCCGAACCTTGGCAGCGATTATCAACCCGATACATACGATTTCGGCAGTGTTGATTACTACAAAGCCGATAATTTTGCAAATTTGTAAAACTGTTTAATTTAGAATTAGATGATTATGAACAACTTTCTTAAACATAAATTGCCGTTTCTTGCAGTAGCGGGTTGTATGGCTCTTGGCAGTCTTTCACTCGCAAGTTGCGACGATGACGATGAGGACGATGCGACTCCGGTGGTTAATTACATCAGACCTACCGACCCGAATGTTGCCGACTCGCTTATGGAACGTGTTTCTATGGGACAGACAATTGCTATTATGGGTTCCGGTCTGAGCGGTACGCATCAAATTTTATTCAACGACCAAAAGGCACTTGTTGTTCCGACTTACGTAACAAGCAACTGCATTATTGTTTCTGTTCCGACTTCGTCATGGACGGTTCAGAACGATTCTTTAACCATTATAACCAACAGTGGAAAAAGAACACAGTATTATTTGCCTGTAAATAAAATACAGCCCAAAATAACCGCTGTATCACTTGAATATCCCAAGGCAGGTGATGAAATTACAATCAAAGGTGCCGGATTTTATCAAGACGAAGACCAACTGTCAGTTTCGTTGCCGGGCATTGGTGAAGTTCCTTATACCTATGTTTCGGAAAACGAATTGAAAGTTACAGTTCCTGACGGATTGGTTAAAGGCAATATTGAAGTCAGTTCGGTTTACGGAGCAGGGAAATCAGCATTCAATATGTTGGAAGACGAAGGCATTTTGTTTACCTTTGATGACGGATTTGGATTTCAAGGCTGGCATGAGCCTAAAATCACCACTTTCGACGGTGCTATTTCCGGCAACTGTCTTCAATTTGGTGACGGTGCTGCCATATTGGAAGATAAAACTTGGAATGACGGACAGTTTGCATTTGAATATTGGGCAGGTTCTTGGGACGATCCTGAGGTTTTCGACCAGGCAGGACAAGGCAAGGCACTTTATAATGCTGCTGATTTTACCAATTGGAAAAATATGTGTCTGAAATTCGAGATTTGCATTCCGAAAGACAAACCTTGGACAAATCTTTCGATGCAGATTATGTTTGCCGGAGTCAAAGTGGTATCGCTTAGCGGCAACGGAGGCAACAGTGCCGGTGCCAACAACACACACTTCCAGGGTGAAACATACGCACGCGCACATTACACACCTTGGAAAGACAACGGCGGCTCGTTCGATACCGACGGCAAATGGGTAACGGTAACTGTACCTTTCAGCAGTTTTACCTATGGCGCGGCAACTGCTTCTCCTGAAAAAACACTTTCCAGTGCGGAAGATTTTGCAAGCCTTACGATGTTTGTATGGGACGGAGAAAAAAGCGGTGTGGAATGTACACCTGTTATCTACATAGATAATATCCGTGTAACTAAATATTAAAAAGTTAATCAAAAAACAGAATTTATTATGCAATCATTAAATAAGAAACATATAAGTTTTGCGTTAATGTTTTCATTAATAACGTTGCTTGCTGCCGGTGTGTTTTTCACCGGCTGTAAGGACGACGATGATGACAAAGGTACGCAAATTTGGACTGTCGGTCCCGGTAATGTAAACAGAGGCGGCGTTCTTAAAATATCGGGACAAGACCTCGGCAGTATATCTGCCGTAGTTCTTCCTTCTCTCGACGGCAGCGGTATTGAAGTTTCAAGTTCGGAATTTCAAAATGTAAAAGACGGATATTTTGAAGTAAAACTTCCTAACGACAAAAATTTTGTTTCAGGAAACATTCTTTTCAAACTCTCCGACGGCAACACCATTACTTCAAAAGTGGCAATAAAAGTCGGTGCTTTGGTATTGGAAAGTTTTTCGCCCGCAACTGCCAAGCCGGGACAGGAAATTACTATAACAGGTGATTATTTGGGTCTTGTACAAAGCGTAGTTTTCGCTTCAAACCAAATTGTTGAAAAGGACGCTTTTAAATCACAGACAAACGACCAAATCGTTGTTGTTGTACCTGATGCGGCACAAAGCGGCAACATTGCAGTCTCAGACGGAGAAGCTTCTGCTTATTCTGACGAAAAACTTGATGTTACGCTGCCTTCTTCATCCTCGTTTGAAAGCAAAGCCTACAAACCGGGCGTTGATAAAATCACTGTCAGCGGCAAAGATATGGATTTGGTAAGAACCGTAAAATTAGAGGGTGCGGAAGTTACAAGTTTTGACTCGCAATCCGAAACTGCAATTACTTTCACTGTTCCTGCAACAACCAAGACCGGTAGCGTTACTGTAATTCCCGGCTCAGGAATTAATGTTCCTGCCGGAGAGATTGAATTGTTATCACCGGTTATCAATGATGTACAATATGCTGACGGCTTGGATTTTTATTTGTTAGGAGAAACCGTAACTTTTACAGGAAACGATTTGGATTTAATTTCTTCTATAAAACTTGGTGGTGTGGATGTTAAAGCAGAGGATTTTAAAATTGCCGCTGACAACAATTCTCTTACCGTAACTTTGGCAGAGGATGTAAAAAGCAATGCTGTTTTTACAACTGCAAACGGAACTTCTGTAAACAAGGACATCAAAATCGTTCCGTTCCTGATAAACGGTGCTTCTGAGGATACCCCTGAACAGGTAAACGTTAATTGCGGAGAAAAAACTACTATCACAGGTAAAAATCTGAATTACGTTAAAGGAATTTCCGTACATGGTTTTGAAGCAACAGAAATTCAGGCAAACGCAGACGGTACCACACTGACATTTTATGTTGTGTCACAAGCGGCAGGTGTTTCAGGAAACTGGACAAATGACGGTTTTACAGCACAGGGATTGAATGGTGATGAAGTTAAGAAACAAGTTTGGGCTGGAGCACCTTCCAAGCCTTACTTCCTTACTTTACCCAAAAGAGCAGAAAGCGGATCATCTGTTTTTGTTTCGGGTGCCAATTTCAATATGATAGAAAGTATAAAAATTGGAGACGTTGCTGCAACTTACTCAGTAACAGATGCAAACAATATTTTTATAAATATCCCTGCCGCTTTAACAGAGGGTAAATATGATATTGAAATAACATATAGTGAAGGCAAAACCGACAAATCGTTTTCTATCAATGTTGCAAGTTCAGTTGTAATTTTGTGGCAGGGAGAAGAAAAACTTGGCTGGGATGCAAGCAAAGCCGGTTTTTTTGAAAATGTAGAAACCGGAGATTTGTCAGAAGGTGAATATGTCAAAATTTATATGACACAAGTATCAAATGATCCTGCATGGAGTTACCTTGCATTCAGAGTTAATCAATGGACAGACGATCCGAATTGGCCGCAAGTTGATTTAAAGCAGGTTGCACCGGGAGAAGAGATTGTTTGGTCGTTCAAATTAACAAAAGACATTTTAAGTATGTTAAAAACGTTATACATTTACGGTGAAGGAAATGTTGCAATAACGAAAATTACATACGGAGAAAAAGAATAATTTATTAAAAGACTTGTCTTCTTATATTAATATGAAAAAGCACCTTCGGAAATATCTCCGGGGTGCTTTTTTATTTACTATTATTTTTTTTATTTATAGTATCTTTCTTATCTTTGCCACATAAAACATTAATTGTCTTCAATTATGGAAAACACACTCAACCGCTGTCAAGAACGGTTTTTGCGTTATCGTTCGGCATTTCGACGCCTTAATAAGTGTTTTTCCCCGACATCCCGAAGTTGAGAGCGTAATTCTCTATGGTTCGCGGGCGAAGGGCAATTACAAGCCTTTTTCGGACATCGACATCACACTCAAAGGCTCTGCGCTCACACGTCAAATTATGGGCAGAATCTTCACCGAGATAGACGACCTTTTGCTGCCGTATTTCTTGGATATTTCCATCTACGACAAACTCACAGATAAGGGGTTTATTGAGGCTGTTGATAATACCGGAGTGGAGATATACCGTCGTTGAAAAGTAAAAAACTTTTGCTGAAAACGGAAATAATTTCTAATTTTGCAAAAAAAAAGCAAAACATGATACTTATAATCGCAATATTCTTATTTGTAATTGTTTACGCCGCTTTGAAATTCAAAGTGGAACTGCATAAATTTCAACAGAACTCTTACCGCAACGAAAGATTTTGGAAATTTTTGAAAAACGATATTTTCTCCAAAATACGTTTGGCGGAATATTTCAGCCTTGTTGTAGGCATTGTTGGATTGTTTTTTCAAGACAAGTTTTTTTATTTTTTAACACCGTTTGCGTTGGTTTTGCTTTATTACGTTTATTACAATAGAACTTATAAACCAAAAGTAAAATTCAATTTTACGGCAAGGGCAAAACGCTTGTATTTCACTACATTTGGTTTGTTTTTCGTTTTTGGAGAATTGGGATTTTTGTTAACCAAAAGCGAAAATGCAGCATTGTTAACGTGTCTTGGTGTTACGGTTTTTAGTTTCTTGTTGTTGATGCTTTCAAACATCGTTTTAAAACCTGTTGAAAAGCGTATTAACAACTGGTATATCAACGATGCAAAACGTATCCTCTCTGAGCATAAAGATTTGATAATTGTTGGCATAACAGGTAGTTACGGAAAAACTTCAACAAAGCATTTCTTGGAAAAAATCCTCAGCGAAAAATACAACGTTTTGATGACGCCCGGCTCTTTCAACACGACAATGGGCGTTGTCCGCACAATCAGAGAATATTTGAAACCGACACATCAGGTTTTTATCTGCGAAATGGGCGCAAAACAGATTAACGACATCAAAGAAATTTGCGACATTGTTCACCCGACAATCGGTATTTTGTCTTCGGTTGCCGAGCAACATTTGGACACTTTCAAAACGATAGAAAACGTCCGCAAAACCAAATTTGAACTTATTGATTCTTTGCCTTCTGACGGTTTGGCAATTCTTAACGGTGATTACGAAATCATTAAAAATACACCGAAGACCAAGCCGACAGAATATTTTTCAACGGATAACGATACCAACGACTATTCGGCAAAAAATATAAAATTTTCACCGCAAGGCACTGATTTTGAGTTGTATCATTTTGGCGAAAAAATTGCTGACCTATCAACGCCGCTGCTTGGAATTTACAATATTTCAAACATTATTTCGGCGGTGGTTTGCGCTTTGAGGCTTGGGTTAACTGTTCAACAAATAAAATTCGGAGTGCACAAACTTCAAGCCGTTGAACATAGAATGGAAATCAAAGCCGGACCAAACGGTGTTGTTATCATCGATGATGCTTTCAATTCCAACCCGAAAGGCGCGAAAATGGCGTTGGAAATTCTTTCGCAATTTACAGACTGCAAAAGAATTGTGATAACACCTGGTATTATCGAACTTGCTGACCGTCAAGACTTTTATAACGGCGAACTCGGAAAACAAATTGCACAATCTGCCGACCTTGCAATTCTTGTCGGCAAAGAGCAGACAAAAGCGATTTATAGTGGTTTGAAAGCGGCAAACTATCCCGAAGACAAAATCTACGTTGCGACCGGTTTGCAAGACGCGGCAACTTTTGCATATTCGCAGGCTGTTTCAGGCGACGTGCTTTTGTTTGAAAACGATTTGCCGGATTATCATTGAAGATGATGTACGTTTATGATTTTGTCTTTTAGAGATGGAAATTCCTGAATGAGAACTTTTTCAACTTCTGTACGCGAAAAACCGTCTCTGATGATTATTAAAATAGTGTCGTCGCCGGAAACCGTGCCGGCGATTACAGGCAGTCTTTTTGCGTCAATCTGTACCGAAACGGCATTTGCATAGCCTGCTTGTGTTTTTACGACAACCATATTTGTTCCCGCAAATTCCACTGCCTCTACCTGAGATGACATTATGTCGGCACGGATAGCCCCTGCTGGAAGTTTGTAAAAATATCCGCCCTCGCCATCAGACACTCTGACGGCGTTCATTTCTTTTAGATACCGTGAAAGGCTTGCCTGAGTTACTTCCACGCCTTGTTCTTTCATGCGGTTCAAAATGTCTTTTTGAGACCTTATCTCTTCGGTTTCAATCATTTGCCTTAACAGCACGATGCGGTTTTTCTTGTTGCTCATATTAAGTATCGCTTTTTCTGTTTGAAATTACGCCCCAAAAATACGAATAAAAATTATAAGTTACAAGTTTTTAATGAATTGTTGAAAGAAACAAAAATGAACAAAATGAATAATTGCATTTTTAAAAATGAATTATTACATTTGTAGCAAACAATTTAACGAAAAAATATTTTTCTTTTTTATTACTTTAATTACACTTAAAAATATGGCACAATCAGTATTCTTTCATGACAAAATCGAGAAAATCGATATGGGCAAAGGCGTTATCCGTCAGGATTTCGCTTCCGGCAAAAATATGAATGTCCTTCACTGGAACATGTCTGACAAATCTGTTGTCGGAATGCACACCCATCCTCAGGAGCAGTTCGGCTACTGTATCAAAGGCGGCTTTGAACTCACAATCGGTGATGAAGTATTTCATCTCAAAGCGGGTGACGCTTATCTTGTACCCGCCAATGTGCCGCACGCTTTCGTGGCAGTAGGCGAGACTGAGGCTATCGACGTATTTTCGCCAATCAAGACCGAGTTTCCGTGGGACAAAAAGTAATAATTAATTCCGAACTGAATATGAGCACATTAAACCATACAATATTTATAGGTCAGGGTGCGTATGCTGTCAACGGGGACAACCTTGAAATCTCTGAGTCGCGTAGGGAAAACCTTTTTATCTACCGCTATTTGGCGGGGGCGCAGTTCAACAGCAGTGGAAAACTTCAAAACAACGTTCTCTGCGGATTTGTGGCTTTGACAGAGGGTGATGACGGCGATATGAAACTCGCTCCTAACGCCGTACTCATCAACAAAGGTGTTATAACTCTGAAAATGAAAGATTTATACGACAAGTCAGTTAACGACAAGTCGGTAAAGGCAGACGCTCTCAGGGCTTACGCGATGGCGGCAGGTGAAAATTCTGTGCTTATAAACGAAGGCGTCATCAACATCTGTATGGATTACGACAAGGACAGCGAAACCACAATGTATTGCTGTGCAATGTGGGCGGAGGCAAATTCGATGCTCATCAACAGGGGTGAAATCCATTTCTATGGCAACGGTTCTTATCAGTCGCTTGTGCGCGGCGTGGGCGGCGTGGCAAACAATATGCACGTTGTTAACGAAGGTGTAATTACCGTAGATGTAGAACGCGCCTTTCAAACCCGGATTCTCCATTCAGCCGGATTTGGCGGCTCGTTAATCAACAAGGGCAAAATCAAAATCGACGTTTCCGGCAGGATTATGACTATGGGCAGCGTTACAGGCACTACCATGATTAATGAGGGTGAGATAGATGTCATCTCCCGCGCAACGCTTATCAACGGCAAAATTCCATACTTGTTTAATTTTCCGCCGATGGCGACAGGAATGTACGAGCATTTCCGTCCGGGAAAAATGCTACCCGCGCCGGTTGTCAACAAAGGCACGATAAAAGTGCACCTTGTCGGCAGCGAAAAATCAGGTTCAGAGGCAATCGCATTCGGGTTCTATTACCAAATGGAAAACAAGGACGAAAACAATGAAACGCCCGTAAGATATGTTTCAAACGAGGGTACGGTTGAAGTTACACAGGAAGGTCCTCAAAAATACATCACCGCTGAACTCGGCGTTAATATGCAGTTGGGTTTTGACAACCCCGTGAAAATGAAAGTCCTTAATTGGAACACTAACAAAAAAACAAACGTTTTGGCGTGCAGAAGTGCTGAATTTGACCTTTCAGAGAGTAATCTCAATGATGAAGCGGTATGTCAGACGGAGTTCGGCAAACAAAACGGTATGACAATAAATTTAATACACTAAAAAAAATTAATTATGAAAAAAATTTTATTATCGGCAGCGGCAGTTGCAATGTTGTTTGCATCTTGCGGTAAAGACACTGAAACCGAATATGTTACGGTGCATGATACCGTAACGGTCAACAAGGAGGTTGAAAAAGAGAAACTCGTCGGCTACTATACCGACTCTAAACCGTTACTCCTTCAGCAGGGTGACACTGTCATCGTCAACTACGGCGACATTGAGGTTGGTGCGGACGTAGAGGTATATGAGCAGTTCTCTACAATTCTCGACCCGCAGAAAGGCAAATACAACGAATACACCCTCAACTGCAACGCTTTGGGTGCAATCAAGTTGAAAGACGGCGACGAAGGTCTGAAAGTTCAGGATATGCAAAACGGTCTTCAGAACGTAACCCTCATCAACCGTGGTACGATTACCGTTCACACAAAGGATTTGGTGGAGAAATACAAAGACCTTATTCAGACGCCCGAAAACACTGCTCCGAAATACAAGGAGTTCCGTGTAACGACGATTTTCGCAAGCAAGAACAGTAAGGTCATCAACGAGGGTGTCATCAACGTTTATTTCGACCACGATCCGGACAACCGCTCGCTCATTTATGTAATAGGACTGAACGCTGCACTCGGCTCTGAGGTTGTCAACACCGGCGAAATCAACTTCTACGGCGCAGGCTCTGCATACACGAGAATGAGGGGCGTAGCCACCTTCGCTAACAACATCTCCATCGTCAACGACGGCAAGATTACCGCAAAAGTAGACGCAGCGGAAGATTCGAGAGGTATCACCACGGGCGGTACAGAGTCTAACGTCATCAACAACGGTACTATTGACATGACCGTTCCGGGCGTATTGTACGGCATTACACGCTATGCCAACAACAACATCACCAACAACGGCACTATCAAACTCACCTCTGTTGCCGCACCTGAAAAATACCGTCTGTCTTCACCCAAGATGTGTTGCGGCTTTTACGACCCGCTCAACGACAAGCGCAGCGGCTATCTGTCGCCTTTGGTCAACAGGGGCAGCATTCTCATCGATATGCAGGGTCCGGAAGAAAACGAGAATCGCGTCGGTTTCGGAATGTGTGTTGACGTTCAGGCAAGCAGCACTCAGCAATACGTTTCCGACAATTTGAGTTTTGTCATTGAAAATGAAGGTACTGTGGAAGTTCAGTCTGTTGACCCCGCACACATTTTGGTCGGCGAAGCGGGATTTTTCTCCACGGCGCCTGCTGCTGCCGCAACAATCCAACTCGGCAAATGGAAAACCAAACTCAGAGATTTTGCTACGGCAGACGACCACTTGTTCCTTTCGTATGGCGGCCTTAATATGAATTTCGGCGCGGGAACAATCGTTCTGACCGCACCAGACGGATATGTTTCAGAAACTGCATGCAGCGTTGCACCCGAATCATTGGTATTTTCCGCAAACAAACCGTCTAATGTTACCGGCTACGACAATCTGCTCTTTAAGTCAGGCACGCAAGGATACAGCATTGTCCTTGACAACGGAACTGCCGCACTCAAAAAAGATGAGGCAACTGCAAAATAATTTTCTTAAACAAAATCTATTTAAGGAAAATGGAAAAAAGAACATCAGCAATAACCGTCGGAGCGGGACAATATGTTGTCAATAAAGACCATATTGTGATTTCCGAGCCTACAAATGCCAATGTCGTTGACATTCAACAGTCGGCAATTGCGGTAAAGCAAATCCTACACGGAAGACATATTGCGGTTTACGGAATGGGTGCTTTTGTTAAGGACGAGGAAAATCCTGAAACCAACAATCTTGCGCCTAATGCAACGCTTGTAAACGATGGAATTATTGAAATTCATCTTTCGGAGTTGGTAAAGGCTTACAAAGACAAGGTTCAGACCTCAAACGAGGACAAAGAGCATAAATTCCGTTTCATCAAATGTTTTGCGATGGCGGCGGGTAAAAATTCGTTGCTCATCAACAACGGCACAATCAAGATTTACTTCGATTATGACATCGAGGATATGTCGCCGATTTATGGTGAGACCATCGTTGCCGAAGAGAATTCAACGGTTATCAACAACGGTGAAATCCAACTCATCGGCAACGGTTCTGTAACTACTCAGACTCGTGCAATCGCGGTTCCTGCTAACAATGTTAAGATTATCAACAACGGTAGCATTTCCGTAAAACTTGAACGTGCGGCTACGGTTCGTGTGCTTGCAACTACGGGTGCAAATTGTTTCCTCGGTAATTTTGGCAAAATTGACATCAATTCCACCGGAAGAATTATGACTATCGGGCGTCTTAGCGACACACCGATGGTCAACACCGGCGAAATTAATATCGTTTCAAGGGCAAAATATATTGAAAACAAGGTTTCGTTCTTGTTTCAGTCTTATCCTTTGGCGTGTGCTTTTTACGAGCATGAATTACCAAACGACCTGCCCGTAATGCCGATTATTAACGAAGGCAAAATCAAGATTCACTTGGAAGGCAGCGAAGAGTCCACAGAACATGCAGTTGCTTTCGGTATTTATTCCGAACTTGTCGGCGAGGAAAAACAACTTCACGTTTTTGAAAATACCGGCAGCATAGAAGTAACTAAATCAGGACCTTTTGACTTTGTTACGGCAGAACTCGGCTGCAATGTTCAGTCTAAGAAGGATTTCCCTTACGACATCGAAATCCGCCGTTGGACAACCAAGAAACGCGATTTCAAGGCAACGAAAGACCTCTTTGTTGCGGGCAGCGGACGTTTTGACCTCTCCAATGCAGAAATCACTACTCCCGACGGCGAAGTTTTGAGCAAGGACGGCGCAGTGTTCCAAAATGCAGAACAGGCCAAACGCGGCGATACGGTAACTATTAAATAAGAGGAAAATGAAAAAGTCATTCTTATACATATTGGTTTCATCGCTCATTGTTGCCTCTTCATGCAACAAAGATGACAAGAACGACGAGCCGAACAACAACAGCGACACTACACAGACGCCTGTTGAAAAAAATTTCAACTACACCGTCAAAACCACTGTCAGCGAGGGCGTTAGTAATTATTACAACAATCTTACGTTGCAGGTTGGATTAACCGGCAGCACTGATGTTATCGGTGAGGCTGTTGTAAGTGACGGCAAGGCGGTTTTCAGTTCCACGAAAGATTTGGCGGCTGAAATTTCTGGCAAAAATGTTTGGTTCGGTGTTAAGGGAATGGTTAAGTTTTTCCACACTGTAACTGACAAGGAAGTTGCCGATTCGTCGCTGACACTTCCTGACAAGGAACTCGGCAGTACGCTTTCAGGCTCTGTGAACGATTGGATTGTTGCGCTTTACATAGGCGTCAACAAGGACGGCAAGGCTGACGGTGCGCCGCTTTATTGGGCAACCGGCAATATTATCGCCGAAAAGACCAATGATGCGGGCGACAAGTCGGAAGTTGCGTTCCATGTAGCATCCGAAGAAGAAAGCATCAAGGAGAGTACACAAAAGAGCGGAATCATCAGATTGGACGATAGGTTGGTAACCAATGTAACTGACTGTTACGCAGCGTTGCCGAAAGGTTCAAAATGGGATTTGTTTTCATACGGCGACAAGTCGGGCTTGTGTCTTTACGATACCGACAACCTTAATGATTATGTTGTTGCCTTGAAAATGATGTCTTCTGACGGCTCAAACATCGTCTATGAAGTAAGCGGCAACCCCGATTATGACATCTGCACCAACCTCGGCGGTCTTTGGCGTACGCCTACCGGCGGCAAAGAACAAGGCGGCAATGAGAGTGCAGTTTTAGAAGACCAGTCGTTCGATTTGCAGCCTAACGGTGAGTTTATCACGGAAGAAGGCAAGGGTGCGTTTATGGTCTATAAACACACCGTAAAAATTGACGATAAAGAGGTTTGTGTAAACACGTTGAAATTTCCTGCGACAGGTTTCCGTCATGCGAACACGTTAGGAAGCGGTTTTGGAAAGTTCTGTATTTATTGGACTTCAACCGCAGACCCGACAATGTCGGAAGTTTGGGGGCAGGATTTACCCAACAAAGAGCCTCAGACCGTGGCATTCAACTATGGCAAGATAGGCGAGAACGTAATATGGTTTGCACATCCGCGAACCTCCGGTGCTTCGGTAAGAGCAGTAACAGAATAAATAATAAAATAATTTTAAATACTAATTTTATAACATTTATCAAATTATGGCAAAGAAAGTATTGATTATCGCTACCAACATGGGTGCTTGGGGCGAAGAGTTGCAGGCTCCGTGGGACGCTTGCAAAAAAGCAGGTTTTGAAGTAACTTTGGCTACTCCCCAGGGCAAAAAACCGTTACCTTTCCAAATCAGTGTTGATCCTGATTTCGTAGACGGTGTTCAGAACGTTAAAACAAATCCTGACTGGGTTTGCAAACGTTGCAAAGAACTTGTTGACGGCGACGAGTGGGCTCATCCTTTGAAATTCTCAGAGGCTAAAATGGAGGATTATGACGCTATCGCCCTCACTGGCGGTCCTGGTGCTATGCTTGACATGTGCAACTGCTGGGAACTCCACAAACTCATCATGGACGCTTACAAGAGCGGCAAAATCGTGGCAGCACTTTGTTATGCAGTATCGGCTCTCGTATTCTTGCGTGACCCCGAAAACGATTACAAATCAATCATCTACGGCAAAAAGATTTGCGCTCACCCGCGTGCTTGGGACTTCTACGGACCCGGAATGGCAATGTCATACGACCTCTACGGTGCAACTCCCGACAACAAAGGAACTGACGTTGTAACTCCCGGATTCCTTTGGCCTATTGAGGATTTGGTTCGCGACGCTGTTGGTCCTAACGGTGCTTGCATTGCAAGAATCAACACGAACCGCGAAAATCCGCAGGTTTACTACGATCATCCTTTCATCACAGGTACTTCGGTTGAATCTTCAATCGCTTACGGTGATATGATCGTTAAAGTTTTGAAATCAATAAAATAATTTTCAATTGACAGTTGACAATTGACAGTGGACAATGAAAATAATTGTCAATTGTCAATTGTCCATTGTCAATTTTTAAAAAATCAAAATCATGCCTGCAATAGTTATCAACAGCATAGAAATGACCGACAAGCAAAAAGCGGTCATCGCAGATAAATTTATTTCTGTATTTTCAGAAGTATCAGGTGTTCCCAAGGACAGAATTTATTTGTTTTTCAACGGTTTTGACTTGAACGAATGCGCTACGGGCGGAAAACTCTTTTCGGAAAATCCGCCGAAAAACGCAAAGGCAAAATTCAATGCCGCTGAATGGGAAAAATAAATTATAATTAACAATTGACAATTAACAATTGACAATGAAAAAAAACTGTCAACTGTCAATTGTCAACTATCAATTAAAAAAGAAATGGACGTAAATCAAACCATCGTAAAAGTACTTGAAGGTATCGGAGTAAAGCACGTTTTTGGCGGAAGCGGACAGGTAAACGCTTCCATGCTGCTCGCACTCAGGGACTCAAAACAAATAAAAACTATAATTATCCGTAACGAACAGGCCGCTTCTTTTATGGCTTGCGGATACACAATGTTTAATCCGGGAAACCTCGGCGTATGTTTTGCCACCGGCGGTCCGGGCGCGTTCAACTTGTTTTCGGGAATGGCTGTTGCCCTCTCCGATTCGTTGCCGCTCTTAGCGATAACGGGTTATACGTCCATGAGCCAAAGGGGTAAAGGCGCATTGAACGAGTCAACGGGACTCAGCCGTACTCCCGATTCGCAGGTTATGTTTTCGGCTACCTGCAAAAAATCTTTCATCATCGAAAATGCCGATGACACGTGTGATATTTTGGAAGAGGCTCTTAACCTCGCCTTTGAAGGCCGTCCGGGTCCCGTCCATGTTCATATCCCGAAAGACATTACAACGGCAGAAGTTAAAAATTTCCGCGAGGTAAAACTCAATATCAAACCCGTTTTACCCAAAGATTCAGAAATCCGTCACGCCGCCGACATCATTGCCGACAGCCTTAAAAAAGGCAAAAAAA
>JAEEGL011458661.1_pt1 | contig 21714 bp, 16 predicted proteins | sample 9134231 | NCBI WGS metagenome assembly JAEEGL01 (sample SAMN16246548, study PRJNA631951) | gut metagenome | biome: gut microbiome; feature: rumen; material: fiber-attached | host: Bos | place: Iran: Karaj | collected 2018-10
CCTGTCTCCTTGAACATCTTATCCAACTGCTGCTGAATCTTCTCCCAAATGGCGTAGCCGTAGGGCTTGATGACCATACATCCGCGAACTGCCGACTGCTCAGCGAGGTCGGCTTTGACCACAAGGTCGTTATACCACTGACTGTAATTGTCGGCTCTTTTTGTTAAATCTTTTAATTCTTTTGCCATGTTTTTTGCTTTTTTTCTTAAATTTTGCTGCAAAGGTACAAAATAAATAAGAAATGAGAAATGAGAAATGAGAAATTTTTGTAAATTTGCAGGCAAATTGATATGTTTCACTAAACAAATTATTAAAATTATGAAGACAAAGATTATTTCCTTAATGCTCTGCATTGGTTTGCTGGTTGCTTGTAACAACACGCAGAAGGGTGCCGGTATTGGTGCCGCTGGTGGTGCCGTCCTCGGTGGTATTATTGGTCACATTTCTGGTAACACAGCTATTGGTGCCGCCGTTGGTGGTGCTGTAGGTGCTGGTGTGGGTGCCGTCATTGGCAACCGCATGGATAAGGCCAAGAAGGCTGCCCAGGAGGTTCAGAATGCTAAGGTTGAGACTGTTAAGGATACCAACGGCTTGGATGCTGTGAAGGTTTCCTTCGACTCTGGTATCCTGTTCGCTACCAATAAGGCTGACCTCAACGCTGCTGCCAAGAACTCGCTGAAGCAGTTTGCCGACGTGCTGAAGAGCAATAGCGACTGCGATATTGCCATTATCGGTCATACTGACTCTACAGGTAGCGACGCTGTCAACAACCCGCTGTCTGTCAGCCGTGCAAAGGCCGTTGACGCTTACCTGAAGAGCTGCGGTGTCAGTGCTTCTCAGATCAAGCGCATCGAGGGTCAGGGCTCAACCAATCCCGTTGCTGACAACAGCACTGAGGCTGGTCGTAAGCAGAACCGCCGCGTGGAGGTTTACATGTATGCTTCCGAGAAGATGATCGAGGACGCAAAGGCTCAGGCTAAGTAAATTAAAAATTAGATATTAAATATTAAATCGAGTAAGAAACAGAAGGGCGTAAAAAGTGGGCAGGGCTTCCTGCGTAAGCTACGCCTGACGCTTATATGGATAGTGGTGGCATTCTTTGCTTCCACTATCCTTTCTGTAGTAGCGCTGCGCTGGATGCCAGTCTATTACACTCCCCTCATGTTTATCCGCCTTTACCAGCAGTCGAAGGCCGATAAACCCTGGACGTTGCACCACCACTGGGTACCGCTCGAAGAAATCAGCCCTTCGCTGCCGTTGGCTGTAATTGCTTCCGAGGATGCCCGTTTCATGCAGCACAACGGCTTCGACTACAAGGCCATCGAACATGCTGCCATGCGAAATATCAAACACCCTGAGAAGCGCAAGGTAGGTGCCTCCACAATTTCCCAACAAACAGCCAAGAACGTCTTTCTATGGCCTGGCCGTTCTTGGATTCGCAAAGGTTTCGAGGTCTATTTTACAGTACTTATCGAACTGATGTGGAGCAAAGAACGCATCATGGAGGTTTATCTGAATTCCATTGAGATGGGCGACGGCATCTATGGTGCTGAAGCCGTAGCGCTATGGCATTTTGGCACACATGCTGCCGACCTCACCAAACCGCAGTGTGCTCTCATTGCAGCCACGCTGCCCAATCCCCTCCGCTTCAATTCCGCCAGTCCCAGCCCCTACATGCTGAAGCGCCAGCAGCGCATCCTCCACGAAATGAAGTTCGTCGCGTTTGAATGAACTGATATGATTAGCCCCTCCGATTTATCTCAAACCGGAGGGGCTTTTGCTAACTGTACAGCTAATAATAGCTGTTAAATTATTAAACAACATTATAGGGGTCCTGCGCACCTCACGGTGCCATGATAACGACCTCAGAATTATTAAATTATGCGTAACCTCACAGGGGGAAGTCCCCCTGTGAGGTGAGTGGTTATTCCTCGAAGAGGAATTCAGGGGCCTCAGCTCCAGCTGCAGTATTTACGGGGTCACCGAAACCAAGGGGTGAAGCAGCCAGCATCTGCTGGGTATTTACGTTAATCACCTCTAAAGAGGGAATGATATATGTCTTTTTCATATCTTATTCTTTTTTATTTGTTTTGAAAGAAATTATCAGAAATTACCAGAAATTATCTCATTCAAGACGTTCCTTCGTTTCCATTTCCTCCCCCTCTAAGATTAGAGGGGGCAGGGGGCGTTGATATTTTCACTTTTCACTTAATCGCAACCTTCTTACCGTTCACGATGTACAGACCCTTCTTGGGATTAGCCACCTTACGACCTTGCAGGTCGAAGAAGTCACCTCTTCTCTGCAATGCAGAGTGTGGCGTTGCGAATTCATCAGCCGTCTTACTTCTTACATCGTTCACGCCAGTCGTTTGCATATCGCCAAAGATAAAGTCGAGGAACTCAGGAGCTGAGGCAGGTACATCCTCAGCAAGCAGATAAGCCTTGCCGGCAGGAACGGTACGAGCAGCTTCGTCGGCAGCACCAGTCACTAAGCAGAACTTGCCACCCTTCATAATATAGAAACTACCATCAGCCAAAGTTGTTGCGCTTACAGCGGCATTAAGCTTATTGGTACCCACAGCGGCAGCACTAACCTTTACAGGAATGGTATACTTAGTATCGGCCGTACCCTTTAGGATGACACCTGTCGAAGCAGGAGCCTCGTCAACAGCACTCAAAGATACGGCATCCTTCGTGATAGAAGGAACTACGTATGCCTCCAGTCCTGCTGGAGTAGCACTAGTGAAGTCAAGACCTCGTACACTTGCAAGTGTAGAATAGCCACTACTAGCGATAGCAACAGTTTGTTTATCCAATATAACTTCAAACTCATCAAAGAAAATACGCTTATCAGAAGGACCAAAGAACTTGATTTTCGAACTAGTAGTAACACCAATTATTGTCAGTGTATATTCAGTCCAAGTTCCATTCTTCTGTAGAGTAACTTTTGCTCGAGTATTGCTTTCTTGCAATGTTACTCCGGAAATTGATTCCGAATCATCAAAGGTTCCACCTCCAACAATATCAACATATCCACTGCCTGTATCAGTTCCCCATGCTTCAACCTTAAACTTCAAGGTAATATTGCCTGCAACACCAATAGCTGGAGATAAGAAATAACCGTTTTTTCCGATTCGAACACATTTTGAAGCTCCATAAGCAGTTTCATATGTCCAACCAGTCAAGTCAAATAGCGGTGTTGGTGTACCACTTAGTCCACTCCATGTTCCATCATTACCGCCAGAACTGTCATTTGAATCAAAAGAATCGTACATAATGCAGTTAGCTGCAAGGGCTTTCTGAATAACAACGCTAATGGATTTACTAATGGCTTTATAGTTGGAAGTAGCAGCACCTGTCACGTTGATAGTCGTAGTACCTACCGCAATACCATTCACCGTAATCTCCTTCGTTGAAGAGTTATAGCTAACAGTTGCAATATCCTCGTCTTCAGACTCAAAAGTTAGTGTTCCATCGTAATTGGTTGTCAAGTCTAATATGGTTGACTCGCCTACTGTTACCGTAGCCGATGTTGGAGCAAGAGACCATGTGGCATCAACTTGGTTACTATAACTCAAAGAAAAACTATAGTAACGTGCATTCCAACCATTTTGTTTTTTGTGATAGATTTTAACACCATACGCATCAGTTGCCTTGGCAGTTGGCATTGAAACAGTAAAATTAGAACCTGTAGTACTTGTAATTTTAGTTGTTACAGTTACTTCTGTATCAGCTATGTCTGCACCGGTTTTATCTACAAAGCAGGCATAAATATAATAATCAAGAAGATCTCTTGTTGAACCACCACCTAGCTTTGCAGTAAAACTAATTGATGCTGGAGAAGTAGTAAAAAGTTTAGTATCTGTACGATACATAGTAATGCTATTAATGTCAGTGTCCGCTGTTCCACTGTCTTGATAATAATTCTTGGACGAGGGAGCCGAGGCTTTAACATAAGTAACCGTGTACCCATCAGTTGAGACAACAGAATAATTACTTCCATTTCTAGACCAAGAAAGGACTTCCGTATCTGCCCACACACTTCCACTGCCTGCTACGAGGGCGCATAGCAGGAGCATTGTTTTGAGTAAAAATGATTTTTTCATAATTAATATTGTTTAGTTAGTTAAATTGAAAAGTCTTCTCCAATTGGGAAGCCTGTACTAACCTTATTATATATATAAAAAAGAAAGCGCAGACCCCTACATACTCCAGCTCAGGTCTGCGACAACCTTCATAACTATATGTTGAAGCCTGCGCACAATGGCGCTTGCTTCAATAGTTATGATTATGCTCTTATTTCCCTTTCGAGGTCGCAGTTCGAGCTGGAATTGAGCATCATTCGTGGGTCCTTCCCACGAACACGATTGCAAAAGTACGAATTAATAATGAAACGGCAAAAGAAAATGCCGAAAAAGTTTCGTTCATTTTCTTTTTCGGCATTCTTGATGAATAAATGTATTCGAGTTTTGTATGTTACAGCTGCGCAAGATCTTTTTCTGAAAGTCCTGTCGCACTGGTGATGTCAACATCTGACATACCCATCTGCCTCAATTTGCGGGCTATGTCATACTTTTCTTCTGCACGTCCTTCTGCACGTCCTTCTGCACGTCCTTCTGCACGACCTTTCATCTCGGCTCCTGACATTGCATTCATCGTGTCGCGATAGCGCTTTAGAGCGTGATCGTATTCGATACGCTCCTCTCTCGACAGCTTACTCACCTCGGCAACCTCTGCCAACCGCTTGAACACTGCATTCTGGGCAGCCCACGGCATCCTGGTCAATGTATCCATATTCTTTAGTATATAAATCCAACGTTCAAAATGATTCTCACACTCATCGGCTTCCTTGTTGAAGCAGGGCATCTGCAGGCATATCAGCCGCAACTTGTCCGAGAACAGCCTGCCTTCATTGTCCATCAGTCTCACATCTATCCGCAATAGGCCGGCATAGCCCGTCATGGTAAAGTTTGTGAAAGCCACCACATAAACAGCCTTGACATCATAGCCCCATCCAGTGCCTTTCTCACCTTGGCGGGCGATGGCCTCGGATGCATAATAGAGCATCCGTTCCCTGAAATTGGGGTGCTCGCGGTTCTGCATTTCTACGATAATCTTCTCACCATTAGTCGTCTCGCAGAGAACATCGTAGATAGGAGAGCGGTCGCCGTCAAAAATTGCAGGCTGCTCCTTGTCAAGGAACTTCAGGTCAGTGATGTTACGTTCACCAATGAGCAACGTATTAAGAAAATCAAGCAGACGGGGTTTGGAAAACTCCTGCCCGAAGATAATCTTGAAGCCCACGTCAGTAAACGGATTGATGAACTTTCCCATATCCTGTATTGTTATTACATTCTTTGCTGCAAAAGTACGAATTAATAATGAAACGGCAAAAGAAAAAGGCGAAAATGTTTCGTTCATTTCCTTTTTTCTCTCCTCTTGGGGAGTTTGGGGTCTCTGCGGCTCTGCGCGAAACAATTTTTTTCTATAACTTTTTATCAAATCTAACTACATTATCTACATTATAATTGTATATTTTTGGCTATCAATTTGTTAAATAACTTTTGCATGTATTTTAACTACATAAAAACTACATTTTAACTACATAATAACTACATTTTTAGGGCAAAAAATGTAAGATATTAAGAAATCTTAACTAAATATGGAACTACTTTAGCTACTCATTGACTAATTTCAGTTACTCATTAAGTAATCAAAATTACTCAATGAGTAATTATCGTCAGTGGGCTACTAATTGAAATTAGTAGGCTAGTAATTGGAATTAGTAGGCTAGTAATTGGAATTAGTAGGCTAGTAGTAAGAATTAACAGGCACTTGGCTGGAATTAACAGGCACTTGGCGAGCAAAAACAGGCTGATTGTGGGTGGAAAGTGGCTCTTTACGGACAAAAACAGGCTGTTTGTGTAGATTTTATGTAGTTAATATGTAGTTAAAATGTAGTTTTTATGTAGTTATCTTTGATTGTAATATGCTGAATTACAGAATGATAACATAAAAATGTAGTTAATGTAGTTGGTATATGAGAAAATTTTTATGTATTCTCACTTATTCGTATCTTTGACCCTTGGTCAAGATAGGCTTCACCTCGAAAATGCAAAATAAATTGCATTTTATTTTGCATTTTGCTCGGTTTGCACTATCTTTGCAGTCGCTATGGATGTCATATATGAAGACAATCATATAATTATTGTCGCCAAGAAGAGCGGAGAAATCGTTCAGGGTGACAAGACGGGCGACGAACCGCTGTCGGAAACGGTGAAGGCGTACATCAAGGAGAAGTATGCCAAGCCGGGTGCCGTCTTTTTGGGTGTCGTCCATCGGTTGGACCGTCCTGTGGCTGGACTTGTGGTATTTGCCCGCACGTCAAAGGCGCTGTCGCGTCTGAACAAGATGTTTGTCGAGGGTGAAGTGCACAAGACGTACTGGGCGGTTGTAGAAATGAGAAATGATAACGTCCCCGGCCTAAAGGCCACCCCCTCAAATACATTAACGCATTGGCTGACACGCAACGAGAAGCAGAACAAGAGCTACGCCTACGACCATGAGGTGCCCGGCTCGAAGAAAGCCGTGCTGAAATACAGGGTGATTGCCCAGTTGGACCATTATACCGTGCTGGAGGTGAACCTGCTGACGGGGCGCCACCACCAGATACGCTGTCAGCTGGCGGCTATGGGGTGTCCTATTAAGGGTGATCTGAAGTATGGTGCCAAGCGCAGCAATCCTGACGGCAGTATTTCCCTGCTGTCGCGTAGGATGGAGTTCATTCATCCCGTTTCCAAGCAGCAGATTGTCGTCGAGGCTCCGCTGCCAGACGATAAACTTTGGAGAAGTGTTGACTTTAAGGAGTTAAGGAGTTAAGGAGTTAAAAGGAGTTAAGGAGATAAAAGGAGTTAAGGAGTTAAGACGTTAGTCCTGTAATATATTAAGGAGTTAAGAATGAAGAAGGCTATCTTATGGATATTAGGCATACTGCTCAGCCCCGTGCTGCTCTTCGCAGTGCTGGTGTTACTGCTTTATCTGCCGCCTGTACAGAACTGGGCAGTAGATAAAGTTGCTGCCATTGCCTCTGAGAAGACTGGGATGGACATCAGCGTTGGGCATGTAGATTTGTCGTTCCCCCTTGACCTGGAGATAACCGACTTCAAGGCTGACAGCATTGCCGCCGTGCAGCGAATGGTGGTAGATGTACAGCTGATGCCCCTGATAGACAGCCGCGTAGTCATCAATGAACTGGAGGTCAGCGGTGTGTGCCTGAATACAGGCGACATGGTGGAGGCTGCCCGTGTGAAGGGCTCCTTAGGACGCCTCTTCCTGAAGAGCGACGGTATTGACTTGGACAAGCAGACCGTGCTGCTGAACGGTGCAAGGATAGAGGATGCACAGATAGACGTGCAGCTGAACGACTCCGTACTAGAGGACACGACGACTACGCCGACCCTGTGGCGCATTGATGCCGACAGCATCGTGGTGAGCCGTTCTGACCTGGTGCTGCACATGCCTGGCGATACGATGCAGGTGGCTGCCCATCTGGGTTCTCTGACAGCCCGTCAGGCAATGATAGACTTAGGAACGGAAACCTATACGGTGGGCAGCGTTGACTGGGTAGATGGAGCCTTGAAATACGACCTGAGCAACATGCCGAATATAGAAGGGCTGGACATGAACCATCTGGACCTCAGCAACATACGGATTGGCATAGACAGCATCTACTACCACGACCCAACGCTGCGACTGTATATGCGAGAGGTAGCCCTCAAGGAAAAGAGCGGACTGGCGATTACCGAACTCAGCGGTGCCGTCAGCATGGAGAACGGCAGCATCCGCCTGCCGCGCTTCCGTCTGAAGACCCCTGAGAGCGACATCTATGTGGAGATGGATATGCCGCTGTCGCTTACCGACAGCATAGACCCTGGCAAGATGCGTCTGCGACTGGATGCCCAGATAGGACGTGAGGACGTGATGCACTTTATGAGCGACATGCCGTCGGCCTTCCGTCAGCACTGGCCGTACTATCCGCTGAGTGTCAAGGGTACGGCACGTGGCAATATGGAGTACCTGGAGTTTGACGACTTGGACGTGGCACTGCCCACCGTATTCTATGGCAATGCAACAGGTTTCGTGGCCAATGTCACCAATCCTGCCAAGCTGCGTGCCGACGTGCAGTTCAAAGCCCGTACACAGAATCTTGCCTGTGTAATGGCTATGATGCCTCGTGACATGCAGCGCAACTACCGCTTGCCGCCCATCAGTGCCGAGGGACGCGTGAAGGCCGACGGTGCACGCTATTTTGCTGACGTGACAGCCCGCGAGGGCAGGGGACTCGTCAAGGTGAAGGGCAACTTCAATGCCGACGCCATGCGCTACGATGCCACGATGACGGTACGTGACCTGAACGTGCACCACTTCATGCCCCGTGATTCTATCTATACGATTACTGCCAACGTGAACGTGCAGGGACAGGGCACCGATTTCCTGTCGCCGCGTACCACGCTGAAGGCTGATGCCACCATCGACCGCTTCCAGTACGGACAGTGGGACCTGACAGGGCTGACTGTACAGGCTGATGTGCACGACGGACATGCCTATAGCCAGGTGGAAAGCCATAACCAGCTGGTTAACGGTAAGGCTGCCATTGATGCCCTGATGAATACGACACGTCTGGAAGCCAATATTAGTACAGAACTGAACAAGGTGGATCTGTATGCCATGAAACTGGTGGAGAAACCGCTGAGCATAGGACTCTGCGGACAAATGGATGTCACGTCGGACATGAAGCTGACCCACTATGTCAGCGGACTGTTCAGCGACCTGGCCTTCCGTGACTCTGTGGATGTGGTGCGGCCGGAATTCATCGGCCTGCACATACGAACCTCTGAAGATACCACGCTGGTACGTGCTCAGAGTGGTGACCTCATACTGAAACTCGATGCCAGCGGCGACTACGAGAAGCTGACAAGCAATCTGATGCAGCTCACCGACTCCTTGTCGAAACAGCTGGAACGGAACTCCATAGACCAGAAGGCACTGCGTGACCTGCTGCCAAATATGAAGATGCACTTGGAGAGCAAGCGCGACAATCCGTTGGTGTCTCTGCTGCAGAGTCAGGGCTTGGACTACAAGGAACTGCTGTTCGACATGTCGATGTCGGCTACGTCAGGACTGAACGGCAACGGCCACCTGCATTCGCTGGTGGTCAGCGACGTCCGACTGGACACCATTAACTTCCGACTGAACGAACGCAACGAACGCCTGTCGTTCGGCGGACAGATACGCAACAACCGCAAGAATCCGCAGTTCGTGTTCAATGCACAGTTCGACGGCATCCTGCAACAGCGTGGTGCCACTGTGGGTGTGCGCTACTACGATGCCGACAACCGACTGGGTGCCCGTCTGGGTGTACAGGCTGAGATGGTGGATACCGGTGGTGTCATGATGCACCTGGTACCTGAACGGCCCACGTTAGGTTACAAGGAGTTTAACCTGAACAAGGACAACTTCCTCTATATCGCCCCTGACAACAAGGTGAAAGCCAAGATAGACCTGATTGCTGACGACAAGACGGGTCTGAAACTCTATTCAGAGGCTGACGACCCCACGAATCAGCAGGACATCACCGTCAGCTTGCATCGCGTCAACCTGGCCGAGATAACCAGTGTGCTGCCCTATATGCCGAAGATAAGCGGACTGCTGAACGGCGACTACCATGTGGTGCAGGATGCCAACGGACGCTTCTCCGTGGCTGGCGACATGTCTGTGCAGAAGATGACCTACGAACAGAGCCCCATCGGCAATATCAGCACGGAACTGGTGTATCTGGAAAAGGGTGACTCTGCACATGCCATTGAGGCACGCCTCACCAAGGACAACGTGGAAGTAGGACTCATCACGGGTACCTATTATGATAAGAACGGCGGACGCATTGATGCCAAGTTCCAGATGGAACGCTTCCCGTTGGATATTGCCAACGGTTTCGTGCCTGACCAGATGATAGGCTTGGAGGGTTACGGCAAGGGCGAGATGACCATCAAGGGCAGTCTGGACAAACCCGTCGTGAACGGTGAGATACTGCTGGATTCCTCGTATCTGGTCAGCATCCCGTATGGTGTCAAGCTGCGCTTTGCCGACAAACCAGTATATATCAACCAGTCGCAGCTGGAACTGGAGGACTTCACCGTCTATGCACAGCTGAACAACAGCCCGCTGACCGTCAACGGCAATATCAATTTCAGCGACTTGGAGAACATCATGGTGAACCTGCGAATGAGAGCCCGTGACTACCAGATTATCGGTGCCAAGGAGAATCCGAACAGTGTGGCGTATGGTAAGGCATTCGTCAATATGTTTGCCAGGTTGAAAGGACCGCTTGACAACCTGGATATGCGTGGCCGACTGGAAGTGCTGGGTTCGACGGATTTGAGCTACGTGCTGCGTGACTCACCGCTGACCACTGACAACCGACTGGACGAACTGGTCAAGTTCACCGACTTTACCGACAGTACACAGACCGTCGTGACACGTCCGCAGCTGACGGGATTCACCATGGATATGACGGTGGAAGTCTCGAAGGGCGCTCACGTGATGGCCTATCTGAATGCCGACCACTCCAACTATATCGACCTGATGGGTGGTGGAACGCTGCGTATGCTGTACAGTCCTTCGGAAGACCTGAGGCTGACGGGTAAATATACCCTGTCGAACGGTGAGATGAAATACTCGCTGCCCGTTATTCCGCTAAAGACGTTCCATATTCAGGACGGCAGCTACATAGAGTTCAACGGAGAAATGATGAATCCGACGCTGAACATCACGGCAACGGAAAGAACCAAGGCTACCGTGACCAATGCCTCAGGCGTTGGACGAAGTGTGGAGTTCGACTGCGGCGTGATTATTACCAAGACGCTGAACGATATGGGACTGGAGTTTACGCTGGATGCCCCAGAGGACATGTCGTTGCACAGCGAACTGCAATCGCTGTCAGTGGAACAGCGAGGAAAACTGGCCGTTACCATGCTGACGACAGGAATGTATCTGGATGACGGCAGTACGCAGGGATTCTCCATGAACTCGGCACTCAGCTCATTCCTCAACAGCGAAATCAACAGCATTACCGGCAATGCCCTGCGCTCGTTAGACTTATCATTCGGTATGGATAATTCCATGGATGCTACCGGTCAGCAACGTACGGACTATTCGTTCAAGTTTGCCAAGCGATTCCTGAACAACCGCCTGAAGGTGGCTGTCGGTGGAAAGGTTTCGACAGGTGCAGAACTGCAGGACCGCAACAAGTCATTCTTCGACAACGTCTCGCTGGAATACCGTCTGGACAACACGGCCAACAAATACCTGTCGCTGTACTTCCAGAACAATTCCTACGACTGGCTGGACGGCTATACGCAGAAGTATGGCGGCGGCTTCATCTGGCGTAGGACTTTGCAGCACTGGACAGACTTCTTCAGATTTAAAGACACGTCGTCAACGCTGGCAACACCCCGTGCCCAGACGTTGAGAAATGACTCCACCCGTCAGCAGGTACAGCAGGCGGACTCTCTGCGACAGCAGACGGTAAAGAATGACTCCACGACTCAAACAAGCAAGAAGTGATGAAATACAAGGCTCTATATATATTAATAATAGGTGTACTCCTGTGGTCATGCTCCATGACAAAGGACATTCCTGACGGCGACCAGCTGTTCACAGGACTGAAGGCCATCGACTACCAGCAGGACATACGGCGTGACTCAACGGTAGATGAATCGGTCTATGACGACAACTACCAGCAGACACAGCTGGAACTGGAGGCGGCGCTGGCTACGGCACCCAATGGTGCCATCTTCGGCAGCAGCTACTACCACATGCCGTTCTCGTTGGGTGTCAGCATCTGGAATCACTATAGCACCAAGGACACCCCCTTTGCCCGCTGGATGACAAAAACGTTCGGCAAACAGCCGGTACTCATGTCGTGGGTCAATCCCAAGCTGCGTGCACAGGTTGCCCAGAACGTGCTCAGCAATCACGGCTATTTCAACGGAAAGGTAGATTTCGAGGAAATCACCTCGAAGAATCCCAAGAAGGCCAAGATACAATACACCATCAATCCCGGCAGGCTGATGCTGATAGACAGCATCAGTTATCTGGGATTCCCTGCCGAGGCAGACAGCCTGATACGCCTAACGATGGATCAGGCGTATATCAAGCCAACCTCTCCTTTCGTCGTTTCCAACTTGGAAGCGGAGCGCTCTCGTATCAGCAGTTTGCTGAGGAATAACGGCTACTACTATTACCAGCCGGGCTATGCGTCCTATCTGGCAGATACCTTCCTGGTGGATGGTCGTGCCAAGCTGCGTTTCCAACTGGCCAATGACATTCCTGCCGCTGCCAAGCGTAAATGGTATATAGGCCGGATAGACGTCAACATGCGCAAGACGCGTTCTGAGCAATATACGGATTCCATTCGTCGCAGAACAGTCATGGTACGCTTCTCGGGCAAGAAGCCACCTATCAGACTGCGTGCCCTTCTTTCTGACATGAAGCTGCGCTCAGGACAGATGTACAGCTACGACAACTACCTGGAATCGATGAGCAAGATCAATGCGATGGGATTGTTCTCTTCGACGGAGTTCCAGTTTACGCCACGTGACAATACAGATTTCTGCGATACGCTGGACCTGACGCTGAACTGTACGTTTGACAAACCGTGGGACTTCTATGTCGAGACGAATTTCAACTCGCGTACCATAGGTCGTATGGGACCGGAAATCCGTATGGGTGTCACGCGCCGTAATGCCTTCAGGGGTGGTGAGAAGATAGACGTCAACGTGCACGGCTCCTACGAATGGACATCGAACAGTGCCGATAAGTCCATGAACAACTATGAATACGGTGCCGACGGTTCCGTGGAGTTTCCGCGTATCATTGCCCCGTTCTACAAAAACACGCCAGTACGCCGTGACAGTACCGGCCGGATTATCCGACGCCGTTACTTCTCTACACCTTCGACGTTGGCCAAGGCTTCTACCGATATTATATACCGTCCCAATTACTACAAGATGCACATCGTGTCAGGCGAGTGGACATACCGTTGGCAGACATCGGCACAGAGCCGCCATGAGTTCTCGCCGCTTACCGTCAAATACCAGTTCATGAACAGTCACACCGACCGTTTCGACTCGCTGGTACAGGTGAACCCCTATCTGTCAGTCACCATGCAGGACTATTTCATTTCTGAAATGCGCTATACCTATACTTATAGCAGTCCGGCGGGTACAAGAAACCCCATACGCTGGGAAACCACCGTCGCTGAGTCAGGCAATGGTATAGCACTCTATGACGTGCTGACCGGCAAGGGCTGGAACGAACGGGGTAAGAAAATGTTCAAAAACACGTATTCACAGTTTTTGAAGATAGAAACAGACCTCACGAAGACGTGGACGTTTGACAGCCGTTCAAAACTGGTTGGCCACGTCAATGCCGGCGTGGCATACGCCTACGGCAATACTGATTGGCTGCCTAATTCTGAGATGTTCTACGTGGGTGGAGCCAACAGTATTCGTGCCTTCTCAGTTCGCGGCATAGGACCAGGACGTTTCAATGGCAATATCTATGGTAACAATGCCATCTCTTACCTCCTGCAGAATGGCGACATCAAGTTTGTCTGTAACCTGGAGTACCGTCGTAACCTGTTCAGCAGTCTGAACGGTGCCATCTTCCTGGATGCCGGTAACGTATGGAACTTTGATGAGAACTATGGCGAATATTCTAATCTGTCACGGGCTATGGAGAACACCAAGTTCCAATTTGCAGACTTCTTCCGTCAGCTGGGCGTAGGAACAGGTATCGGCTTGCGCTACGACATGGACTTCCTCGTCTTGCGATTGGATTGGGGTGTAGCCCTCCACGTGCCATACGATACAGGTCACGGTGGCTTTTATAATGTGGGAAGCTTTAAGGGCAGTCACACCTTGCACTTCGCCATCGGCTATCCTTTCTAACCTAAATAGTTTTAATTATTCATAACGGATGATGGACAATTGAGATTTATTTTGTAATTTTGCACGATTAAAAATTTCATTAATGTAAATATAGTCAATGAAACCGACATTATTCCTTTTAGCAGCTGGCATGGGCAGCCGTTATGGCGGCCTGAAGCAGCTCGACGGTTTAGGTCCTAATGGTGAGACCATTATGGACTATAGTATATATGATGCTATTCAGGCAGGCTTCGGCAAGATTGTCTGGGTAATCCGCAAGGACTTCGAGGAGCAGTTCCGTAGCCAGATTCTCTCCAAGTATGAGGGCAAGGTGAAGTGTGAGCTCTGCTTCCAGGCTTTGGACGCACTGCCTGCAGGCTTTACCGTTCCTGAAGGCCGCGTGAAGCCTTGGGGTACCAACCATGCTGTGCTGATGGGCAAGGACGTCATCAAGGAGCCGTTCTGCGTCATCAACTGCGACGACTTCTACGGACGTGATGCCTTCATGCAGATTGGCAAGTATCTGAACAACCTGCCCGAAGGTGCCAAGAACCAGTATGCCATGGTGGGCTTCCGCGTCTGCAATACGCTGAGTGAGAACGGTTCTGTAGCCCGTGGCGTTTGTGCATACAATGAGAAGCGTCACCTGACGGATGTCGTCGAGCGTACGGAAATACTCCGTATGGACGGTGTCATCAAGTACAAGGATGAACAGGGTGAGTGGCAGCCACTTGAAGAGAACGTACCCGTTTCGATGAATATGTGGGGCTTCACCCCTGATTACTTCGAGTATTCAGAGGCTTACTTCAAGGAGTTCCTCAGCGACCCGAAGAATATGGAGAATCTGAAGGCTGAGTTCTTCATTCCCCTGATGGTCAACAAACTCATCAACGACGGAACAGCTACCTGCGAGGTGCTGGATACCACCAGCAAATGGTTTGGCGTGACCTACGCAGCAGACCGTGACGCTACTGTGGAGCGCATCCAGAAGCTGGTCGATGAGGGTGTCTATCCCAACAAACTGTTTTGAACATGTTGCAAGAAATCCTGACAGAAGGGGAGTGTAGTCTGCTGCGCTCCCTTATTAATGATTCACAGACCATCGTGCTGTGTTGCCATCAGAATGCTGACGGTGACGCAATAGGTTCTTTGCTGGGCATGGGAGAGGCGTTGCGCCAGATGGGTAAGGACCCGCTGATGGTGGTTCCTGACCAGTATCCCGACTTTCTGCAATGGCTTCCCAATACGGAGAAGATAGTACGCTATGACAAACGGCGTGAGTTTGTCGATACGGTGCTGAAAATTGCCGACCTCGTGTTCTGTCTTGATTTCAATACGCTTTCACGTACTGCCGATCTGGCGGATGCCCTCAGCAAGACACCAGCCAAGACTGTGCTCATTGACCACCATCTGGACCCGGATGTTCCCTGCGTGCTGAAGATTTCTTATCCGAAGATTTCCTCTGCCAGTGAACTGGTGTTCCGCATCGTCTGGCAGCTGGGTCTTTTCGACGAGTTGGGCAAGCACTTTGCCATACCCGTCTATTGCGGCATGATGACGGATACTGGCGGCTTTACGTTCAATTCCAACAATCCTGAGACCTTCTTTATCGTCAGTCAGCTGCTGACCAAGCGCATTGACAAGGACAAGATATATCGGAATGTGTATAACAACTATAGCGAGCACCGTCTGAGACTGGTAGGACACGTGTTGTGCAACAGGCTGGTGGTTGACAGCAAGCATCATGCTACATGGTTTACCATTACCCGTGATGATATGCGTGACTTCCAGTTCGTGAAGGGCGATGCTGAGGGAATCGTCAATATGCCGCTGCAGATCAAGGGCGTGAAGCTCAGCATTTCGCTGCGTGAGGATACGGACAAAGACAATACCATTTGGGTGAGCCTTCGCTCCGTGGATGACTTCCCCTGCAATGAGATGGCGCAGCAGTTCTTCAACGGCGGAGGACACCTGAATGCTTCCGGAGGCCGCTTGAACTGTAACATGGAGCAGGCTGTGGAAGTGGTGAAAAAGGCCATTGAGGCCTTCCAGCCGCTGCTGAAATAACCCCATGCTGCGTGATTCATGAATGATGAACAATAATAAAACGAAATAAGGTATTAATATGAAGAAACTGTTTTTTCCACTGATGGCTTTGTGCTGGGCACTTCTGTTGGTCGGTTGTGATAACTATGAGACATACGCCGACATGAAGGCTAAGGAGCGTTCAGCAATCAACAATTTCTTAGAAAAGGAGGGAATACAAGTCATCAATGAGGCCACCTTCAATGCCCAGGGTCAGACCACTGATACTGCCAGCAACCAGTATGTGCTGCTCACCAGGACTGGTGTCTATATGCAGATCGTGCGCAAGGGCTGTGGTACAAAACTTGAAGAGAACAAATCGGTCACCATTCTCTGCCGTTTCCTGGAGCGTAACATCCTGACAGACTCCCTGCTGGTGTGCAATGACCATACGTTCTACCTGCACAACAACAATACCGGTGAGACGATAGATGCCTCGCAGTATCTTGACAAGATGAGCGTCAAACGCACAGGAACAACGATTACGGCATCCTATATCGAGGGAATGATGTATAACTATCATGGCTCGACGTCAGTACCGGCAGGATGGCTGGTACCATTGAACTATATCAATGTGGGACGTCCTGAGAACCTCGATGACGAGACGGCTTACGTCAGACTTATCGTTCCGCATTCACAAGGAACGTCAGACGCCTCGTCGAGCGTCTATCCCTGCTATTACGAAATTACTTACGAGCGAGAATCCTGATTTTCTCGCTGAATGATTCATGTCAAACAGAACAAAACGATGACACTTATCAAATCTATTTCCGGCATCCGCGGAACCATTGGCGGACGTCCAGGCGATACCCTCAATCCGTTGGATATCGTCAAGTTTACTACGGCATACGCCATGTTTATCAAGAATACGGTGAATCCTAACGATACAGCAAAACGCCTGAAAATCGTCGTGGGACGTGACGGCCGCATCTCCGGTCCGATGGTACGCGATATTGTCTGCGGAACATTGGTGGGTATGGGCTGCGACGTGATAGACATCGGCTATGCGTCAACACCCACCACTGAGCTGGCAGTCCGTATGAGTGGAGCAGACGGTGGCATTATCATCACCGCCTCTCACAATCCTCGCCAGTGGAACGCCCTGAAGCTGCTCAACAGCGAGGGAGAGTTCCTCACGGCTGCTGACGGACAGAAAGTGCTGGACGCTGCTGAGCGCGAGGACTTCCAGTATGCTGAGGTTGACCAGCTGGGACACCTTACGGTTGACAATTCCTTTGACGACCGTCACGTGCAGGCTGTCCTCGACTTGAAACTGGTGGATGCCGACCGTGTGAAGAAGGCTCGCTATAGCGTCTGTGTCGATGCCATCAACAGCGTGGGTGGACTGGTTCTTCCGAAACTGCTGGAGCGTCTGGGTGTGGGCTATAAGTTCCTCAATGCTGAGGTGACGGGTGATTTTGCCCATAATCCTGAACCCTTGGAGAAGAACCTGCAGGGTATCATGAACGAGATGCGTACAGGACACTATGACCTGGGCATCGTGGTTGACCCCGATGTTGACCGCCTGGCATTCATCAGTGAAGACGGCACCATGTTTGGTGAGGAATACACGCTGGTCAGCGTGGCAGACTATGTGCTGTCTGAAATGAGCAAGCAGGGAAAGTCGGCCCTTACCACCGTCTCGAACCTCAGTTCTACCCGTGCCCTTCGTGACGTCACTGAGAAGCATGGTGGAAAATATACGGCAGCAGCAGTGGGTGAGGTCAATGTGACTACCAAGATGAAGGAGGTAGGAGCCGTCATCGGTGGTGAAGGAAACGGTGGCGTCATCTATCCTGAGAGCCATTATGGACGTGATGCACTGGTGGGTATCGCCCTCTTCCTGACGGCTTTGGCCAAGAAGGGCTGCAAGGTCAGCGAGCTTCGCCGTACCTTCCCTGACTACCAGATTGCCAAGAACCGTATTGACCTGACACCGTCAACAGATGTCGATGCCATCCTCGTCAAAGTCAAGGAACTGTTTGCTGCCGATCCGACAGCTACTGTCAACGACATTGACGGTGTGAAGATTGACTTCCCCGACCGTTGGGTACACCTGCGCAAGTCCAACACGGAACCCATTATCCGCGTCTATAGCGAGGCCGCTACTATGGAGGCTGCCGATGAGCTGGGCAAGCGACTGATGCAGCTGGTTTACGATATGCAGTAAAAGTCGTAGAAAACTGATATTGTCTCCCCCAATTTGAAGGCCGCTACATCAGCAGCCGTTCAAGTTGGGGGATTTCTATGCGCCCACGGTGCAGCAGCAGCAAACCTTCTGACTGCATCTGGTTCAGCGTGCGGCTCACGTCCAGCCGACTGTCATTGAGTTCGTCGGCCAGTCGCTGCATGAGGATATAGAACGTCTTGGGACCGGCAGGGTAGTAGCAGTGGTCTGCAAAGAAGCGCACCAGCCGCTGTCTGAGGGTAGTCGGAACGGAGCGCCAGGGATGGTGGGTAGCACGCTGGCTTTGCGTCGCCAGGATGTTCAGCATGTTCAGGCGGAATACGAATTGCGTCTCCAGCAGCAGGAAAATCTCTTCCTTGTCGATGCTCAGGAAATTGCAGTCCGTCAGTGTCTTGAACGAGGAGGTATAGCGTTGTGTGAGTCCGAAGAGGCGTTCCGGCTGGATGGTGTAGGGAGCACTGAATGTCTCAACGATGTGGTAGGCATGGTCGTCGCTGCTGGTTTCTGCCTGAATGGTTCCGCTGGTCAGAAAGACGATTTGCGTACAGGCATCACCTTCCTTGATGATTCGTTTGTTGGCAGTCTGTTTGTCGAAGCCGAATTTGGTGTGTCCCATGACTTCCATCAGGTCGGCACGGCTCATGCCCTGAAAGAGCGTGAACTGTAGCAGCCGGTCGTAGATGGTCTGTGGGAATTCCATGCTGGATGTCTGATGGATGATGTCTGAGGTATGATGTCTGATGTCTGATGGATGATGTATGATGGTTATTGGCTGATTTTGTCCTTCAGCGACGGTGAATACCAGACGCCGAGTTTGCCGTTGTCGTCATAGATGAGGTAGGCCATCAGGTCAGGATGCTTCTGAAGCACTTTTCTGGCACCGTCGAGTCCCATGACCATGAAGGACGTGGCGTAGGCATCCGCCCTTGCACACTGGTCCGTCAGCACGGTGGCAGACAGGATGTTGTGCTGTACGGGTCTTCCCGTTTTTGGGTCGATGGTGTGTGCATATTTCTTTCCTCCCTTATAATAGAAGTTGCGATAGTTTCCGCTGGTAGCCATCGCCTTGTCGGTGACGTTCAGCACGGTTTGCAGTTCCGTACCCTCGCTGGCTTCGTCGTCGCTGGGTTTGATGACGCCAATCTTCCAGGGCAGGCGTTTCTCGCTGATGCCGCTGCTGATGACCTCTCCGCCAATCTCTACCAGGTAGTTCTTGATGCCTTTCTCCTTGAACAGCTGTGCTACGGCATCCACGCCATAGCCCTTGGCAATAGCTGAGCAGTCCAGCATGACTCGAGGGTCTTTCTTGCGGATCAGTTTTCCGTCATAGCTCACCTTGTCGTGTCCTACGAAAGCCATGATGGAGTCGATGGTTCCGTCATCGGGCATGTCGCCGCTCTTGAAACCGAAGCCCCACGCATTGACCAGGGGAGCAACGGTGATGTCGAAGGCGCCTTCCGTATCGGCAGAGACTTCCTCAGCCAGTTTGAACACCTCTAAGAACATTGCGTTGGGAGTGACGTTCTCGTTGCGGTTGATACGTGCTATGATGCTCTCGCTGTTGAACATCGACAGCGCATCATCCACCTGTTGCAAACGGGCCACCACTTCTTCCTGCAAGTCCTGATCGTACTGATAGGTCATGTTGTAGAAGGTGCCGAAGATGGGGCCTGAGCTGTGCTGATAGGGCATGCTCTGCTGCTGGCGGATAATCAATATAGTGCCGACGATGAGTAGCGTGAGGAAAGGTACTTGCCAAAGGAGGCGTTTCTTGCGTTTTGGGTCCATAGTTAGAGATGTCTGATGTCTGATGTATGAGGGAAGATGTCTGATGTCTGATGTATGAGGGATGATGTTAGATGTCTATGATGACGTTGAAATTGGCGGAGAACTGGTCCGTGTCGTAGATGCCGAATCCTGGAACGTACCACGACTGGCCAATAGGAACGTCGGAATGGTGCAGACGGCGCTTATAGCGAACAGTCCACCCCAAGTGCAGCGGCCCATACACCTGTGCATCGATGCCCAGTACGGCCTCTATCCAGTGCTGCGAACAGGACATGCCTTCCATGCTGAATCCCACCTTGTCCTTCCAGACGGGGTCGGGTAGTGGTTCGCGGATGATGTCGGCCTTGTAGTGGGTGAAGGCATAGCGGAAACCGGCATACATCTTGTTGGGCTGGTGCTTTTTCTTCAGGATGTTCCAGTCCATGCCGATGCGGAAGTAGGGGGCTGTGGTCTTGTAGGTGATGAATGTCACTTCGTCGCGTTTGTGGTTGGCGCGTCCTACACCCAACTCGAACACGGGAAACCACTGGTCGTGCAGGTTGAGGCGCAAAGCTCCCTCGTATTCTCCATGATCGCTCAGCAGCAGCATGGCAGGACCTACCAGGTCGAACGACAGCGAGAAGCCTCGGAACAGGGGGACGGAGTCTTTCTCCAGCCTGAACATCTTCGACTGTGCCTGGGTGGTCATGCTTCCGGCAGCCAGCAGCAGCAGGCTAACGGCGAGCCTTGAGATACAGGTAGAAATGTGCATTCGTAGCGTCATAGTTTACGTGTGGATTATTCACGACGATGGAGTCGATGAAGTAGTGGGTACAACTGACAGAGGTGATGCGATGGAAGAACGATGCCTGACAGTCAACAGACTCGAAGTGCGGATAGTCTTCCTTTCGGATACGCACGCTGTCGAGGATGTAGGGATTAGTCTTGACGGTGTCTTTCAGCACGAAGCGGAAGACGTCCTCCGGCTGGTCGTAGCTGATGTGCAGCTTCATGCTGGTAGCCTTTGGGCCACAGAGCCGGTTGATGAGCAGCGTGTCAGTCATTCCGCTTCTGACGGCCCATACCCATAGCGTGTCAATGCCCATCGTGTCAGGGGTACCGTCGGCCTTCATGAGGTTGTAGGCCGTATAGACCGTGTTCTGAACCGGACAGTCGATACTGCTGCACGAAATGAGGAATGAGAAATAAGAAATGAGAAATGCCGTCAGCAGCACTCCTACAGAACCCCTCAGGGTCATCTTACACCGCCTTATAGCGGTAGCCCATTTCTCATTTCTCATTTTTAATATCTCATTTTTCATTTCTTATTTCTCATTCTGAGCACAGCGCAGCGTGCTCTCAATCTGGTATTCGTTACGTCCGGCACTGTTGCGGCTGATGAGGTCGCCCAGGAATCCTGCCAGGAACAGCTGTGTGCCAATCATCATCATGGTGAGTGCGATGAAGAAGAACGGCGAGTCGGTAACCAGTCGCATGGGAACGCCCTGCCAGAGTGCCCACGCCTTCTGTGCGCCCAGGAAGAATGCCGCCAGGAAACCGATGAGGAACACGATGGTGCCCAGGAATCCGAAGACGTGCATGGGTTTCTTGCCAAAGGTGCCGAGGAACCATAGCGTCATCAGGTCGAGATAGCCATTGACGAAGCGGTTCCATCCCATGAACTTC
>JAEEGL011487064.1_pt1 | contig 21713 bp, 20 predicted proteins | sample 9134231 | NCBI WGS metagenome assembly JAEEGL01 (sample SAMN16246548, study PRJNA631951) | gut metagenome | biome: gut microbiome; feature: rumen; material: fiber-attached | host: Bos | place: Iran: Karaj | collected 2018-10
AGCCGAGGGCCGCTGCGATTGCTGAATAAGTATCGGTTCCGGAAGAAGAAACCAAATGTGTGGTAAAAGTGGAGTTATTTCCACCACCATGCTCCGCATGTAAAATCAAAGCAACATCCAAAAGTTTCGCCTCCAAAGGCGTAAACTTGGAATCGTCACGAAGGCAATGCAAAATATTTTCTGCAGTGGAATAATCCGCACGGGGTCTGTGAATAATCAAAGAATCCTGCATCTGATAATAACGATAGGACTGATATCCGTACACGGATAAAAGCGGAAACATGGCAATCAACTGCAAGCACTGACGAAGCACGTTTTCCTCTGAGGTATCATCCGGATTATCGTCATAGGAATATAATGTCAAAACGCTTCGCGCCAAAGTATTCATCATATCCTTTGAAGAACGCTTCATAATGGTATCTCGAACAAAGTTCTTCGGTAAGGTACGATATCCCGCAAGCATGGTGCAAAAATCATCCAGCTCTTTCTTGCTGGGGAGATGTCCAAACAACAAAAGATAAGAAACCTCTTCAAACCCAAAGTGAAACTCTCTGGGCTGCTGACGTACAATATCCTGTACATTATAGCCACGGTAAAACAGTTCGCCGTCAATAGGAACGCGCTCACCCTTCACATCTCTCATGGCATTAATCTCGGAAATATTGGTAATACCTACAAGCACACCTTTTCCGTTTAAATCACGAAGGCCTCTCTTAACCTCGTAATCAATGTAAAGCTGGGGATCAATCTCCGAAGCTTTTTTTGTCATCTCTGCTAAACGTTCAATTTCGGGGGTGATTTTTTGAAAATTCGTCTTTGGCATGATGTGCCACCTCCTTATTTCATCCTTTTTCTTTCCTTTTCCTTGTGCGCATCAAAAAACGCACTCGTTGAATTTTATCACAATCACGATAATATCTCAAATTTCAATAGATACTTTCTTTTAGGAGCAGCACTTTGCAATAGCGTTTTTCAGTGTCCTGGAAAACACCACCCAACTGGTAATAAACATTACAATAAACAATACATTCAGAAATGAAACAAACTGCCCTTCCACGGTTACAATATGAAAATCAAACAAGATTCCGTACACGCCGTACCCCAGGCTTACAAAAGCAAATAATACGGTGATTGGAAACAAACGTCTTTTCATTCCTTCCGGATCGTAGCATCTGGCCATGACTTCTGCCGGCACAAAGGTAGCGGGAATATTTCCCTTTTTCACGCGGAAGGCTCCAAAAAGCAAAAACACGCCCAAAGCCAACACAATTACATCAAAGATTTTAATCACATCAATACTCATAGATACTCCTCGCACATTTCATTTTATTCATCAAACAATTCTTTAAAAAAAATACTCTTTTTACGTTCTAACCCTCGATTGGCAAAATAAATGGGTTCTTTGTCATAGCTGCGATACAATAAAAGCTCACTATCCTTTAACCCCGATATATCTTTTCCCAAATCCACAACCAGCTCTTCTGCCTTTGTGGGCATAATATCCGTGCCATTGAAACGATTACGGAAAACCTTGTCATTAAACAATACCTCAAGAGTCAAGGGATACGGACAGATGCCGGAACCGATATTTAAGATTTCCAGATGCAAATAGTTGTGTTTACCGTTGCAAGAAATCCTGACATTTGTAATCAAAAAACGATATCCCAATCGGATACAAAGACTTGCCAAAAGTCCCTTTTTATCCAAATCTTCCAAAGCATTTCTGTCATACTGAGAATTCAGATAAGACAGATGATACTTATCCATATCATCAAGAATACTCTCATCTCCGTAAGCCAAAGAACCACCAACCGGACAACAATATCGTCCGACTACCATATCTAATTCTTCGTTTTTACGACCGGAGGAAAAAGTACCCATATCCGTATCCGATCCGTAAATAGCATCATCAAATAAGGTAAGATAAGGGTCATATCCTCTGGAATTCTCCACCAAATTGATATAGGATGCCTTTCGAAGAGCCAAATACACTTCTTTACCAAAGACGGTTCGAAACTCGTCATACAGGCTAAGTACACTTAAATCCGTTGCGTATCTGGAAAGATTCATCTCGCCCCAGCTTCCGATAAACAGCCCCTGAAACAAAAGAATATCTTTTTTGTACGGAGCAAGCGTTTCCTTTACCTGTTGCATATGCGAAAAAATCTGCTTTAAAGAAGCCGGCTCCTTATCCATGGCATACCCTTCAAAATCGTATGCAAATCGAAGCATCACATCTTTTTTATTCTCATGGAAAAAGTCCATAATCTGTTCTAAATGGCAGATTCCTTCCCGATTGAAATCCCTATCCCGATAGGCGGATAAATCAATCTCGATGAGACAAAGTTTTTCCTCCTTTACAATTGCGGAAGCAAGATAGTTTTCATCTACATCTTCTTCCAGTCGAAAAAGGTAAGGACGGTAAAATCCCATACCGGGATTTACGATAAAACGTTTGGATTCTCTGTATTTTTCTCTTGTCTGTTTCTCGGTTTTTTTACCAAATAACATTACATTCCCCTAAAATAGATTCATTCGGATTCGATTTGTGCAAACAACTGCTCCACACTTTTCTTTGAATAGCCCAAGTCCTTCGTCATATTACGATTTCCCATGCGTCTGCGGATGTAAGGGTCTTCTGCCATATCAGCGATGGCCTCCGCAAGTTTTTTCCCATTCAAGTCACAAATCACGCCATCGTACCCGTTTACAACCAAATCCCGGTTTCCAGCCACATCCGATACAATCACCGCACAACCCAAAGTTTGAGCTTCCTGAATTGCAATACTTTTTCCTTCAAACCGCGTAGCATGTACATAGATATCGCAGTTCAAGAAATAGGGATAAGGGTTTTCTTTTTCTCCCAAAAGGAAAAAATAATCCGATAGTTTCTTTTGATCGATAATATTCTGGAGATCTTTTTTCATGGGACCTTCCCCTATGACATACCACTTCATCGGATAATGCCACTTACGAAGATAGGCCATAGCCTGAATTGCCACATCAAAGGCTTTCTGACTGTTTAATCTTCCTACGGTTAGAAGACGAAGTCCCTTATCTTCAAACCCTTCCGGTTTTCCTTCTTTTGCAAGTTGTCGAATTTTGTCCTGATCCACCAGATTATAATAAACATCCGTATTAAACATACACTCGGGGTGCACTTCCAAAAACGCTTCTTTTACTCTCTCGGATACGGCAAAAACATGATTCATTTTATCATAACAATAACTGTCTAAAATATCATTGTAGCCGTCGGGATCCATCGGTTCATGTACAAAGGCTGCCTTCTTTTTGGCTTTTACATAATCCGCCACATAATATGTGGCAGCACCTTCGGCAAATGCAATGGCAACGTCGTATTCCTCTTTCAAACGTCTGCCCCCGTTGGCAATCATGCGTTCATGAAGCTGAGTTGTTTCAACATGGTTAAGTTCCAGCATTCTCCACATGTTAATAATCAGGTATGGAACCGATGTGACAAATGACCCGTTTCGAAATCCTGCCTTCATTTTTTCAAAAAACAAATGTCTTTGTCCTGCTTTCGTATCCGTGCCTAAAGGAACGGGATGGCGATTTTGAATATGAACATACTCCGGAATCCGGGCAATCATCTCTCCCTGATTTAGCATGATGTATAAATCCACATCATAGTCCTTGGGATCCATGGTGCCAAGAAGAGGCAATAATGCCGTTGTTATATTGGATTGGTTTAGAATATTGACAACAAACAATACCTTTTTCATCATAATTGCCCTTCTGATTTGTAAAAGAAATATATCTGTTTTTCAGTATACCACTTTCCTTTTTATTCACAAATAAATTGCACGATTCTTATGAAAAATATTTGAATATTCTAACAATATGTTGTAAGATGAAAATGATTAGAAAAAGGAGTGATATGGATCATGGATTTAACAAACAAAAAAATACTTATTAGCGATGATTCAATTTTAGCTAGAAAACAATTAAAAGACATTATTAATACCATCGGTGAAGGTGCTGAATTTATTGATGCTGCCAACGGACAGGAAGCCATTGATAAATATAAAGAATTCACCCCGGATATCACTTTTTTGGACATCGTGATGCCTGTTAAGGATGGAATTGAAGCAGTAAAAGGTATTATGGAAATCAATAATCAGGCACAGATTATCATCGTGTCTTCCGTAGGTACCCAAACCCAGTTAAAAGCTGCATTGGAAGCCGGTGCCAAGGATTTTATCCAGAAGCCAATTGAGACCTCCCACGTGGAAACTCTTTTGCAGACTCATCTAAGATAGGAGGTATTTTTCCGATGTATGCACAATTTTTTGGGAACTACCTTTTAAACAGAAAAGCTGTTACACCGGAACAGTTGGCAAAAGCAATTGCAAACTCTTCCAATACACATATTAAACTCGGTACACTTGCTATGCATAAAGGTTTTATGACGGCTTCCGAGGTTGACGAAGTTTGCTTCCTGCAGACCAGAGAGGACAAACGTTTCGGTGAAATCGCCATAGAGCGTAATTATCTGTTTGAAGATCAATTAGAGGATTTATTAAAATCTCAGAATCCTGACTTCTTATTATTAGGTCAGAATCTTGTTGATACCGGTGCTCTTTCCAATGGGGAATTGGAAGAATTAATCATCGCTTATCAAAGTGATTATGAAATTGTTACTCCCACAGATCGGGCCGGCACCGAGGACACCCAGACATTAATTGAGAACTTTCTTATTTCAGCTGAGCGTCCTGTGGATGAAAACGCTGTCATGTATCTGAACCTGGTATTTAACAATCTGGTTCGTTTTATCGGAGATGATTTTACACCGCTGTCTCCTATTCAAACCAATGACTATGAAGTGAATTATTGCGTGACCCAAAACATTACCGGTCCCATCAGCATTTCGTCCAGTCTTGATATGGAAACAGACGTGGCCGTTGGATTTGCATCCAGATATGCAAAAATGGAATTCAGTGAATTTGATGAATACGTGAAAGCATCCTTAGAGGATTTCTTAAATCTTCACAACGGACTCTTTATTGTAAATATGTCAAATGAGTCCTCTATCGAGCTTACATTGGATCCGCCACACCAGGAAGAAGATCCGGTGCTGACACTTTCCGACAACTCATTTGTAATTCCGGTGATTTATCCCTTCGGAACCATCTACCTGTTGTTAACACTTTAAATTACATATTAAAAGAAGCTACCCAATTTGGTAGCTTCTTTTTTAATCCTCATTTTCCTTTTCATCCTTTGACGAATTTTCACCGGTATCTGTGGGCGAAGATTCACTGTTTGTTCTGGGGGATTCGGTATCGGTGGATGGAGTTTTGTTTTCTGCACTCGTATCCGTATTGGTGTTTGTATCCGTACTCGTACTTGTATTCGTGTTTGTATTACTTGAATCTGTATTTGTCGTCGATTCCTGAGTGGTTGGTGTGGTAGTCGTTTCCGTTGTCGGAGTCTCAGTGGTTTCCTGAACACCTGTATCAACGTTGGCTCCCCAAATCTTAAAGAACACGTGGTTACCGATTACGGTGTAGCCCGTAATACCAAACTTATCCGCATAATATTGGGTCATAAAAAACAGCCAGTCTCCGTTACGTGTTCCGGACAAGACTGCATTTGCAGCCTTCAAGCAGGATTCGCTTATTCCCCTTGCCATACATTTATTAACGGCATTTGGATAAGAAGTAAATTGCTTTGGTGCCATAATTACACCGGAAATTGTATTGGGGAACTTTGAGCTTTTTACTCGGTTCATAATAACGGATCCTACTGCAAGCTGTCCCGTATAGGATTCTCCACCTGCTTCAGCCATAATGGTTGCAGCTAAAAGTATTGTCTCATAGTCGTCTGCACTATATGATCCGCCGGTATACTCATTACTCTGTGATAATTGAGCGGCCAAAGCCTTTGCCTGTTCAGCTTGCGCAGCAGCTGCCTGAGCCTCTAAAGACTTCATTTGTGACTGTATTTCAGAAACCAGGTTTTTGCTTTCCTCAGCATTAAGAATCGCCACTCCCAACGCTTCTTTTTTATCATCCAGCTCTTCTGAAGTCTCCTTTAGTAAAGAATTCATTTCTTTTTGATTGGAACTTAACAAATCTTTCGCTGTCTGAAGATCGTTATACTTCGAATTTAAAGTCTCGGACTTTTGTGCGATGGTAGTCTGAAGTTCCTGATAGGATTCCAAAAGCTGCCTGTCATAGTTTACGATTTCGGAAATCATGGCGGCTCTCGTTAAAAAATCGGATATGGAACCACTGGTAAGCAATGCCACCAAAATATTGGTGTCATTTTGATTCTCATAGAAATAAACCATGCGTTTTTTCATGGCTTCGTACTGAATGTCTTCATTACGTTTTGCTTCAGCCAGCTCCACTTCCAATTGAGAAATTTCCTCTTCCGTACCTGCGATTGTCTCATTGGCTGAGGCAATCTGAGCATTTATGGCCGACATTTTTTTGTAAAGAGAATTGTATTCGCTTTCTAATTTATCCGTTTCCTCTTTCAGGTCGGATACATCCTCCTGGGCATCTTGTTTCTTCTTGTTGGCATCATCAAGTGCCTTTTGAGTCTCTGCTTTTTGTTTCTCAATATCCGAAGCGTATACGCTTGTTACACTTGAAAGAGCAAACGTAAAAATAAGGAGGCATGCTATAACTGCCCGTAATATTCTGTTTTTCATGCATCCTCCTTTCTAATTTAGAAGACTTAAGAACCGTCCCCTGTCTTGAATTTATCTGCAGGAAGTTGATAGTCCTTCCATAGCCACTGCGCCACCGCGCACAATATCAATGTGTTTAAAGGTCTTTCGAAGTAATTGACAAAGATCGTTGTTCTTGCGCTCCGTTAAGCAACTCTCCAGAATCAACGCATCTACATCAGTATCCACCACACGGATTTTAAAAGTCTCTGCGATACGATAAGCCTCTGCCTTTTCCTCGGGAGTAATTCGCTTAATCTTTGCAAACAAAACCTCTTTCATATGAATGGGCATGTCCGTCAAATCCACTACTTTAATTACTTCCACCATGGTGTTTAACTGTTTCTTAATCTGCTCAAAGGTTACGTCATCGGATGTGACGCAAATCGTCATGCGAGAAACATCCGTATGCTCCGTAGTACCTACCGTAAGGCTTTGTAAATTATAGCATTTTGCGGAAAAAAGACCGGAAACCTTTGCAAGTACACCCACCTGGTTTTCCACATACAGTGCAATCCAACGATTTTTCATAATTCCTGTATCCATGGTCCCCTCCTATTTTAAAATCATTTCACTCATGGGATTTCCACCCTTAACCATTGGAAGAACCAATTCCTCCGGTGAAATCATAAACTCAAGAATGGTAGGCTTACCCTTAACTTTCTTGGCTTCTTTTAGAGCAGGTAAAATCTCTTCGTTGGACTCCACACGAATACCTTTGATTCCATAAACATCTGCAAGTTTCACGAAATCCGGAACATATTCACCAAGTACGGAGGTTACATCCTTTGAAGCATCTTTAAATCCCGACTGCTTGCGAAGAGATACCATGCTGTAACGCTTACCGTAAAACAATTGCTGCATCTGGCGTACCATGCCAAGGTATTGATTGTTCATAACACAGATGACCACTTCCGCTCCCTGGCAAACCGCAGTAGCCAATTCTTGCATGTTCATCTGAAAACCACCGTCACCGGTGATACAAACAACATCCTTTTTCGGAGCACCAATGGCTGCTCCAACTGCAGCAGGGAAACCAAAGCCCATGGTACCAAGTCCTCCGGAAGTAATAAACTTAGAGTCCCTACCGGTCTTAATGTACTGAGTCGCCCACATCTGATGCTGTCCCACATCCGTAACCACAATGGACTTCGGAAAGACTTCATTGATGGCTTCCATTACTTTCTGTGGAGAAACACCCTTGCCCTCTCTCATGGAAAGCGGATAGTCTTTTTCCCATACATCAATCTTCTTTAACCACTCTTTGGTGTGAAGCGGCTTCGCCCATTCCAGCATTTTTTCCAATGCCAGGGAAGCATCGGAAACAACCGGAATATCCACCACTACATTTCTGGAAATGGATGCCGTCTCCACATCCACGTGAATAATCTTTGCCTTCGGAGCAAATTCATTTAAATCCCCGGTAATTCGATCGTTAAATCTGGTACCGATGGAAAATAACACATCACATTCCATAACAGCCATGTTCGCTGCATAGCGTCCATGCATACCGGAGTTTCCTACATAAAGCGGATGATCCTCAGGCATGGTGCCCTTTCCCATAATGGTGGTGACCACCGGAATCTGCATGGCTTCCGCAAAAGCTTTTAACTTTTCACCGGCTCCGGAAATCTTTACTCCGCCTCCGGCCAAAATAATAGGCTGCTTTGCTGAGGACAACAGTTTAAAAGCTCGCTTTAACTGACCGATATGTACGGTCTCGTTTGGATTGTATCCTCGAATGGAAACACTTTCCGGATACTCTGCCGGACCTTCCTGGGTCTGAATATCCTTTGGAATATCAATGATTACCGGTCCCGGTTTTCCGGTGGTGGCAATCACAAATGCCATTTTTAGAATACGTCCCAATTCTTTTCTGTCACGTACGGTAACGGAATACTTGGTAACGGAACGGGTCATACCAACAATATCCACCTCCTGGAAGGCATCGTTTCCGATGAGTCCCTGAGGCACCTGTCCGGTTAAAACTACAAGCGGCACACTGTCATAATGCGCATCCGCAATAGCGGTAATGGTATTGGTGGCACCGGGTCCGCTGGTAACCAAACACACTCCCGGCTTTCCCGTGGCTCTGGCATAGCCCTCAGCTTCGTGAACCAATGCCTGCTCATGACGTGCAAGAACCACATGAAGGTTCTCCTGCTTGTATAGCTCGTCCATAATGTCAACAATCATGCCACCGGGATAAGCAAATACCGTATCCACGTTTTCTTCCGTCAATGCCTTTATGATTAATTTCTTTCCTGCAATGTCCATCTTTTTTCCTCCCCGTAAAAGTATTATTTCTTACGATAGGTCATGAAATAATACTCCAAATCGTAGTACGTCTCTTCTTCTCCTTCCACTGCCACTTCCCAGTTTTCTTTTTCATCCAAGTTCGGGAAGTATGCATCCGCTTCGTACGCATAATCGATTTTGGTAACGTAAGCCAAATCACATTCATCAATGAGCTGTGCGTAAACTGCCGCTCCACCGATAATATAAACATCATCCGAATTGTAGTTCTTCAGCTCTTCGTGCAACTCATCCAAGTCATGGACAACTACCACGCCATCTTTTGTAAAATTCGGATTTTTCGTAAGTACAATGTTGACTCGATCCTTTAAGGGAGCTCCGTTTGGAAAACTCTCCAAGGTTTTTCTTCCCATAACCACTACCTTACCCAAGGTGGTGGAACGGAAGAATTTCATATCTGCGGGTATGGATACCAAAAGCCTTCCTTTGCTTCCGATTCCCCAATTTTGATCAACTGCTACAATTGCTTTCATCTTTTTCCCCTTTTTATAATTAGACTGCGATTGGAATATTCTTCACCTGTGGATTGGTTTCATAATCAATCATCTTAATGTCATCTTCGGTAAACTCATAAAAATCCTTAATGTCCGGGTTCATCCAAAACTTCGGTGCCGGAAACTGAGGACGGGTAATCAGTTCTTTTACAATATCCAAATGCCGGTCGTAAATGTGGGCGTCCGCAATCACATGCACAAACTCTCCCGGCTCCATATCGCATACCTGTGCCAACATATAGATCAGTACGGAATACTGACATACATTCCAGTTATTGGCTGCCAAAATATCCTGAGAGCGCTGGTTTAAAATACCGTTTAACACCAGTTTATCGCTACCCGGCTTTTGGGTCACATTAAAGGTCATGCTGTAAGCACACGGATAAAGGTTCATATCCTCCAAATCCTGATGCACGTAAATATTTGTCATTATGCGACGGGAAAAAGGATTGTTCTTTAAGTCATAAATCACACGATCCACCTGGTCCATAAAGTAGCCGGTATCATCCTTTTCAAAGCGTGAAATCTTATCAGCACCAAAAGCATGCACAAGGCCCTCTTCCGTAATATCTCTGTAGTGATGCTTTACGGACATCTGATAACCGTAGGCTTTTCCTATGGAGCCTTCTTCATCTGCCCATTCATCCCAAACGGTGGATTTTAAATCATGAATGTTGTTGGACTTTTTCTGCCAAATCCAAAGCATTTCATTGGTGGCAGATTTTACTGCTGTCTTGCGAAGGGTAATGGCCGGAAACTCCTCTGCTAAGTTATAGCGATTGACTACACCAAACTTCTTGATGGTATAGGCCGGAGTTCCATCCTCCCAATGAGGGCGTACCTTTTCTCCTTCGGTACTGGTGCCATTTTCAATAATATCCCGACACATATCTACAAAAATCTGATCTGCTTTACTCATTTTCCCGCTCCTCATTTCTCATCTTTTAATGATTTTCCGGCTTCTTCCATCACTTTTTTACATCTGGGATCCGTAATGATAGTCTCGATATTCTTTGAGATATCAATGGCTCTTGGATTGTCGGAAATTAAGACTCCCATACTCCAAATCAATTCATACTCATCCACATCCAATTCAAAATTCAACGCCTGCGCAACGAAATCCCGAACCACTTCCTCGCTGTTTGGAAGGCCTTCGATTCCTCCGTTGGGGCCACCTGCCATAATGGACTGAATAATGGTGGCAATCCCCTTAAACTCTACGGATGTAATGTCTTTCTTTAACTTCTCTCTGACGCCGCTCTTTTCGAAGCACTCAAAGGCTGAATAGTTTAAGTCCACGGTATTTTCCACCGCTTCTCTTAAAAGCCAAGCTTTAATCTTTGCGGTCGTTGGCTCAATCATCTGAACCGCATGAATACGTCCCCAACCGTGAAGTCTGCGGCCGGCCTCCATAATAGCGGTATCTCCGTCATCCCAACTTTTCATTACGTAAAAGCAGAATAACGAAAACTCGTCAGACAATGCCATCAAGCGAATCAAATCCTTAATCTCTTCATCCTGTACCTGGAACACTTCCTGAAGTTCAATACCGATTTTAACAATTTCTCTGTCATCGGATTCCGTAATGGCGTGAATGGAATACTGAAAAATCATTTCAGCATCCAATTCCTCGGCATGGGCCGGAATATAGAGCTGAATCACATCGATTAATGCAAGCGCACCGTATTTCTCGCCCATATTCTTGAAAATCATATCGATGGTTTCAAACACTTCCTCGGAAGCACCCGGGCGAAGCATATTGAGAGCTGCCTGAATCTGAAATACGTCACCCTCTTCAATATCCTTTTCTCCCACATGGTATAAAAATACACCGTCTTTTCCCCCGTCTACCCAGGGCAGTCCCTTTTCCTCCAATCGGGGAAGCGCAAAATCCTCCGGCAAATGGTCGTCATCCACTAAGTTTTTCTGAATGTATTCAAAAATAGACATAGATTTCTCCTTATAACATAATTCAACAGTCTGATTATACCATTTAACCCGGTTTCATCCAACAAAAAACCACAAAATATTGTATTTTTTGTCCGTTTTTTTTACAAGAAAAAGGGCTTTGGAAAAATCCAAAGCCCAGAATAAAATTATCGATTAAATTCCAAAGAGTGTTTTACATGTAAAAGTTCTTCGGATTTCTCGGAAAGAGGTTCTCCAAAATACTCTTTATACAAATTTAAAACATCTTCATTTTCATGGGAGAATCTAAGGGGCATACCCTGATCCAATTCATGGAGGAATTTGCCTCTTACGAAGGCTCTCTCTTCATCCTCCGTATTAATCGGCTGACCGCCACCGCCGGAACATCCTCCCGGGCAAGCCATAACTTCCACGAAATCATACTTTACTTCTTCACGAAGAACCGCTTCGCAAAGCGCTCTGGCATGGCCTAAGGAACTTACTACCGCAATACGTACCTTGGTACCTTTTAAGTCAAATTCCTTTTCCGTCCAAGGATGATTCTCATGGCCTTCAAATCCGTTTACTTCTTTAAACAAATCTGCAGGCGGGTTTTCACCCATTACCTTAAAGTATGCGGTACGAAGAGCCGCCTCCATAACACCTCCGGTGGTGCCGAAGATCACACCTGCACCAGTGTACTCACCCATAATTCTATCAAAAGGTGCATCCGACACACGATCCGCAGGAATATGCTCTTTCTTTAAAAGTCTGGTGACTTCTCTGGTGGTAAGTACCACGTCCACATCGTTTGCTCCAAAAGAAGTCTTCATGGAATCCATGTCGCACTCTGCTTTTTTTGCTACACAAGGCATAATGGAAACCGTAAAGATTTTTTCCGGATCTACGCCGATTTTCTCAGCAAAATATGTCTTCATTACCGCGCCGAACATCTGCTGCGGACTCTTTGCGGAAGAAAGCTGGGGTACCAACTCCGGAAACTGCTTTTTAATAAAGCGAATCCATCCGGGGCAACAGCTGGTAAACATCGGATATTTTTCCATGTCACCCTTGCCCAGTCGATGTAAAAATTCATTTCCCTCTTCCATTATGGTAAGGTCTGCAGTAAATGAAGTATCAAACACATAGTCTGCACCCAGCTGCTTTAAGCAGCCTGCCAGGCGATTTACGGTAGCGGTTTTTGCATCCAATCCAAAGGGTTCTCCCCAAGCGGTACGAATAGCCGGAGCAATCTGGAATACGGTAACCACTTCCGGATTCTCGATGGCTTCAATCACACGATCCGTATCATCTCTGGCGCGAAGAGCGCCTACCGGACAGTGGGTAATACACTGACCACAAAGGGTACAATCCGTATGATGAATGCTACGTCCGTCGAAGGTACCGATGTGAGTATGCTTTCCGGTACCCAAGGTATCCCAAATATGCATGGTCTGTACTTTATCGCAAATCTGGATACAACGCATACATTTAATACATTTATTGTTATCACGAATCAGAGGATAGCCCTCTTTCCAGGGTAACTTTTTCTCCGGTTCGTGATACTTTTCATAAAGATCCGTATCCAAGGAAAAGTCGATGCAAAGATTCTGCAACTGGCAATTTCCGCTGCGTACACATGTAGTACAGTTTCCGTCGTGCTTACTCATAATAAGCTCCAGATTCTTTCTGGAGGCCTTACGTACACGGGAAGAATTGGTAATGATACTCATACCCTCTCGAACCACGTTATCGCAGGCAGGAATCAACTTATTCTCACCCTCTACTTCCACACAGCAAAGTCGGCATGCGCCGATTTCATTTATATCTTTTAAATAGCAAAGGTGTGGAATCTCCACGTTGGCTACCTTTGCCGCTTCCATAATGGTACTTCCCTCAGCCACTGCATAGGGAGTTCCGTTAATCTTGATATTTACCATTCTCTGATTCTCCCTCCTTTAAAGACGCCAAGTCCAAAGTGATCGCAACGTAAGCAGCGTCCGCATTCCTGATGGCACTCTTCCTCACTCATGCCCTCGCCTACCAGGTCGAAGTCACCTGCAATATCAGAAATATGTCTGCTCTTTAACGTAACGCGACCACAAGCCGCTTTATTGGAAAGATCGGGAGAAGGAATCTCCACATCCACTGTAATCTTATGATCGAATCCTAAAAAGTCATCGATGTTTTTCGCAGCTACCTTTCCTGCTGCAATGGCTCGAATCACCGTAGCCGGTCCGGATACCGCATCGCCTCCGGCAAATACATTACCGGATCCCGGAACAAAGGTAGATAAGTCCGCCTTAATCACACCACGCTCTGTCTCAATTCCTCCGGGTGCCAGTTCTCCCGCATGGATAGCCTGTCCAATGGCTACCACGATAATGTCACAAGGGATACGTACCAACTCTTTATCCGCCTTACGCACTCCCGTACGTCCGTCATCTCCTACAGAGGAAATAATCTGTGGCTGTGCCCAAAGAGCTACTACCTCACCTTTTTCATTTAGCTCAATGTGATCCGGAGCATGAAGGGTAAGAATCTCTGCCCCCTCTGCCTGTGCTTCCTCAATCTCTTCGGGAAGTGCCGTCATATCCGCAATCCGGCGACGGTAAACACAGGTGACGCTCTTTGCTCCCAAACGAAGGGAGGTACGTGTGGCATCCATGGCCACGTTTCCGCCACCGATGACAAGAACAGTCTTTCCGGAGAAGTCCTTTTTCTCTCCTTCTCCCACGGATCGAAGCATCTCTACTGCAGATACCACGCCCTTTCCGTCCTCGCCTTCAATGCGGAGTTTCTTATCGTCATGAGCTCCGATGGATACGTATACCGCATCATAGTTTTTCTTTAATTCTTCAATTGTGACATCGGTACCGATATTGGTGTTTAGCTTCACTTCCACACCGGAATCCAAAATATACTGAATATCTTTATCCAATACTTCCTGTGGCAAACGGTAATCCGGAATACCATAGCGAAGCATACCGCCCAGTTTCTTACGCTGCTCGTAAACACATACCTCATGTCCCATCAAACGTAAGAAATAAGCTGTGGTAAGACCACCCGGTCCACCACCTACAACGGCTACCTTTTTACCTGTAGCCTCCGCTTTCTTTTCCTGTGGAACCTCACCTGCATGATCTACCGCATAGCGCTTAATTCCACAAATGTTAATAGCAGCATCTACCATGGAGCGACGACAATGGTCCTCACAAGGATGCTCGCATACATATCCGCAAACTGATGGAAATGGATTGTCTCGACGAATGAGACGAACTGCATCTTCACACTTATCTGCACCGGTTAAGGCAATATATCCCGGTACATCCACGTGCGCAGGACAAATAGCTGCACAGGGAATGGAATTATCCATAGTATAAAGACAATAAGATTTGACCACGTGACGTTCGTAGTCTTCTCGAAAATATTTTAAACTGTTTAATACCAAATTTGCTGCCTCATAACCGATGGCGCAATCTGCGGTATCACGAATGACTGTTGCCAGTTCTTCAATTTCAATTACGGAGTTTTCATCTCCTTCTCCGTCTAAAATCTCCTCAATCATATCCGCAAGACGAGCCAAACCGATACGGCAGGGAGTACACTTTCCGCATGATTCCACGTGGCTCATACGAAGTGCGTTTAATGTAAGGTCTACAGGACATACCCCCTTTGGAGTGGCCTGCACCTTTCTGGTTACATGATCGGCAAACTGCTGATAAGCCTGATGCAGCATGCCCGGCGATTCAATTTGTAACTGTGCCATAAAAACCCCTTCCTCGTTCCTTATTTTTACCCTCAAAGGAACAACTTTTCACAATACTTTTTTATTTTAACAAATAAGAATTCACTACGCCACAGTTGTCTAAAAATTAACAAATTTTTTAACAAAATAAGCCACAAAGACACTTTTAATGAGTATCTTTGCGGCTTAAAATCAATTCAAAAACAATTGTAAAACTGATTAGTCGTTATTGCAAGCAAGTGCTGCGGTAATGATTGCCATTGAGTAAACTTCGATGGCGTTACATCCACGTGAAAGGTCGTTGATGGATGCATTTAATCCAAGAAGGATTGGGCCGTAAGCTTCGAAGTTACCAAGACGCTGAGCAATCTTGTAACCGATATTACCTGCATTGATATCCGGGAAGATAAATGTATTTGCGTGACCTGCTACTGCAGAACCCGGACACTTTGTCTTAGCAACACGTGGGGATACGGCTGCATCGAACTGTACTTCACCTTCGATCGGAAGTTCCGGATATTTTTCCTTAGCCTTGGCAGCAGCGTTTCTCATCTTATCTACATCTTCACCCTTACCTGAGCCAAGTGTAGAGTAGCTTAAGAATGCAACCTTAGGATCAACGCCGAAGATCTTTGCACACTCTGCTGTCTCACCTGCGATCTCAACAAGTTCATCCTCAGAAGGCTTAATGTTAATCGCACAGTCAGCCATAGCAAGTACTTCGTTCTCGCCGGTAGCGGAAGGACGAACCAAGATAAAGCAAGAAGATACTACAGAGTTACCCGGCTTTGTCTTAATAAGCTGTAATGCCGGACGAACGGTATCTGCTGTAGAGTAAGTAGCACCACCCAAAAGAGCATCTGCAACACCCATCTTTACAAGCATGGTACCGAAGTAGTTTGCCTGAGAAAGGGTCTTCTTTGCTTCTTCAGGAGTCACACCCTTAGACTTACGAAGTTCGCAGAACATATCTACCATTTCATCGAAACGATCATAGTTTAAAGGATCGATAATGGTTGCTCCGTTAATGTTGTAACCTGCTTCTTCAGCAGCGTTCTTTACTTCTTCTACGTTTCCGAGCAAAATCGGTTTTAAGAAGCTTGATGATAAAAGTCTTGAGGAAGCCTCTAAAATACGTGGGTCAGAACCTTCAGTAAATACGATAGTCTTTGGACTTTTTTTCAAAGTCGCAATCATGTCTCCAAATCCAAACATTTGAAAACCCTCACTTTCTTAAAAATTTATATTATTACTTTTCGTAACGTTTTTCGTCACATGTGGTAAAACCACTACACAATAATAGCACGTTAAAAATTTTTTTCAATGGCAAAGCATAAAAAGTTTGCACATTTTAGGGAACAAAAGCTGCGTCTTCAATGCCCCCTTCGCTGCCCACAAACACCGTAGGAGAAAGGCTTTGCATATAGGATAAAACAGATACGAATTTATCTCCCTCAGCCAAATATGTGGTGGCCCCGGTGGCATAAGCCGGGAGAATCTGATAGCTGATGTCTCCGCTTTCCGTCACACGGATTTTTACCGCCATGGTGGATCCGATATTCTCATTAAAAATAAAGTTTCCCAAGCTGTAGAATATGGGCTTTCCGTTATAATACTCCATGCCCTGTAAGACATGGGGATGAGAACCAATCACCGCATCCGCTCCAGCATCGATATAAGCATGTCCGTTTGCCACCTGATAATCCGTCAGTTCATCCGTATGCTCCACGCCCCAATGAACACAGACAAAAAGATAGTCCACCTGATCCTTTGCGGCAGTAATGGCGCTGCAAAGTGCGGTGGTGTCATAGCAGGTAAAAACTCCCGGCTGAGAATTATCTACATTCCAGGACCCCACGGGAATCACACGGGATGCTGCCAAAAATCCATACTTCTTTCCGTTTACTTCCTTTATAACAAGTTTTGAAGCATCCTCACGACTTGTACCGGCTCCGGTGTATTCAATGCCTGCATCCGTTAGAGTGGTAAACGTATCGGTCAAAGCATCCTTTCCAAAGTCTAACACATGGTTATTGGCCAAGCCTGCCACATCCACTCCCATATCCGTAAGCATAGATACAAAAGAAGGATTTACCCGGAACGTAAACTGTTTGTCCGGTGCCTGCTCTCCCCGCTCGGAAAAGCAAAACTCATTATTAATTTCTAAAATGTCCGCGCCTCGTAATTCATTTAACAAGTCACTGCTTACCACCCCTTCAATACCTTTTGAAGTATAGTTATTCTGCACGTAATTGGAAAGTTCCACATCACCGGTAATCACAATGGTGGTATCAGGAACAGTCTCCGGCTCATCTGCTGCTTCTTCCGGCACTTCTTTCACATCCGACACCGACTCCGTTCCTTCCGCAACTGTCTCTTCCGTAACACTTTCTTCCTTTGTCAGTCTCTCCTTAACTTTTTCATCCACGCGGAAATAAACACCGCCGGCCAAAAGAACAGAAATCGCAAGGACCACTAAACTGATTATGAGTGTTTTCTTTTTTTGTTTCATACTCCTCCACCAATCATACGTTAATCATAAAGGTATTTTATAACAAATCATAGGTTTTTCATATCCCAAGAACCATTGTTTCCAATAAGTTACAGTGCTATACTTCCCCTTGAGAAAAATACATAAGAAAAGAGATGACTAATATGAAAAACACCAAAAAATTAATATTCTCAGCACTCTTAAGTGCACTCACCTTTGTAGCAACCTTTGTAATTAAACTTCCGACTCCCACCATGGGCTATATCCATCCCGGAGATGCGGTGGTCTTGCTTAGCGGGGTATTACTTGGACCTGTCTACGGAGGACTGGCTGCAGGATTCGGTTCTTTGCTTGCTGACTTAGTGGGTGGATATTTTACTTATGCTCCCGCCACTTTCATTATCAAAGCACTTACCGCAATCATTGCCGCTTTCCTTTACAAAGAGTTTCAGAAAGTTTGGAACGAAAAACGAAAGAGTGTATCCTTTATTATCTCCGGTGTGGTTGGAGAAAGCTTTATGGTCATCGGATACTTCCTATATGAAATCTTTTTGCTTGGCATACTAAGCGGCGGTCTAAACTCCGCATCTGTATCTGCAGGAATCGTAGCCGCCGCCTCAGGAATCGTATTTAATATTGTTCAGGGCAGTTTCGGCGTTATCTTAGGTGCCGTACTTCGCCCCATCCTTGATCCAATCGTAAAGAAAAATCTTTATTCAAACTGATTGGAAGCCGGATTATAAAAGTAGTTGATAGGGGAAATCGTGTTTACAACCCACGATTCCTCTACATCTTCTGCTTTGCAAAAGTCTTCCAAACTATCGTAATAGTCTCTTAATCTTGCATTTACCACCGATAACAGCATTACCGGATCTCTTGGTAATCGTTCATTCATTAAGCTTCGTCAATAGCCTTTCCAATATCGTTTCGTTTATACTTATTCTTAAAGTCAATCCACTCGCAAGCTTTATATGCTTCACTTCTGGCTGTCTTTAAGTCACTGCCCTTTGCGGTAACACCAAGGACACGCCCGCCGTTTGTAACGATGCGACCCTCTGCATCAAAGGCGGTTCCTGCATGGAAGCAGAAATAGTTTTCATTATCAAACTTCTCAAAGCCTGTAATGGGAAATCCCTTTTCATAAGAAACCGGATATCCTTCGGAAGCAAGTACCACACATACCGCAGCATTATCCTCAAACTCTAAGGTAAGCTGATCTAAGGTACCTTCTACACAAGCTTCCATTACATCCATGATGTCGTTTTTCATTCGCGGAAGTACCACCTGAGCCTCCGGATCACCGAATCTGGCATTGTATTCCAACACCTTCGGACCTTCCTCGGTAAGCATGAGTCCAAAGAAGATAACACCCTTAAACTCTCTGCCTTCTGCTTTCATGGCATCCACCGTCTTTTGGTAGATGTTTGCCTTACAGAATTCATCCACTTCCTTGGTATAGAAGGGAGATGGAGAAAATGTACCCATACCACCGGTATTTAATCCCGTATCTCCGTCACCTGCGCGCTTATGATCCTGTGCGGAGGACATAATCTGAATGGTATTTCCATCCACAAAAGATAAAACAGATACTTCGCGTCCGGTCATAAACTCTTCCACCACCATGTGATTTCCGGCAGAACCGAACTTCTTATCCAACATAATTTCTTTTACGCCGGCCTTTGCTTCTTCCAATGTGTTGCAGATTAAAACACCTTTGCCTAAAGCCAAACCGTCTGCCTTTAATACGATGGGCATCTTGGCAGTTTCCAAATACTCCAGAGCCTTATCCGCATCATCAAAGGTTTCATATCCTGCTGTTGGGATGTTGTATTTTTTCATTAAGTCTTTGGAGAAGGCTTTGCTTCCTTCCAAAATGGCAGCGTTCTTTCTCGGTCCGAATACCTTTAATCCGGCTTTTTCAAACTCGTCTACGATTCCGCCAACCAAAGGATCGTCCATTCCGATGACAGAAAAATCAATTTGCTGTTCCTTGGCAAAAGAAACCAACTTATCAAATTCCATAGCACCGATGGCTTCACAGGAAATCTTTTTTCCTTCTACCTTCATGGAAGCAATGCCTGCATTTCCCGGGCAGCAAACAATCTCTGTTACCCTTTTGCTCTTGCTAAGAGCCTGACAAATGGCATGCTCTCTTCCGCCGCTACCTACTACCAAAACTTTCATGACATATCTCCTCTTTTAAATGCGCTTTGCTTTGCCGTCTTCCACACGAATTTTACCATGGGCGATAAGGTCGATTGCCTGTGGCAAAAGAACCCATTCTGCTTCTTCCATAATTCTTCGCTGAAGAACTTCCGGCGTATCATCCTCTTTTACTTCCACTGCCTTTTGCAAAATGATTGGGCCCGTATCCGTTCCCTCATCCACAAAATGCACGGTAGCACCGCTTACTTTTACACCACGGGCCAACGCACCTTCGTGTACTTTTAATCCGTAATACCCTGTACCGCAAAATGAGGGAATTAAGGATGGATGAATGTTAATGATTTTGTTTCTGTATTTTTGAATCATCTCTTCCGGAATCACTACCAAAAAGCCTGCCAACACCACAAGGTCAACCTTGGCATCATCTACGGCAGCAATCAACGCTTTATTGTATGCTTCTTTGTCCGGAATCTCTTTTCGGGATACGCAAACGGCTTTGATCCCCGCATTTCTGGCACGCTCCAAGGCATAGGCATCTGCGTTGTTGGAAATTACTACCCCAATTTCCGTATCCGTAATCTTGCCACTTTGGATGGCATCTATAATCGCCTGAAGATTGGTTCCGCCTCCCGAAACCATCACTGCAATTCGAAACATTTCTCTTCCCTTTCCCGCTTCTTAGATAAGGTCTACTCCCTTTTCACCGTTCACAATCTTACCAACCACAAACGGCTTATCTCCGGCACTTTCAATAGCCTTTAATGTAGCATCCACATCGGAAGCATTTACGGCGATTACCATACCAAGGCCGCAGTTAAAGGTATTAAACATCATTTCTTCGGAAATATCTCCGGTCTTCTGTAACAAATCAAAGATTGGAGGTTTCTCATAAGAGTTCTTTTCGATAACTGCTCTCTTTCCTTCAGGAAGCATTCTCGGAACGTTTTCATAGAAACCGCCACCTGTAATATGGCTGCATCCGTGAACTCTTATGCCTGCATCCTTAATGGCTTTCATGGCCTTTACATATATTCTGGTCGGACGAATGAGAGCCTCACCCAAAGTCTCGCCTAACTCATCATAATAGGTATCCAAGGATTCTTTTGTCATTTCAAAGACCTTACGAACCAAGGAGAATCCGTTGGAGTGAACACCGGTGGAAGCCATGCCGATAAGTACATCCCCATCTGCAATCTCCTCTCCGGTAATAATATCTTTCTTATCTGCTACGCCTACGGCAAAGCCTGCCAAATCGTAGTCATCCTCCGGCATAAGTCCCGGATGCTCTGCGGTTTCTCCGCCGATAAGTGCCGCGCCGGACTGCTTACATCCTTCTGCCACACCGCTTACGATGGTGGCAATCTTTTCCGGATAGTTCTTTCCGCATGCAATATAGTCTAAAAAGAATAATGGTTCACCGCCTGCACAAGCCACATCGTTTACGCACATAGCTACTGCATCGATTCCGATGGTATCATGCTTATCCATTAAAAATGCAAGTTTTACTTTTGTACCGCAGCCGTCGGTTCCGGACAAAAGAACAGGCTCTTCCATTTCCTTAATCTTGCTTAAAGAAAAGGCTCCGGAAAAGCCGCCGAGTCCGCCTAAGACCTCTTCTCTCATAGTTTCCGCAACAAACTTTTTCATGAGTTTTACTGACTCGTAGCCTGCCTCGATGTCTACACCTGATGACTTGTAATCCAATCCCATTTCTGATAATTCCTTTCATTATTTCCAAATATATATTTACCCGTATTTGGACTGAATGCAGATATTTCCTCGGCACCGTCTCCACTTTACCTCATCCCGGTGAATGTCTGTAATGTCCTGCACTCGTAAACGGTGCAGTCCAACAGACATACACAGTGTATTCGGAACGTTCCGCGGTGACTA
>JAEEGL014195537.1_pt1 | contig 21713 bp, 20 predicted proteins | sample 9134231 | NCBI WGS metagenome assembly JAEEGL01 (sample SAMN16246548, study PRJNA631951) | gut metagenome | biome: gut microbiome; feature: rumen; material: fiber-attached | host: Bos | place: Iran: Karaj | collected 2018-10
AATACCTTCTTCGAAGGATGGGTTATGTGGTTTGCCAGCTCGCCGTCGTTGGTCATGATGAGAAGGCCCGTGGTCTCGTAGTCAAGCCTTCCCACGGGGAAGACCCTCATGTCCACCTCGGTCATGAGGTCGAGGACCGTAGGCCTGTCCTTTTCGTCGCTGGTGGTGGTGACGTAGCCTGCGGGCTTATTGAGAGCGTAGTAGACCAGCTTCTCGCTGCCCTGTATGTACCTGCCGTCCACCTGGACCAGGTCGCTCTCCTTAACGTCGTAGCCCGGCTCTTTGAGCACGGCCCCGTTGACCTTTACACGGCCCGAGACTATGAGCTCGTCGGCGGCGCGCCTTGAGCAGACCCCCGCCGACGCGATGTACTTGTTTATCCTCATTTTCGCTTTCCGCCTTTAGATCAGGGCGATGTAGCCGGACTTGACTCCGGTGAAGGGCTTATCCTTGAGGGAATCCCAGACGCAGGAGAGTTCTTTGTCATAGATCATTATCCTTCTCCCCTTAGGGATCTTGGGCAGCTCGCTAAGAGCGTAGGGCAGGCGGTAGACGCCGTTCTCCGCGCCCTTCTTTCCGAAGCCCTGGCCCTCGTAGACCGGCAGGGTCTTTACGTCTCTGTAGACGTAGGAGTTGACCACGCAGTACTCGACGCCGTCCCTCATCTCGAACATGGGGGTGCAGAGGTCTCTGCTGGGATTGCCCGGGGTCCTGAGGAAGCCGGTTGCGACGCTGTCACTGACAGGCTTTACGCAGGACTCGAAGAGGCCGTAGATCTCGCTGCCCGCGCTGCCCGAGAAGCTGAAGACCAGCACGCCCTCGTGGTCCTTAAGGGTGTTGATCACGAAGCCGGTGCAGATGTCGTTGATCACTATGTCGGTGGGAGTCGCGTCCATGACCACGTACTTCTTGCCCAGCCTCTTCTTCCAGGCCCTGGACAGGGGCTCGCCGCAGGTCGCCTTCATGGCTGTGGGAGCGGTGTTGCCCTCGAAGGTGGAAAGCGCGAAGCTGTTGCCGCCGTTATCCTCGAAGAAGAGGGTCCTCTCGTCGTTCTTAAACTGCTTGCCGTCCCAGGCAAGGGGCTTTGAGAGCATCATGAATTTGCGGCGCAGCCCGCGGCTGGTGTCCATGGTGATTGAGCAGTTGGCGCCGTACATGTGCAGGTTGAGTATGCCGCTGGGTATGAGCCAGGTGCCTGCGTACTTGTCGATGACCTCCTGAGGGATGGGCTTCGCCTTCTTGTAGATGTCGACTCCTTCTTCGTACATGGCGTAGGCGAACATGCGGCAGAGGACCTCCTGGACGTTCTGCCTGCAGTCGTGGGTCTCCGACATGGCGAGCACGGCGTTGTACTTGGGAAGCACTATGAACTGGGTGTCGAACTGGAAGCTGTTGCCGCCCTTAAGGAGGGCTCCCTCGCCCAGGTCGTAATCCAGGCGCTCAAGGCAGACGGTATCCCAGCCGAGGCCGAACTTCTTCGACCTGCTGTCCTTCTTGAGGAAGGTGCAGCCCTGCATCTTAGCCATCTCGGCCTTGCTCTCCTCGCTGATGATGTCGTTCTTCTCCAGGAAGAGGCGGCCGAAGAGGCAGAGGTCCTTCATGCTGGTGGTATAGCCGGCTCCGCCCTGGATCAGCAGCTTTTCGGGAGGGAAGCCGCTCTCGACCACCAGGGGATAGTCGGGGTTGCAGTTGTAGGCGAGCCTGGAGGAATGGGCCCCTATGGGCTCGGTGATGTGGTTCATGCAGTAGTCGCCGTACTTTTCGCCGCTGACCTCGGCCACGACCATCTCGGCCACGGTGAAGCCGTCGTTGCAGTATACCGAATACTCGCCGGGATCGGCCTTGAGATAGCTGTGGGCGAAGAAATCGTAGACCCAGTCATAGTAGGCGTCTTCGGGAGTGGTGTCGGAGACCGAGAAGCCCTTCCACTGGGTGCCGGGAAGAGCGGGAGAGTGGCTCAGGCAGTGGCGGAGGGTGATCTTCTTATACCTTTCGTCGGGCATGGTGAAGCGGGGGAGGTACTTGTACACCGGGGTGTCCAGGTCGACCTTGCCCTGCTCTACCAGCTGCATGACGGCCACGGTGCAGAAGATCTTGGAGACCGACGCCACGTTGTAGGTGCAGTCGGTGGTGGCGGGCTTCGGATTCTTTCCGCCGGTAGTGCCAAGAGCGTCGGCGGCTATGATCTTTCCGTCCTTCATGATGGCGTAGGATATTGAGGTGTACTTCTCGGGAAGCCCGTAGGACAGGATCTCGGTAAGCTTTTCGGTAAGGGTCTTCATAGGTTCTCCTTTCGTCGGTCAGGCATATATTTATACGGTTTCTTATCGGTTTCGGTCCGCGGCCCATCGTCCGCAGTATATACAGTTTATATTTTTTCGGGCAAGTTGGCAAGAGGCGGCGCGGGAGCCGCTCCCCCTCCGCGTTTCTTCTTGTACGCAAAAGAACTTATCGATATAATGGGTATATAGTATTTAATGCTTCGGAGGAAAACATGCACGATAAGAACCTTACCGGCTTCGAAAAGCGCTGTCTTCTGGTCAGAAACATTTTCGTGATCATAGCGGCAGCCCTGTTCATCATCTCCATCCTTCCCATCGACCCCATAAGATCCGTCCATAACATAATAAGCGGCGTCGCCTATTTCTTCGGGGCAGGAGCCTACGTTCTGGAGCTGGTGGAGATGTCCGACGAGGAGCATAGAGCCCACCCCCACCACAAGCACCGTATCTTCATGCCCAATATCTTCGGCGTACTCTATATCATTCTCGGAATAGTGCATATTCTAGAGCATAAAGCGTAAGATCTCGTATTTTATCATCTTCAGGAGGGAGGCCCATGGATCCTTTGAGAAAAGCGCTGCATCTGAACAACGTAGACAAGCATAAGAAACTGGCCCTCGACGCCTTCCGATTCCTCTGGGAAAACCCCGAGACCGGTTTTAAGGAATGGAAGGCCCACAAATACATGAGGGACGCCTTCGTAAAGCTAGGTTACGAGCCCGTCGATGCGGGGAACATCCCCGGCTTCACAGCAGACCTCGACACCGGGAAGCCCGGCCCAACGGTTCTCATCTTCGGCGAACTGGACGCCCTAATAGTCGAAAGGCACCCGAGCGCAGACCCGAAGACCGGAGCTGTACACGCCTGCGGCCATTGCTGCCAGGCGGCAGGCCTCCTCGCCCTGGCCGCTGCCCTTAAGGAACCGGGAGCCCTGGACGGTCTTTCCGGCCGCATACGCCTCGCCGCGGTGCCGGCTGAAGAGATCGTTGAGGTCGAGTTCAGAGAGCAGCTGAGAAAAGAAGGTATCATCAAGTACTACGGGGGCAAGACCGAGTTTATGCGCAGGGGTCTTTTGGACGGAGTCGACATCGCCATGATAAGCCACTCCACCCCCAAGCCCTCCCACACAGGAAGACTTCTGGGAGGCTCCAACGGCTGCATAATAAAAAGGATCACCTACACCGGAGTTTCCGCCCACGCCGGCAGTTCGCCCCATCTTGGCATCAACGCCCTCTATGCCGCCAACCAGGGCCTGAACTCCATCAACGCTCTCCGCGAGACCTTCAGGGACGAGGACCACATCAGGGTCCACCCCATAATCTCCAAGGGCGGCGAGTCGACCAACGCGATCCCCGACAGCGTGAAGCTTGAAAGCTACATCCGCGGAGCCACCATGAAGGTAATAAAGGACGCCAACGACAAGGTCAACCGCGCTCTGGCCGCCTCGGCTGCCGCCATGGGCGCCGGGATCACCATATGCGACAGGCCGGGATACTTCCCCCGCATGCACAGCAAGGCTCTTATGGCCCTGGCTGATGAGGTGATGCTGGAGTTCATGACCGAGGTCGAGTACGATCCGAACGGCTGGGGCAACGGCTGCACCGACATAGGCGACGTTTCCAGCATCATGCCCACCGTCCATCCCTACATCGGAGGAGTCAGCGGCAAGGGCCACGGCGACGATTACCGAATAGACGATCCCGAGTCGGCCTGCCTTGACATGGCAAAGGTCCACGCCCTTTTGCTTGAAGCTCTGCTAAAAGACGGAGCCGCGAAAGCAAAAGAAATAATCGCAAGTTTTAAACCCCTCTTTGGGAGCATTAAGGAGTACCTTGACTATGCCGACATATTCATTCTCGACCGCGAGGCCGTGCGCTATGACGGCAAAGGCAACGTACTCATCAATCTCGGTCCTGAGGAGCTTGAGTTTTTATGAAAGGCAGGTCAAAGAATGAGAGACAAGCAAGGAATAGACGCCCGTTTTCTCTACGCCAGGCTTGAGGAAATGTTCAGGCCCGAAAACTGCACAGACGTTTTCCCGAAGAAGGGCCTGCAGGTCCACAATTCCGACGTGGTGAAGAAGGTATACACCGCGACTTTCGCCAACCCCGGGGTCTTTGAAAACATATTTGACAGGGACGAGGAGAACGTCATGCTCTTCACCCATCACCCTGTCCCGGCGAGACCAAGGCTCGACGCCGAGTACGCTCCCATACCTGAAGAGTACTTCAAGGAGATGGAGAAGAGGGGCATCAACTTCTTCTCGTATCACATTCCCCTCGACTGCGCCGGGCCCTATTCGACCGGATCGACCCTGGCCAAAGCCATGGGCTGCGAGCCCTACGGCTCCTGGTACCCCCAGAACGGCGTCAACATAGGGGCCCTGGTCCAGAGCCGCTATACCACCGCAGAAGAGATAAAGAAGTGCCTCGAGCAGGCCGTGGGACACCGCTGCGCCCTCTACCTCTACAACGACGGAGTTCTGCCTGAGGGACGCTTCGCCATCATGACCGGAGGCGCAAAGAGCGTCGAAGCCTACGGCTGGCTGAAGGACCTGGGCATAAACACCTTCCTCATGGGGGTCTCCAGCCCCACCGCGGACTACACCGTGAAGATACACGCTGCCGCGAAGGAAAAGGGCATCAACATCATAGGGGGGACCCACTACTCGACGGAGAAGTTCGCCCCAATGGCCCTCTGCTCCTACTTCAGGAATCTTGGCGTCGAGTCGGAATTCATCCCCGAGACACCGATAATGAGCGAGATATAGCGCCCGGGACAGGCTGAGCCGGGCTGAACGCATACGAAAAGGCCCCTTTCGGGGCCTTTTCGCTGTCCGGATCGAAACCGAACCTTCACCGGACAAAAAGGTTTTTTCAGAGAGCCCAGGTAACAAATGAGCCGATCTTACCCTTACACTGAACCTGAACGTGAACCATAACAAAAAGAATAAGGGACAACAGTGACCGTGAACCTTGACCGCCTTAATATGCTTAAAAGCAAAAGGGGTCGGGCCTCTGACGGAAAGCTTTTATTCGGTTTTAGATATTGATATCGAACTTTTCGGTGTTGTTCAGAAGATCCAGGGCGTTCTGGAGCACCGCCAGCCTGTCGGCGGCTTCGGCATAGTCGGCCTCAGCCTTTGCTATGTCGTAGTTGGTGTAGCGGTAGTCTATGGTGGCGCTGGTGCCCGAGCCGTAGGTCCTCTCGCGGATCATGGGCAGGGTGCTGCGCATGCCGTCCAGCACTCTTATCCTTTCGCTGAGCATGGGCATGACCACCAGCAGCTCATCCACCGTCATCCCGGTGCCTGGGACCTCGGTGGTCGCGTTGAAGACGTTTATGGCGTGCTTTACGGTCTTTATCTTATCGGTGAGCTCGGCCAGCTTCGTCCGGGTCTCTTCATAGTCGTAGGCGGGACGGACCTTGTCGGGATCCTCTCCCGTCGCCGCGAGGAAGCTCATGCCGGCGTGCTCCAGGCCAACTATGGTCCTGTAGTCGCTGTTGAGCTTTTTGAGCACCTTGTTCGCTTCCGCTGACGTATATTTCATGGTTTTTGACCTCCTTGTTTCTCTTATCGGGGACGGCCTCCGCCGCCGCAAAACACGAATATGTTACCACTTCTATATTACATCGTTTTTTCGGTCCCTTTAAGGATAAAATACAAAAACCCCGGCGGATCTTAAGCCGCAGGGGTCTTGATCGCTTTGCTTTTGCCCGGGAAAAGGCCTATTTGTCTTCCCAGTGGAGCATTCCGGCCTTCTTAAGGGCTGTGTAGAGGGCAGGCCAGACAGCGGTCACGACTATGGTCGAGATGACGGCGTTGACCAGGGAGGTCGCCGAGCCTATCTTGGACAGGGTCGCGGCCATGTCCTGGGGAATGCCGAAGATGTAGGCCTTGTAGAAGTAGCCGAAGAGGGGATCCAGGACCACGTTGATGCCGAGGGCGACTATGGACGCCACCAGGGCTACCTTGGTCTGCTCCGCCGCGGTCTTTTTGGACTCCTTATGCATGACTTTGGTCGCTATGGCTCCGGTGATGAGGCCCATGACCATCTTAAGTATGAAGGTCTTGGGAGCCGAGGTCACATAGCCTGCGGTCACGTCAGCCAGGGTGAGGCCCAGGGCTCCCGCGAGGCCGCCCCAGCCTCCTCCGACGAGCAGGCCTCCCAGAACGACGAAGGCGTTGCCCATGTGGACGGCTGTCCTCTCGGTGCCGACGGGTATGTCTATCCTGAGCAGCTGAAAGCCCACGTAGGCGAGGGCCGCGATAAGAGCGCACTGGGTAAGACGCATGAGATTCTTGTTCTTCATATATATCACCTCCGGGGGAGCGGCTGCCGCATCGGGACGCCGGACCCTTTTTTGTTTGATTTTCTTGTCCTTATATGTTTTAATACAAATGTGATAATAACAAAATAACCAAAAGCGTTATTTTTTATAATACCAGATCTGCTCCAGGGCAGATCTGAAGACAAAAGGATAAGCATTCATGGCTGAAAGAAAGAAAAAAGAGCCCCTGTACATGCAGCTCTACTTAAGGCTCAGGGACGACATAACCGGCGGGGTCTTCTCCGAGGGGGAAAAGCTCCCTTCCAAGCGCACCCTGGCCGAGAAGAACGGGATCAGCGTGGTGAGCGTCGAACACGCCCTGTCTCTGCTCTCCGACGAGGGCTACATAGAGAGCAGGCAGAGGTGCGGATCCTTCGTAATATACAGCGAGGGGGAAAGCAAGAGGGAAAGATCTTCACTTGAGGCCGCTCTGCCCGCAGGCCCGGGCTTTGCCGATGAAGGAGGGCTGTCCCGCCCCTCCTCCGCCCCCCTGCCCTTTTCGGTGCTTGCCAGGACCATGAGAAGGGTCATCAGCGAGTACGGCGAGGGCATACTGGTGAAGGGTCCCAACAGCGGCTGCCCGGAGCTGAGAAGAGCATTGTCGGCATATCTTGCGAGGAACCGGGGCCTCATGGTGAGCCCCGAGCAGATAGTAATAGGGGCAGGGGCCGAGTACCTCTACGGCCTTTTGGTGCAGATACTGGGAAGGGACCTCGTCTACGCGGTGGAAAAGCCCTCGTACGAGAAGATAGAGCAGGTGTACCTGGCCAACGACGTGAAGGTGGACAGGCTGGCCCTGGGCAGCGACGGCATACTCAGCGAAGAGCTGGCAAGGACAAAGGCCGACGTGCTCCACATCTCCCCCTACCGCAGCTATCCCAGCGGAGTCACTGCCAGCGCCTCAAAGCGAAGGGAATACATACGCTGGGCCGACGGCAGGCCGGGAAGATACCTGATCGAGGACGACTTCGAGTCGGAGTTCACCCCCCTTACCAAAGCCGAGGACACGGTCTTTTCCCTTTCGGAGCGGGACAACGTGGTCTATCTCAACACCTTTTCGAAGACCATGGCCCCTTCGGTGAGGACGGGCTACATGGTGCTGCCCGAAGGGCTGCTGGGCCTTTACGCCGAGAGGGCCGGCTTTTATTCCTGCGCCGTCCCCACCTTCGAGCAGTACGTACTGGCAGAGTTCATTGAAAACGGCGATTTCGAAAGACACATCAACAGGGTCAGGAGGCAGAACCGCAGGGCCCTTCAGGAAAAGCGCCAGGAGATCTCAAAATGAAAGACATGATAAAAAACGGCAGCCCGGCCGTGGGATTCGCTAAGCTCGAAGCCACTATGCTCAGAACGGTCTTTAAGGAAAGGCCGAGGGACTGCAATAAGGGCGATTTCGGCTACGTCGCCCTGATGGGAGGAAGCCTCATGTACAGCGGGGCCGTAAGGCTTGCCGCCATGGCCAACGCCGCCATGAGATGCGGAGCGGGCGTCGCGACGGTGGCTGCCCCAAAGCTCATCTGCCCCATCATCGCCCCTCAGATACTCGAAGCCACCCTCTATCCCCTGCCCTGCGGCGATGACGGTGTCGTAAGCTTCAGCGAGGAGGCTCTGTCGGGCCTCATGGGCCGCTATGACGTGATCGCGGTGGGCATGGGGCTGGGGAACACCGAGGGGACGAAGCTCTGCGTCAGCCGCCTTCTTGAGAGCTACAGGGGCATACTTGTCATAGACGCCGACGGTCTAAACGCCCTGGCAAAGCTGGGCCCCGGCAAGGCGAAGGAAAGCTCCGCAAGGCTTGTCCTGACGCCTCATCTCAGAGAATTTTCAAGGCTTTCGGGCCTTTCCGAAGAAGAGATCCTTAAAGACAGGGAAAAAGCCGCGAAGGACCTTGCCCTGCGCTGCGGAGCGGTCGTCCTTCTTAAAGGCGCCGACACCCTCATAACCGACGGAAGGCGGGGCTTCGTATCGTCCACGGGCTGCCCGGGCATGGCGACCGCCGGCAGCGGCGACGTGCTTTCGGGCATAATGGCGGCCTGCTGCGCGGCCTGCCCTGAAGACCTTGTCCTTGCCGCTTCGGCCGCAGCCTATATAAACGGCCTCGCAGGGGAAATGGCGCAAAAAGACCACGGCGCCGTAAGCATGACCGCTTCCGACACCGCGGCTAAGGTCGAAGACGCGGTAAAGCTGGTGATCTCAAGCTTTTAGCGCTTCACCGTCAATACCGTACGCTTCCGTCAGCGTTCCAGAAAGTATCATCCTCAAGGCCGAAGACCCTGCGGGGCAGCACGCAGTGCATGCCCTTGACCCCGTCGACCAGCTGGGTCGCTTCAAGGTCTGCAGCCGCCGAGAGCAGCATCAGGGCGTCGTTGAAAGCGATGCCCTTTTTCTTCATGAGAAAGCCTGCCGCCTCCTTAAGGCAGAGCCTGGCGGCTTCGTCAAGATCCTCGTCCATTCCGGTGATTATCACCGAGCCCGGGGTCTGGGCCATGGGCCAGCCGATCTTAAGGCCCTTGTGCAGTATCACCTGCAGGGTGCCTGTAAGACCTGCCGTCTCAATGGCGGTCTGTCCGACTTCCCCGTTGCCCTGGGCGGAATGGGCGTCTCCCGCGTAGAAAAGCGCTCCCTCCGCCTGCACGGGAAAGAATGCCGAAGCCCCTTTGGTCAGGTATTTAAGATCCAGGTTTCCCCCGAAGGGTCCGGGAGGGGTGGAAGACTGGGCTTTTTCGGGCATCACTCCCATGACTCCGAAGAAGGGATCCAGGGGGATCTTAAAGCCCGCCAGATCCCCGAACCTCAGGGCTTCGTCGTAGACGACCCGGCGCCATCCCCTCTCCTTAACCAGGTCGGGCAGGGCTCCCGCCCCCGGCCCCACGCTTATGTTTCCGTAGGGCAGGGTGAGCTCCATGTCGAGTATCCTGAGCTCCAGGGTGTCGCCGGGCTTAGCGCCCTTAACGTAGACGGGCCCCGTCATCATGTGGCCTCCGCGGCCTTTGGGTTCAGCCAGATCCACCGCGTCGATGATCTTTTTTATCATGGGGTCGTTTTGATCCAGGCCCCATTCTTCGCAGTAATCGCTGTACGGGCCGGGTCCCGAGGATATGGCAGAGAGAGTCTCCAGCACCACGGTGTCGCCGCTTTCGACGAAAAGGACGGGCGCCGTGCCCGGGTCAAGACGGCCTTTGAATATGTTACCGGTTTCAGCCTTAAGAACGTGCTTCATCAGTTTATCCTCCTCAGCTTCTCTTCAACGCCATCGAGGAAGTCCTCGAGTATGAGGTTATATATGAGCGGGTACTCGTAATGGCAGAGATGGGTGCCGTGCTGTATGATCTCCCAGCGGCAGTCGGGGATGTTGTCGAAGAAGACCTTGTTGAGCAGGGGCGTGGACTCGTCGTCGTTGCCGTGTATGGCCAGGACCGGAACGTTGATGCGGTGCAGGTCGGGTATAGAAGACCAGTCCTTCAGGTTTCCGCTTATGTCAAACTCGCACCGGCCCTGCATCACATTGTATACGTGGGATTCGTTCTCGAAGGAATCGAGCACATCCTGAGGATAGGGGTCAAGGGAGCAGACGTGGCGCCTGTAGTACTCGGCTTCTGCGGCCTTGTAATCGGGAGAACTGAAATCTTTGGTTTCAAAAGCCTTATTTATGGCCTCCTGCATCTCTTTGGGAAGGTACGACCTGAGCCTTTCACCCTCTTCGCCCCAGAGCCTCATGCTGGGAAGAGACGACGAAAGGGTGACGCTTAAGACCCCTTCGGGTTCTCCGTGGTAGAGCATGTAGTGCTGGGCGAGCATGCCGCCGGCTGACTGGCCCAGAAGATGGACTTTTTCCAGGCCCAGGGCTTCCCTCACCGCGTCCAGCTCGCCGCAGAAGAGGTCTTCGGTCCACTGGCTGTCGTCGAGGTCTGCGGGGGACTTTCCGCAGCCTATCTGGTCGTAGAATATGACCGCCCTTCCGCTCTTCGCCACGTCCTTGATGGACAGCAGGTAGTTGTGCAGAGCTCCCGGGCCTCCGTGAAGGGTCAGCAGAGGGTATTTGCCCGGCTCGCATTTCCCGAATATCCTGTAATATGTCTTAAAGCCGTGAAAGGGGATATAGCCTTCTTTGTATTCCATTTTGTTCTCTTTGCTGCGGACCTTCAGCCTAATGCTCCTTCAGATATTCCATGGTGAGGAAGCCGCTGGTCAGCTGTATGGTTATGAGCTTTCTGAGGGGGATCACCTCGTAATGGAGCTCCTTCTCAAGGTGTTCCGCAAGGTCGTAGAACATGGCTTTTGCATTCCTTCTTCCCGATTCGAGGGCATTGTACTTTTCTTCATTGCACTCGCCCGACGCTTTCATATCGGAAAGCTCCTTTTCATACATCCTGATAAGCACTCCGAAGCTCAGCATCTTGTAAAACTTGTTCTCGGGGATAGCCGTGAACTCCTCGGCGACCCTTGCCTTGCGCAGATACCCGGGGTCTGTCTGAGCCTGGACCTTCGCCGCTTCGGTAAGAGATTCCGTACAGAACTCGTCTATCATCCTCAGGAAAAGATTGTCCGGCGATACGTATTTTCTCACGGCGGCGACCGACGAGAGGATCGCCTTATTGGATTCTTCTTCGAATTCTATCTTCTCAAGCACGACATCCTTTAAGCTTCTTGTGCTGTCGTTCATATCGCTGATGCGCGGGTCGAAGAAATATGGCATCTCGTTGAGTATTGTCTGGGTGCCGAAGTTCTTTGCGCTGTAATCGCCGCTGCAGGTCCCGTAGATTATCCTTTCTCCTATGCGGTCGAGGCCGCTCTTCTCCATGTAGTCGTACTTATCCTCGATGGTGGAGAGCCTGTATATGGCGGGAGAATAAAGCTCGCAGTACGGCATCTCGGGTTCGCCCAGGTCAAGGGGGACCTGCTGCTTTTCCGCCGCCGCCCTCAAGTCATCTGCGATCTCGGGCATGTTGCGGGTAATGTACCAGTAAACTCCTCCGAATCCGCTGTTATGAAGAGTATAGAGGAATTCGGGCCTGATCTTCTCCATAAGGTCCATTACGGCCTTGGTCTCGGGGATAGGCTTATGATAGTGGAGCTCCTTATAGTCTATCGGGAAGGTCCAGTCGACCTGTTCCAGATGGGTGGGCCTGTAGAAATTCCTGGCGTAGTTGGTGATGGTGAAAGGACCCTTGAACCAGCCCTCGTTGAGCACCATGCCGTCCCTGTCCCAGGCCTTCACTATGTAGCAGGTATAGCCCAGTTCGTCCTGAAGCTCCCTGTCTTCCGCAAGTCTTCCCGCGAAGTACTCGAGGAGCATGGAGCCTATGGGTTCGTTGGGATGGGGAGCCCCGAGGAAGAGTGCGTTCCTTTCGCCATGGCCTATCTTAAGGCAGTAGAGAGGCTTGCCAGCGCGGGTATCGCAGAGCTTTAAGAGCTCTACGCATTCGGGATGCTCTTTGGCAAGCCTTTCGGAGCTTGCGTCCATCTCATCGTTTGTAAGTACGGTCTTGTAATCGGGGACCTGGTCCAGGACCCGTTGAAACACTTCCTTAAGCATGTTTCCTCCTTGAAATTACAATATTTAAGCGGCTGTCTACTGCAGCAGATGGCAGGCGGCGAAATGGCCGGGCGCACACTCTTTGAACTCCGGTTCCTCTGCGCTGCACCTTTCCGTGGCATAGGGGCATCTTGTATGAAACCTGCAGCCCGGGGGGACGCTTCCGGCCGAAGGGACCTCCCCCACCAGCTCTATGAGCTCCCTCTCCTCTCTTCCCGAGAGCATGGGTATGGCGGAGAGCAGGGCCTTGGTATAGGGATGGGCGGGATGGTCATAGAGTTCTGCGGTATCAGCAAGCTCCACTATCTTGCCCAGATACATGACCGCGACTCTGTCGGAGATATGCTCTATGACGTTGAGAGCGTGGGATATGAAGAGATAGGTCACATCACCCATCTCCTCCTTAAGATCCATCAGCAGGTTGATGATTTGGGACTGTATGGACACGTCAAGAGCCGACACAGCCTCGTCGCAGACCAGAAATTCAGGCCTGGTCGCTATTGCCCTGGCGATGGCGACCCTCTGCCTCTGGCCTCCCGAGAACTCGTGGGGATATCTGGGCCCGTACTGGACCGAGAGCCCCACCTGTCTCAGCAGTTCGTTGGACTTCTCCAGGGCGTCCTTTTCCGACATGCCCATCTTTACGGTGAGCACCTCGGTAAGCATCCTCCTTACGGTCTGTCTGGGGTTGAGGGATGAATAGGGATCCTGGAATATGATCTGAAGCTTTTTGCCGGCTTCCTCGATCTTCGCGGGATCGCCCTTCACCAGGTCGGTCCCGTCGTAGATTATCTCGCCTGCGGTGGGCCGGTTGAGCATGACTATGGCCCTTCCCAGGGTGGTCTTGCCGCAGCCCGACTCTCCCACAAGGCCCAGGGTCTCTCCCCTTCTTATGTCGAGACTCACCCCGTCGACGGCCTTTATATACCCCGTCGTCTTCTGGAAGAGCCCTGATTTTATCGGAAAATACACATCAAGGTCTTTGATGCTGCAAATAATGTCATTCCGCATTTTGTCCCTCCCTCAGGAAGCACCTGACATGCCTGCCGCCTATAACGATATCGGGAGGCTCCTCGGTCCTGCATCTTTCCTGCGCGTAGGGGCAGCGGGGATGGAAGCGGCAGCCCTCAGGAAATTTGAGGGGATTGGGGACAGCTCCCTGTATGGCTTCCAGCCGCCCTCCCCTCTTTACCTTGATGCCGGGGATCGACAGTATGAGAAGCTCGGTATAGGGGTGGAGAGGATCCTTGAATATGTCGGCGACGTCTCCCTCCTCCACGATCTTTCCGGCGTACATGACGGCGACCCTGTGAGCCAGCTTTGACACCACGCCGAAATCGTGGGTTATGAGTATGATGGACATATTGTGCTGCTCCTGGAGCTTCTTCATCAGCTTCAGGATCTGGGCCTGGATGGTGACATCAAGGGCCGTGGTGGGTTCGTCGGCGATGACGAGCGATGCGTCGGCAGCCAGGGCTATGGCTATCATGACCCTCTGCCTCAAGCCTCCCGAAAGCTGGTGAGGATAGACCTTGAGCCTCTCCTCGGGGCTGGGGACGCCGACCATCTTGAGCATCTCGACGGACTTGTCGTATATCTCCTGCTTGCTCATCTCCGGGTGATGGCAGCGGTACACGTCGCCTATCTGCTTTTCTATCTTGTAGACGGGGTTGAGCGAGGTCATGGGCTCCTGGAATATCATCGATATCCCTGCCCCCCTCAGCTGTCTTCTCTCGTCCTTTGACATGGAGAGAAGATCTTTGCCGTCGAAGGTCAGTTCTTCGGCACTGACCCGGGCAGTCTCAGACAAAAGCCCTATGATCGACAGGGATGTGACCGTCTTTCCGCAGCCCGATTCCCCCACTATGGCAAGGGTCTCGCCCTGCTTAACGTTGAATGAGACCCCGTCGACGGATCTTACTATGCCCTCAGGCGTAGTGAAACTGGTATGAAGATCTTTTACCGTAAGCAAATTCTTTTCTTCCATGTTATCACTTCCTTAAACGGGGATCGAAAGCATCGCGAAGTCCGTCCCCGACCCAGTTCATCGAAAGAACGGTGAGGGAAATGGCGATTCCGGGTATAGTCGTCAGATGGGGGTAGAGCTGGATGAAGCTTCTTCCCTGGTTGAGCATGACGCCCCAGTCGGGCTGGGTGCTGTCTACGCCCATGCCCAGGAAGTTGAGGCTGGCGGCGGAGAGTATGGCGTTGCCTATTGACAGGGTCAGCTGGACTATGATGGGGCCTATGGCGTTGGGGCGGATCTGTACGACCATTATCCTAACATCCTTATACATGTTGCCCCTGGCGGCCTCCACGAATTACTTCTCCTTGAGGGAGAGGACCTGGCTGCGGGTAAGCCTGGCAAAGCCGGGCCAGCTGACTATGGCGAGGGCCAGTATGACGTTTTTCTGGCTGGCGCCCAAGGCCGCCATGATGGCTATCGCTATGATGAGGAAGGGGAATGACAGCATTATGTCGGTGAGCCTCATCAGTATGGAGTCGGTGATCCCTCCGAAGAAGCCGCTGACACAGCCTATGACTACGCCTATCGCGGCTGAAAGCAGGGCTACCAGAACTCCGGTGAGCACCGAGGTCCTGCCTCCGTAGAGCAGCCTTGACCATATGTCGCGGCCGTAGTCGTCAGTCCCCAGAAAGTGTCCTCCCTCGCCGGGGAGCAGGCATTTATCCTTGGGATCCATGTCCAGGACCGGATCGTCATTCGTGAACAGGGGGGCAGCGGCGCAAAGGAAGACTATCACGAAGAGCATGATGAGTCCCGCCACCGCGATCTTGTTCTTGCAGAATCCCCGAACTATATCTGCCCAATAGGAAGAAGATGATATGGCCTCCTCGCCTATGACGGCGGAAGGAGTATTGACCTGCTTGTCTTTATCCATCATATTCACCTCCCCTACTTCTTGAACCTGATCCTGGGATCAAGCCACGCGTAGCAGATATCGACCAGAAGATTGATTATGAGGAAGAGGGTGCAGAGCACCAGGGTCGCGCCCTGGATTACCGGATAATCTCTCTTTCCTATTGCGTTGACCACCAGACGGCCTACGCCGGGCCACGCGAAAATGGTCTCGGTCACTACGGCGCCTCCGAGAAGGCCTCCGAATTCTGACCCGAGAACGGTTATGACGGGTATGAGAGCGTTTTTAAGAGCGTCTTTAAGCAATACCGCTCTTTCTTTAAGGCCCTTGCTTCTGGCGAAGCGGACGTAATCCTGCCCCAGAACATCCAGAAGGCTTGATCTGAGCATCCTCGTCTGAGTCGCCGCAAGTCCCAGGCCCAGGGAGCAGGCGGGAAGGAACAGGTGGGAGATCAAAGACCCGAACCCGTCCGAAAGATGGCCTATGCCCATGCTTGGGAACCACCTGAGCCTCAGCGAGAAAACGATTATGAGCACCAGGGCGAACCAGAATTTCGGAAGCGATACCATTATGGTCGCCATGAACGTAGCCAGAGAGTCCCACACGCTGCCCCTTTTCACCGCCGCCAGTATGCCCAGCGGCAGGGAGACAAGCACGGCTATGAACATCGAAGCGAAGGTCAGCTGAAGTGTAGCCGGCATCCTCATCGATATCTCCTCAAACACGTCCGTCTTGCTGATGTACGACTTTCCCAGATCCCCGGTGCAGGCTCCTTTAAGAAACTTCAGGTACCTGACGAGGAAGGGCTGGTCAAGGCCCAGATCCTTCCTGACCATCTCATAGGTCTCAGGGCTCAGTTTCTGCGACTCGCCGGCTCCCAGCATCAGGTACACCGGATCGCCCGGAGTCAGGTAGCAGAGGCTGAAGATCATGAAGGATATTATCACCAGCGTCGGGATCATCTGTATCAGTCGTCTTATGATATAGACCCGCATAACAGTCTCCTTTATGCCGTTGAATGTAATACTGCTGCGCCGGGGAAACGGGCCCCGACGCAGCATTTTACAGATGTCAGTTAAACAGTTCCAGACTTTACTTGGAATCCTGAACGTCTACGTTACGGTACTCGTTGCACATACCGTACCAGAGCGTCGGGCTCTTGTCGAAATCGACGACTCTCTTGTTCATGCCGACCTGAATGTACTCAAAGTATCCGCCGGCGTGGACCTTGTTCTTCAGAGCCTTGAGGGAAGCCTCCTTAAGAGTGGCTATACGGGTGTCATCGTGAACGTCGGCATAGCCCTTGTCCAGAAGAGCATCCAGTTCCTTGTCCACGTTGAAGTTGTTGTGGGCAGTGCCCTGCATGCCTTCGGAGTGGAAGAGCATGTTCATTCCGCCTATGACGGAACCGCCGCCCATGCAGAACATCTCGGTGTTGCCGGCCTTGATGTCAGCAGTCATGGTCGCCCATTCGGTGGGCTGCGCAGTGGCGTCGACGCCTATATTCTTCATATAGGTGACGGCCATGTCGCCCATCTTCATACGGCTGTTGTCGTTGGCGGGAGTCTTGATGGCGAAGCTGAGAGTCTTTCCGCCCTTCTCATAGATGCCGGAGCTGTTCTTCTTCCAGCCGGCTTCCTCGAGCAGGGACTGGGCCTTGGCGGGATCATACTCGTAGTTGGCCTTCCAGGTCTCAAGGTCGGAGCCTTCGAACTCGAGAGGCACGCCGCCGCCGTAGGAGCAGACGGCAAGAGTCGCGCCGTAGTCGTTTCCGAAGATGGAATCAACTATGGCTTCCCAATCCACGCAGATGGAGAGGGCGGTCCTGACCTTGACGTCCTTGAACATCTCGTTGCTGCAGTTGAATGCGATGTACCTGTACCAGCCTACGCTGTTGGGCAGAAGCACCAGGTTGTCCTTGGCTGCCACAGCCTGCATGTCGGTGGTCAGGATCTGGGGAACGATGTCGACCTCTCCGTTCTGGAGAGAGATGGCGGCTACGGACTTGTCGGGAACGATCATGAATACCAGCTTGTCCAGATTGGGCTTGACTCTGGCTTCCTTATTGGGGACCAGGGTGACGCTCTCGTCTACCTTATAGTCTGACCATACGTAGGCGCCGGTGCCTATGGGGTGCTTGGTGAGGTCGTATCCGTCCTTGACTGCCTTTACGGGGAAGATCAGAACATCTGAGAGCTCCTTGAGCAGCAGAGCGGTCGGAGTCTTGGTGACGAACTTGATGGTGAAGTCATCGACGACTTCCACGCTGTCAAGCAGTGACACCAGATCGCCGTAGTTGGTGGACGCGTTGGCTTCATCCATGTCGAAGTCGAAGACATCTTTTACGTCCTGGGCCTTGAGCTGGGTCTTGGTCTTGAAGTAATCATTGTCCTGAGTCTGCCAGTAGGCATTCTGGCGCAGGTGCACGACGAGGGTCAGGTCGTCGGTGTACTCCCAGGATTCGGCGAGTACGGCGGCGTAATCCACGCCGTCCTTGGCGCCGGTGTTGCTCTCCATGAGGGCCTCATAAATGTTGCTGAGCACATAGCGGTCTCCGTCGGAATTGGAGATCCAGGGCTGCAGGGAGCCGATGCCGTAAGGGGAGGCCACAGTCAGGACCTTTTCCTTCTTGGCAGCAGAGCCGCCGCAGGCTGTCATTACCGCGGTCGCCAGAAGGCAGAGCACCAGTAACAGCGCTAAACGTTTCTTCATTTTCTTTCTCCTTTCAAAGACTATATTCATTATATAAACGGGGGATTATCCGCGCTTATCGCTTAAGACCTCGCCGTCGATTATGGTCATGAGGCACTCGGTGTAGTTGGAGAATGGATCTCCGTTGAATATTGCGAAGTCGGCATCTTTACCCGGCTCTATGGAACCTATCCTGTCTTCAAGCTCCATAACGTGTGCAGGATTGATGGTGAGGGCCCTTAGGGCTCCCTCATGGCTCATGCCGTATCTTACGACTATGCCGGCGTAGGTGGGGAGCCACTGGGTGTCGTTGGCTCCGTCAGCGGTGAGGCAGACGTTGACTCCTGCCTTTTCCAAAACTCCCGGAGTGGTCTGCTTGAGACCCCAGACCTCCATCTTGCAGGGCACCAGGAGGAGCGGGCCTATGGTGCAGTATACGCCCTCGTCGGCAAGGACCTTGGCGATCTTGTAGCCTTCGGTGGCATGCTCCAGGGCGTACTTGAGGCCGAACTCCTTGCAGAGCCTCACGGCGGTCGCTATGTCGTCAGCCCTGTGGCAGTGTATCCTGACCTTCATCTCGCCCTTTACGACGGGAACAAGGGCGGCCAGCTTCTCGTCAAAATCGACCTTCTCTCCCTTATCCAGCTTGGCTGCGTACTCTTTTGCGCGGGTTAGGTAGTTTCTCGCAACCGCGGCGGTTCCCATGCGGGTCATGGGAGTCTTGCCGTTGAGGCCGAATATCCTCTTGGGATTCTCGCCCAGGGCCATCTTCATCTGCTCGCTGCCGGGAATGAACATCTCGTCGGCGGTTATGCCGCGGAGCTTGAAGGAGCAGCCCTTTCCGCCTATGACGTTGGCGGAGCCGGGACCGGTGTATACGGTGGTGAAGCCCGCTGCCCTGACCTGCTCTATGGCGGGGTCAAAGGGGTTCAGAGCATCCAAAGCCCTGACCTGGGGGGTCGAGCAGTCCACCATCTCGTTGTAGTCCTGATGGCCCGGCATAGTCTCCTGCCCGTGCATCACGCACAGATGCGTGTGGCAGTCTATGAGGCCGGGGGTAACGGTCATGCCTTCGGCGTCGATGACCTCGCAGTCTGCGGGGATCTTAAGATCGGGACCGACCGCGACGATCTTGCCGTTCTCGTACAGAATCGTAGCCTTTTCATAAGTCGATCCGGTTACGGTGATCACTTTTCCGTTTTTTATAGCTCTCATTTGTTCATTCCTTTCATTCCGTGATCGCTTGCGATATGTCTCTTTTAATTATAGTAAAATACGAAACAATAGTTGTCAAGATTATATTATTATAATATTTGCTTTATTTAAATCTTATTGACACTTTAAAATGATTGGGTATATTATATTAAAAACTAAATTAAAACACAACACAACAAGGGGATCCCAATGAAGATCGACCAGATCCTTAAGGACAGCATGGACGGCTATACCGGCAAACAGAAGCGCATCGCCGATTTCATGCTCAGCGACCTGAACAGGATGTCATATATAACCTTGAAAGAGCTAAGCCGGAATGTCGGCTGTACCGAGGTGACAATACTCAATTTCTGCAAGAAACTGGGCTTTCCCACTTTCGCGGACATGAAAAACGCATTCAGGGCAAACCTGATGCAAAAAGACTACGTCTCGCTGTCGGACGAGGGAGACGTCCAGTTCCCGATGAACGGCGGGGCTGAAGTCAGCCTTGAAAAGCATCTGGATGACGTGCTGAACTATGAAAAAAACTCGATAGCAGCGATAGCCAAAAACCTCGATCACAACAGGATAAAGAGGATCGCCCAGCGCATCGTCGACGCCAGAATAGTGTATACTGCGGGACGCGGCACCTCAATGGACGTCGCCGACTTCTTCAGGAGGAGGCTTTCTTCTCTCGGGCTCAACGCCCAGCTCATCAACCCCGAAGATCTTTCCAGCGTCCAGTCGGCGCTCAACAGAATGTCTAAGGACGATGTATTCTTGTTCATCACTTATCCCCTTTACTATTCCCCCATAGTAAATATCGCGGAGATCGCTCAGAGCTACGGGGCATATACCGCCGCGATAACCGACAAGGAAAACGCCCCCGCCGCGAAATACTGCAATGAAGTCATCCCGACGGGAAGTGTGGGAGGAGGATACTATTATTCCTTCTCCCAAGCGATGATATACACCGGCGTTATCAGCACGGCTGTACAGTATATGCTTGAAGACGGCGGCCAGGCTAAAAACGTTAAAGACTTCGCTTCACGCATAGGGCCGCCCGATTTCCTTGGGGAATAAGTCCTTTCCCTTCCTCAGATCGACCGGACGGCCCGCAAACGCGCGTTATTTAATTGAGCCGGATCCGGCGCTTATCTGCCTTAACCCTTTGTGATCAGCTCGATAAGCTTTAAGGTCATCAGAACCGACTTCTCAACGGCGCCCATGGGCATGAACTCGCTGGTGGCGTGGAAGTTGTGGGCTCCGGTGAAGTAGTTGGGGGTCAGTATGCCCTTGCTTGAGATGAAGGATCCGTCGGTGCCTCCGCGCATGGCTATGGTCTTGGGGGTGATGCCCAGCTCCTTCATAGCCTCGTAGATGTAGTCGATGCACTTGCGGTTATCCTCGGTGACGGCGTCGTAGATGTTGGCGTATACGTCTTCGAACTCGACGCTGATCTCGGCTTTGGGGTGCTTCATCTTTACCATGTCGACGGCAGCCTTGATGTACTCCTTTTTGAATTCATACTTGGCCTTGCTGTGGTCGCGGATATTGAGGCTGACGACGGCGTTGAGGGGATCGGAATTGATCGAAGTGACCCAGATGTAGCCCTCGGTCTTCTCGGTGTGCTCGGGGGTCTCGGCCCTGTCGAACATGTTGACCAAATCGACGGCGATTATGGTGGGATTGACCAGGTTGTTCTTGCTGTTCATCGGGTGGGCGGTGCGTCCCTTGATGCGTACCCAGGCGCTGCCGGCGTTGAAGGTCTGGAAGACCACTTCGCCCTCTTCGCAGCTGTCGATGGTGTAAGCGAAATCCACGGGGAATTTGCTGAAATCAATGGTCTTTGAACCCTTGAGGCCCACTTCTTCGTCGGGGACGAAGACGGCGTAGATCTCGCCGTGGGGGATGGAAGGATCGGCCTTGAGCACCTCAAAGGCGGTCATCACGTTGGCGATGGCAGCCTTGTTGTCGGCGCCCAGTATGGAGGTGCCGTCGCTGACGATTATATCCTGACCTATGTACTTCTCAAGCTCGGGGTGTTCCTCGACCCTCATCCACAGGTCCTTTTCGGCGTTCTGGCAGATGTCTCCGCCCTGATAGTTTTTGATCATCACCGGGTGGATGACGTCGGGAGCTCCGACGGTATCGAGGTGGGCTACCCAGCCGACGGTGGGAACGGGGGCATGGCCCTCGGGGAGCCTTGCGGGAAGCCTTCCGTAGACCACGGAGGTGTCGCTCATCCAGATGTCTGTGAGGCCCAGCTCTTCGAGCTCTTTCATGAGCAGTTTGCCCAGCACGGTCTGGTTCGGGCTGGAGGGCACAGTATCGACTCCGCCCACGCTGGGGGTTCCGATCTCGGTGTATCTCATGAACTTTTCAATGACTTTTTTCTGAAGATCCATCTTGTTTCCTTTCGCGTTTTATCGCATCTTCTTGAAATATGTGCCTGTTATATGAATTGTTTTTCAGATCTATTTAAGGCCCAGCATGAGCCTGCCGCGCTCCAAAAGGACGGGGTCGTCTGAGGAATTCTCCATCCTCACGTTTCCCTTTTTACCCTCTTCTCTAAGGAGCTCCGCTTCTTCAAGCCTTCTCATCAGCTGCCTTGAAATGCCCAGGTTGCCGTCTATGATGGCGGCGCTGCCCGTGAAGCGGGCTATTGCTTTTCTCAGGAAGGGATAATGGGTGCAGCCAAGGACCACGGCGTCAAAGGGCTTTATCGACACCGGCTCCATCAGGGCTCTTATGTGGGCATTGAGCCTTTCGCCTGACAGCTCTCCCCTCTCAACGAAC